>Ga0307515_10015896_pt1 | contig 13827 bp, 13 predicted proteins | sample 17_EM_MG_FD_194513 | JGI IMG/M metagenome (GOLD analysis project Ga0307515, IMG submission 194513) | Populus trichocarpa ectomycorrhiza microbial communities from riparian zone in the Pacific Northwest, United States - 17_EM | ecosystem: Host-associated > Plants > Roots > Unclassified | place... | reverse complement strand
CACGGAACGGCAATCGGGGTCGTTTGACAATGGACATTCCGACACAGCTCAAGACGTGCACATACATAGTTGCGGATCGGGTATCACTGGCAGTTAAAGGGCGGTGGTTGGAGCAGTACAAGAACGCATGTGAGGTGATGGGTGTCAAGGTTGAGACAGTCGATGCGAACACATTCCAAGTCAGGGGTAGCGTATATCCACCAAACGTTCGTCCTACTTTTGACTTGCAGCCAAGCCCTGCCCTAGAGGACTTCACTGGACCTCCACCCAAAATCCCGATATCGAAGGTCATGGCTGCTACGGAAGTCACCTCAGTTCCGGAGTCACTGCTCGACCTCACCGACTTCGCAACGGTCTATAGCCGCCCTCCACCGCCTGTGGATCACAGGAAAAAAACACCGCCGCCAGCACCGTCCCTAGCGTCGAGGGCCGTGAGCTGGCTTTCCGGTAGAGATTGATTATCCAGATGCATTAGGGCCACGCAAGACTGACTCGCGATTCTAGGGGCAAGATGACACGCGCTCCGTCCAACCGCCAAACACACGCACTGGACCGCCACGGCCACCCAGCCTCCAATTATCCCGAGCAACGAATAGGGAATATTTCACAATGGCGCGGAAGACGAACCATGATCCCTAATGTGGACTAGCATTGACCTTTAACATCGCTTGAATAGAAATGAATTTGGAGCGATGCTCCCTTTCGATTCATCGACCGTAGTCACTAAGTGGCATTAAATCTATTTCTTCCAGATCCACAAGCCTGATCCTATAGTCGAGGCCATCATTCTCGGGTTGATATATTTGAACTTTTGCGAGTAGCTCCACTCGTATAATGTGAACTACTGATCATATCTTGTAGCATTCAGCTCGAATAAATTCTTGCGGACGAACGGGAGGAGGAAGTCATTGAAAGCCCGATAGAACCGATCCTTATTAGCCAACGACACCGAAATGGCAACGATGTGGTGATGATTGACACATAGGAAGTACCCCGTTCAGGTGGTCCGTACACATACATGCGTGCGTCGGATTCGGACTTTCCTTCTCTCTTTGCTGTTCGCGTCTGCCCACACCCCATGTTTCACTCTCACGGTGACCAGCAGTAGGAGATGCCACCGACTGGACAGGATGAGCTTGAGTACCTCAAGTAACCGCTTCGGGACTGGCTCGATCAAAAGGCAAAGTCTGTACTACCTTCAAACGACGCCAGCTCCAACGACACCAGACCTACGCATAAGACTCATGCGTTTACCCTGACTGTTGTCCATGCACGGCTGTGTATTCACACGACTAGCAAATCAAGGACGGCGGGGGAAAGGCGTACGGGACTGTCAGGACGGACTCGTAAATTTTTGTTTGTGGTGGGGCAAAGTCCGGTGTAGTTGGTCTGACCACATCGCAATGAGTAAGTTCAAGTTTATTTCTGGCTGGGAAGTGACCCTGCTGCCGTGGGCCGGAGATCGGAAATACAGGATGAAAGGTGGTTCCTGCAGTCCTCCCTGAGCGCCTCGGGTCTCACAATGGGACCCAAGGCATTCCAAAGACCGCCATCTCTACACATTTCCGGCACTATAAGCTTTTGGCTCTCGACAAGATCCGCAGTGATTTTACAGCTGACCTTGTCGGTCTCCATCTCTGATACCTGTGTTCATTATCGACTCACATCTACAGCGCGGCCATATGGATCCGGCTGGTCGCCTTGCCTCGGTTCCGTCCCGAGAGCCTGAGTTGACGGCAAGGCCAATGGATCATAGCCACGAGCCGCAAAGAAAGGGGATACGACCGTTGTGGCATGGGGGGCTTTATTATACGCCAATTCAGCTAGCGGGAGGAGTGTGGACCAGTTGTCCTGTTTGTAGTTGCAATGGGGCCGAAGGTACTGTTGCGAGGTGCTGTTGACCCATTCAACCTGACCGTTGGCTGAGGGGTGGTGACCTGACGTGAAGTGTAGGCGTTTGGAAAGAAGGGAGCCGGGTTTGTAGAAGAAGTGAGGGTGAATTCCGATCCGCGGTCGAAGGACACATGGAGAGGGAAGCCATGTTTTGAGAACACATGGGAAACGAATGAGTCTGCAACGTCCGGGGCAGTAACGGTGTCCCTAGGTGGGAATGCAAACGACTTCCTTGGACAGGCAGTCAATAACCACCAAGGTAGCGGTAACGCCGTTAGACGCAGGTAACTGCTCGATAAATTCCATACTGATAGCGTGCCATGGGCGCTCTGGGACCGGTAAAGGTTGTAGCAAGCGGTAAGGACGATGGCGAGAGGATTTGTTGCGAGCGCACTGGGCGCACTGTGAGCGAGCGCATGCTGGGCCAAACGTAGTTGCTACGGAGTAACTCCAATGTTTTGTTGCAACCGAAGTGACCCGCTGTTGGGCGGTCATGCTTCGCCTGGAGGATGCGAGTACGGAGGTTTCCTCGCTCGGGTCGGTACTCTGGGGCGTATACGCGGAGTTCCATCAGCAGTAAACCAGAATGGGATAATAAAAAGCGCGGGGAGGGACTCCCCTTGGGACAGAGGTCGAGTTCCCTACTAGAGAGGGGATCGACGGATAGCCCAGCCGAGATATCGAAGATCGGGACGGGAGAGTCGACAAGTTCAGCAGCGTCGATCGCGACGTCGCACAGCTGAGTAGCGCAGAGCGAGGTAGCGAGTTGTTCTTGCGAGAAGATGGGGGCGCAATCTTTGCGGGTTCGCTAGTGTATAGTCCCTATCCCCCCCTTTAAGGTAGCAATCCGCTCGCCGAGTATGAGAATCCGGTTTCTTACCGAGTGTCCTGGGACTAAATGTTAAAGGCGGAGAGGAATCCCGACCAGCGAGCTTGACGACGCGTAGGCATCTTTGTCGAAGAGAAGTACTCCAGATTCTCGTGTTCCGTGACCAGGTCGATCGTATGGGAGGAGACACAAGATAATGTCGCCCGGTCTTGAAAGCTTCGAAGATGGCGAGCGGCCCCTTGTCGTGGGTGTCGTAGTTGAGCTCGGCACCAGATAAGGTGCCACTGAAGAACGCGACGGGGCGAACTTGACCATCCTTATGTGCGTACCGAGAGAATACCGGCGATGGCGTAATAAGAGGCGTCTGTCTCGACCACTGGAGGAAGGACTCGAAGCGGTGGAGGGTTGCTGTCGAAGTAAAGGCCGTTTTGAGGAGTTGAAAAGCGTCCTCACATTGCAGCGAGCAGACCTCGGGGCGTCCTTGCGCGTAAGCCGAGTGAGTGGGACGGTGATACCGGGGTACGAGGTGATAAACCGTCTATAGAAGCTTGCGAAACCCAAGAACGATTGGACGTCCTTAGCATTTCATGGTGTCGACCAATCACGGATGACTTGGATCTTCGAGGTGTTCATTTGAAGGCCGTCAGGGCCAAAAATGGAACCAAGGAAGACCGTCGTGTCCACGCTGAAGGCGCACTCCTTGGTTTCGGCGTATAGGTGGTTTACACGAAGGTGTCGCAAAACTTCGCGTACATGTCTGAGCTGCTCGTCGGGATTGTCAGAGTAGATCATGATTTCATCTAGGTAGACAACCACGCACACGTCCAAAATATCCTTGAAAACTTTGTTCATAAAACGTTGGAAGGATGCGGGGGCGTTTGTAAGGCCGTAGTGCATGACCGGAAACTCATACGATCCATAACGAATTCGGGATGAAACTCTTCCATTCATCGCCGTCTGCTATGTGCACGAGATTGTAGGCACCGCGAAGATCAAGACGCGGGCGGAGCGAAGATGGTCTACTAAATCAGGGATAAGCGGGGACGGACACCTATCCTTTTGGGTGATTTTGTTGGGACCGCGGTCATCGTTGGCGAGGCGGAGAGAACCATCCTTCTTGATAAAAAGCACGGGTGGGCGAGTGGGGGACTGAGAAGGACGGATGAACTGATTGTTGAGGTTCTCGTCCAAGAACTCCCGAAGAGCCAATTGCTCGACTTCGGAGAGGGAATATATCGGACCGTACGGAAGAGTAGTGTCATCCATAAGGTCGATATGGTGGTCATGGGGGCGTCGAGGCGGAAGGGTAGAACCCATTCGTAGGTCGTGGTAGTTTTGCGTGATCTGAGGCCGGAGTTTTGCGCATTTGGCGGTGAGCGTATCATCTACGGGAACCTGGAGAGGGATGGCGGCGCGAGCGAGGCACGGCCCGCGTTTCAATGTTCGATGGGCGGAATCCGTGCCGTGGTAGCGCGTAGCTCTGCAAACTGGGAGGGTTCTGGAATGAGCGAGGCGCGTCCAGCTCAGGAAAGGCGCACGGAGACTTCGAACAGTTGGGTGTGTCGTCGTTAGATTCGTGGGCTAGATCCACAGTGTCGGGCCTCACAGGGCATCTGGATGTAAACTGAATTATGAGTCTGTAGGCAGAAGCAGAGTCAGCAGAGCCGCGAACAAATTCTAGAGTTTCAGATTTTGAAACTTGAGATTATGGGAGGTAGCGGGGAAAAAAGGCAACAAGAAGTGAGCTGTATCTAAAATCATTGATTTTTGGGGGTCACAGACACATCAAGGAGACGAGTTGAATCTCGAACGTCGCATCTCGAGTCTAGAGTCTGATCGAAACAAGCTCGTCGTGAGCCGCAGCGGTACTTATTTGAATAGGCAGCTTCGAGGAGGAGGAAGTGAACCGCTCAGGCCTCTGAAGTCCGAAGTTGGAGGGAGCGCAATTCGTGTGACAGCTGTCAGCTGTCATCGGCCAACCAGAGAACAGAGAACACTACCACCACACGCTTTTGCCCAAGTCTCAACAAGTGGTCAACATGGCGACCTCACGATCCCGGAAAGAAAACCTGTGAGCACCCTCGACGCATCGCGCGGCAGATCGCTGATCATACTCGTACTCCAAGCCTCTTTCTAGACCGTACGCGCGCTTCACGTCAATTCCGGCGCATACCGTTGATCTCAGCCATCATACAGAAATTATAATCCAAGCCATTCCAAAGCTGAAGTATACGCTCTGGTTGTTAGTCGACGATGAGGAGAAAGCATTACAGAGGATAGACAACCAGACCTGGAAACCAGCGAAGCCCCTGTATGCCTCTTGTTTCTTTGATACGTGTACTTGCTAAAGTCTGTGCATATGTAGAGATGCATCCCCGAAATCCAAGATGCGTGTCGAGATCCAAGTGAAGAGCGGTCCTCTCTCATTGGGGAAGAAAGAACAGGGAACCAAAGAGATCGACTGTGAAGCACTTTTCAAGGATTATTGGAACACCACAGCTCACGAGTTTCCGGTACCGGGTCAGTTGGAATCACCACCCAGTCGCTTCATCGCTAACCGAGAGGACGCAGCGAACATTGTTGCTGGGAAACATAGCTACTCACTGGAACTACAGTTCTCTGCAGAAGTTACCGTTCGTCTTCTGACCATTGTTCACCGCAGGCAGCTTATACTATTCACATAGACGGATAATCTACGCGACTCGCTCCGTGATCTCGAAAAATTGTTAAGGGATTACTCCCCACTGATGGCAGAATCGACGGAGAAGGCTTTGGATAAGGTCATTAAAGTCGGGGTTGCATTCTCGGGGGTCAGTTCTCAGTTCTCCCATATCGAAACTATCAAGACATTGACACGTATTAGTTAAATGGGATCGCGAAGCTTGCCTTCAGTGTTACCAAAGTCACGTTTGAGGTTCGTTCCCGCTCTTGCGCCTCAGAAGCAGAGGTGACGCCCGGTTGTTTTAGCTTTTACAAGAGCAAAACAAGTACGACCAGGTGCCATTAGTCTTGTTGGATCGGTTACGGCGTGTTTTGTTTTTTGCGGACAAGGTCGCAGATGAGCTCGTCTACGAAGAGACAGAAATCTTGGAGAAGACAATCCCGCGAATGTTCAAAGTAATGGAAAATGTCGCCAAGGGCTCGTGCGACTATGTCAAACGTGGGCGTTTCGGTGGGTAGTTGGCTTTTCTAAATTTCGCATATGCTGATGATCGCAGAGAGGACGTTGACTGGGCTCGTCCACCCGCAGAAGATCGAAGAAATGAACAAAGAGTTGACCGAGGTCATTGAAGATTTCGACCGTGCAATGAATGTCGAGGCCCTCCGCCTAGCCAAGGAGAACAGTACGCACTCATTGATCTCAATCTGACGATAATGTATTCTCAATTGCTCCCTGTAGGATTATTCCAGCAAGACCACTTGCTTAAAGAGCGGCTTAAACCTACCAGGAGCGGATATAACCAGACGCTTTGCTGTATGGAAGGCACCCGCCAATCTATCCTCACTAAAGTCATTACCTGGGTAGCCAATGGATCAGATCCGGGCAATACATACTGGATCCACGGCTTACCCGGAATTGGCAAGACATCGTTGTCTCATTCAATCTGTAAAACACTCGATGAGCGAAATCAACTCATTGGAGCGTTTTTCTGCCAGAGAGATGACACGAACTCGAACGAGCCTAGAAACATCTTTCCAACTCTCATCTGTAAACTCGCCGAAATCTTCCCGACTTTTCGAAGGATTGTGGCAGAACGACTTCGTAGTAAACCAAACCTGACAGCGGAGTCGATGACAGACGCACACTTCCTCGATTTTATTATCTCCATGCCTGGCCAACCTATTGAGCATTCTCACGCCTTTGTTATTGACGCACTTGATGAGTGTGGCAACAATCAAAGTCGCCGAGATGTCCTGAAGACCCTGACCGACGTAGCCGCACAAGCTCCATGGCTCAAGATTATCATCACCAGTAGACCCGAAGCCGATATCGAACGCTTCTTTCATGGTCTCACCAGCTCGTCGCACTCATCGTATGACCTAACTGCCGATCAGAAAGCCAGTGATGATTTGCGAAACTTTGCCCGAAGCCAGTTCGACGTGGTGGCCTCGAATTGGCAAATCACAACGCCTTGGCCAGAAGGACCAGACTTCAACAAGCTTATCTCTCGCGCGAACGGTCTTTTTATCTTCATCAAGACTCTTGCTCTCGCACTTGAAGACAGTAATGACGCTGAAAAGTCTTTGAAGGAAGCATTGGAAGGCCCAGCTGGTACTGGCTTGGAGTCTCTATACGGGCTCTATTCGAGTATCCTGAAAGCGCGCAGCAACATTGATGGGTTTTGGCGGATGATTGTGGTGACTACAACGGCTCAATTCCACCCACTGCGCAAAGAGACAATTGCAGAGCTAACGGGAGTGAGACCCAATCTAGTCGGAAAATGGGTGGATGCCCTCAGCTCTTTGCTATATCGAGACGAAGGGGCCGATGGAGCAATCCGCGTCCGACATTTGTCAATTTCCGATTTCTTTCTCAGCGATCGCTGCGAGTATCAAGTCAACCTGCGAGAGGCGCACGCGCAGCAGGGTATCGCCTGCCTCCAGACGATGGTAAAAGGGCTCCGTTTCAATATCTGCAATCTCGAAGATTCCCGGCTCGCCAATGCAGACATTGGAGACCTCCCATCCCGAGTGAAACAGAACGTTTCCGACCCCTTGCAGTATTGCTGTCTCTACTGGTCGAACCATCTTTGCTCTTCGGCTAACCGCGATGAGCGCCTATCGCTGTTGGGAGGCTTGCAGGACTTCTTTGGGGGATCGTACCCATTATTTTGGGTTGAAGTGTTGAGCCTTATGAGGATGGTCCCAACTGGCACTCAAAGTCTTCGAAGGTTGCTATCCTGGGTGAGGGTGAGTGCATCCCAGCTTGCTACCAGTTTGCATACAAGCTGATTCGGATTGGCTGTAGGATGTGGATTCAACGCTTCTTGAGAGAATTCAGGATATTCGTCATTTCCTGATCACGTTTCACACTCCTGTCTCCATCAGCGTTCCACACATCTATATTTCAACCCGACCATTCCTGCCCTCACAGTCACCTTTATCAACGACCTTCAGCAGAGAATTCACTAGTGCCATCAAGGTACGAGCGGGGAGCCTGTCGTCATGGCCAGCACCTCCATTGGAGTGGACTGGACACGCGGCGCGCATCTCGAGTGTAGGTTATTCCCCGAATGGGACCCGCGTTGTCACTGGGTCCAGCGACAACACGATTCGGATCTGGGACGCAGAATCTGGTGCTGCGATTGGCGAGCATCTCAAGGGGCACACTGACTCGGTGCAGTCCGTCGCTTACTCTCCTGATGGGCGCCGCATCATCTCCGGATCCTCCGACCGCACCATTCGAATCTGGGATGCCGAGACTGGCGCTTCGGTCGGCGGTCCTCTCGAAGGGTACACTGGCCCGATGCAGTCCGTCGCTTACTCTCCTGATGGGCGCCGCATCATCTTCGGATCCTCCGACTGCACCATTCGAATCTGGGATGCCGAGACTGGCGCTTCGGTCGGCGGTCCTCTCAAGGGGCACACTGGCTGGGTGCGGTCCGTTGCTTACTCTCCTGATGGGCGCCGCATCATCTCCGGATCCTCCGACTGCACCATTCGAATCTGGGATGCCGAGACTGGTGCTTCGGTCGGCGATCCTCTCGAGGGGCACACTGCCTCAGTGTGGTCCGTTGCTTACTCTCCTGATGGGCGCCGCATCATCTCCGGATCCGACGACCTCACCATTCGAATCTGGGATGCCGAGACTGGCGCTTCAGTCGGCGATCCTCTCAAGGGGCACACTTACTGGGTGTGGTCCGTTGTTTACTCTCCTGATGGGCGCCGCATCATCTCCGGATCCTCCGACTGCACCATTCGAATCTGGGATGCCGGGACTGGTGCTTCGGTCGGCGATCCTCTCGAGGGGCACACTGCCTCAGTGTGCTCCGTTGCTTACTCTCCTGATGGGCGGCGCATCATCTCCGGATCCTCCGACTGCACCATTCAAATCTGGGATGCCGAGACTGGTGCTTCGGTCGGCGATCCTCTCGAGGGGCACACTGCCTCAGTGTGGTCCGTTGCTTACTCTCCTGATGGGCGCCGCATCATCTCCGGATCCGAGGACCGCACCATTCGAATCTGGGTTACCGAGACTGGCGCTTCAGTCGGCGACCCTCTCGAAGGGTACACTCACTCGGTGCGGTCTGTTGTTTATTATCCTGATGGGCGGCGCATCATCTCCGGATCCGACGACCGCACCATTAGAACTTGCGAGGTTAGTACACAGAAGCCAGCATACCTACCCGGTTCAGTCTATTGATTACTCTTCTGACGTGCAGCACACTGTCTCTGAGTCTTATGACCACACTACCCATGTGAGGGACGCATTTCTATATGATTCCATCCGACACCCCTCTTGTAACCCAATGCATGCCGGCTTTTTTGCAGAGCCCGACATGGATGGTTGGGTCAGGGGGTCAGGGGGTGGCTTACTCTACTGGGTACCCCATGACTGTCGTAGGGGCCTGCATTCACCTGCCCTCCTGACAATCCCCCTTACATCTCATGATCGTTCCGTTTCTCTTGACTTTGACGACTTTGCCTTTGGAACCTCATGGACTCAAGTATTCAACAAAGCACCTTCTTAGCTTTTTTTGGCTGAACTCTTCGCATGTAGTTTAGCCTTAGTTGCTCTTTCGGTTATTGAAGTTCCAACCATCATTATTGATCGAGGCATGACACAGCTAAGTTGCTTATCTCGGGAAGTCCTTCCAGGGACGCCAAATAGAGCTCTGGAATAGTCAATAGTCTGGAGTGGGTCGCACTTGCAGCATCCCTCTCACAACCACACGGGCAAGCACCACCAAGATCGACGCACAATCGCCATATCACAATCGCCCTCGATGCCAACCAGTCCAAGCGCATTACCGTGCTCACCCCCCTTCCAGGAGGAATGAGCCATACAACGTGCGCAGTCATATCCTCACACAAACGAGAAGCAAGTTCCGGAACTGTCTATTATATATCGATGGAGAGGTGAGATTGTCTATGATGGTAAGACCTTCCCCGAGGAGATCGATGGCGTGCTTGTAAGCTAGGGCGAGGCCTATATTGGACCTCCAGTCAAACATACCAAATCCGATGGGAAACCCAGGGAGGTGGACGTGCTCGCAAGCCAGATTTTTGTGCATGAAGATGTGAGTGGCTCCACATGAAATGCGCCTTTCCACTTTGGCATCTGACTTCATTCTAGGCTGTAAAACAGCTGGAGTCTGTGGCAGCACTCGAAGGCATCCAGTGAGTGGCCGCCTCATTCGCCAATGCTCCGATATTGATCTGCCATCCTATCTCAGTTCTGCCATTGGAATGCCAGACTTACACAAGGGCGACCGCTCCCCAATCGGCTGCGCAATCGTATATACCCTGCATTCATTGGGTCAGATATTGCCTTCAGCATTTCGCTCCACCCACTTGGGCGCATCCCTTCCAATTGACGCCTGAAAGACTCGCGTCGAGGCTCTACAGCCGCAACCTCGATGGATCATCGGATGGTAGTCCACGCGATCGGCTTGCCCGATATGGAGTTCCTTGATACACCGAATTCGATGATTCGCTTGGAACTGTTGGCGCCGGGAACTTCCCAGAGGTATGCAAGGTGGAGAGGATCGTCGATAGCGAAGCCTGCGAATCGATCGGGCTTCGCGAAGGAGAGGTGTACCTATTGGATGTGGTGCTCGAAGTCATGCTCCAGAATAGCCATTAAGTTCCCATCATTACTACTGGTGTAGCTCATACTGGCTCTTGTGGTTCATGCAGCCAGGATCGTCCATCCTCCGGTCGTTCACCAAGTCAGACACGAACCCGTACTTCATATCTGGGAGTGCAGGGTTCCTCGACCAACACGACCACACGGTCAAATGGGCGCAGGCAAATCGCGACCTCGTTTCCCATCATATCAAGTATTGTCTCTTCGACAAGGGTCCGAACCCGCTTGACGCAGAGGAAGGAGCGGATACCGACACGCCCACGATCGCAGAAGTAGACGAGCCCAAGGTCGGAGAAGACGATCCCGATGTAGATCCCGGTGAGGCACAATGCGGTGGCGTGGCAGCGCAGGACTGGAATGCCGGTGGACAACCGCAGGAGGTGCGGATCCACTGAAGTGGTGCTGCACCCAGTGATCAAGGATTTATACCTTGTCCCAGAAGCCGGGGCGACTTCCGTTGGATTCTTCAGCCATCTGGGAATAGTCGAATCAACGGTGTGTACCCGCCTTTAAAACCACTCTCTACTTAATGACCAACCGCGCACCAAACCAATACATTCGATTCTCATGGTTATGAGCAGTGCGGCGTAGTTAGACCAAGGTAATCTAATCTGTTCGATTTACAACCTCAGTGGTGAGTTATATCAAAAACTACTTGTATATACCTGTTCGATTTATACTACAGGAGTGCTAGGAGGAATAGAACTATTCAAAAGGGCGCTTACCCTCAGTGGTGAGTTATATTAAAAACTACTGAGTGGAACTGAGTGTCAGCGAAGCCATAAGCGAGAAGATCTGCTGTCAAAGGCGATAGCAATTAATAATTCGGAACGGCCATATGGACAAATATAAGATGCTGTGGTACTGATTAATGCGGAGTTGTGTTACGGAGACCATATACGAGCGAAGCCGGTGGGGTAGAGGGTCTGAAGAAGAGAATTGAGGACCTTTCTGGCTGCAATATCGCTCTGTAACTTATGATTAGCATACGTTCATCCATTTCACGCATGTACTGACCTTCAAGAGGGAATCGAAATGTCTATTCTTCAGCTCCTCAGGGAGGCACTGAGTAAGGAGGGCTCTCGCACTGTGTATACGCCATCAGCAACGCACATCGGTATGTAAAACAGCTCCTTGCCATACCCGCGATCATCTGTTAGTCTGAGATAACATTGGAGCACTAACTTCAACAAGCGGATTGATTGCTTCTGTACAACATCTTCAACCAACGTACTGAGGGGCTCCAGCACTGCCTCTTGCCTCTCTCGTGTATGACAGATGTACGTGAGACCTGTCTCGTCAAGGAGGATCTTTAAGAGACTGGCGGTGGCCGATATCTTCGTCGCCTCGATCCCATTCTTCATAACTTGAAGACAGAGCGGGACGAGTTCCGTGGTAAGGAAGAAGCTGATCATGCGGGTTCCATCATTGGGACCTGTGAGAGGTTCGATCGAATCGTGGTGTTGAAGGAGGGCGTCGATAATGCCGAAGCAACCAAGACGGATTTGTTCGTATGAACGATCTCTCTGTGTCATACGAAGGAAGGGGTACAGGAGTATTGGATAATGGCCTGGGAGAGTGGTGTTAGATCGACGCAAAAAAGGTAACGGCTCCAAGCTTGCCTTGAAGGAAACCCTTGCGACCTTCGATGGTAGACGCCGCCTTCTTTAAGACGTGAAGAGTATTACAAATCTTTTCTGAGTCCTTCTCTGTTATATTCTGCAGAAGAGAATAGCCTTCCACAACTTCATTGATGAGAATTGCCATCGTTCCTATCCATAGGTCAATACGATCAGTCGAGAGTATTTTTCCGAGTGCTTTAAAACGCGTACCAAAGGTACCCCAAATGATGGATGAAAGGTGCGCGTTGTCTTTGTATTTTGCAAGCTGCAAAAGGGTTTCCCCTCTGGTTTCTTCGGACCTCAATTTAACCAAGAGTTCTCCTATGCGCTTCTCCGCAAGTTCAACTATGTGACTCTTTGTGGGACTTGCGTTTGAGCTGGGCGGTATCGATGTTGACCACGGTAGGCTCATAATTGGGATCCCAGTGGGGAGAGTCGGAAGACCAAACTGTTTCGCATGAAGGTACAGGGATAATGAGGGCATGCCTGGGTAAACGACAAATCCCGGAAAGAGAAATGGAGGAGACCGGGGACCATCGACATTGCTGGCGGGTTGTGCAACGGTGGTTGGGAGCATACTGCGGCCCAAAAGGAAGTCACTACTGTGAACCGAGGATCCCGTGGACGCGGCAGTAGTCGAGAGACGAGGGTCAGAGGGCGGTGGCTGTTAACAGGGAGGGAACAGGAGGCCTTCAGGAGCGAGCCCAATAGGGCGTTGGAGTAAACAATCCCCTGACATAAAGGGTTCTACGTGATCAGTGTTTGAGCCCTCGGGCCTCTCGTCTCTCTCGCGTACCCCAGTGGTTGACATAGTCGAGACCAAGTTTGGCACCCAAAGGACGACATGGTTGGTTCCTTCGACGGGCTTCTCCCAAAGCCACGACCTAATTATGCCGGATTACTGCACCTCGCAAGGCCACTCCATTTGCCTTTGCAAAGACACAGTCTCGTGTTCCGCACGTTGAGCGGAATTCTCAGCAACCGTGTCCACCGTTGTCGCGTTGAACCGATTCCATATGGTCTTCTCAGCGTCCTTCCGACTCTGTCACCACTGAGGTATCCATTGGAGCAACTCTTGTGCTTCGCTCACACAGGACCCTCTCGCTCGTCTACGACTTCGCGTCATATGCACGCACCGCTCGCTACAGCGTATTTCCGCTCAATGTAGACTCATACTGATTTTGATTCGAAGTTCAACATGTCTAGTTTGTACTTCCACTGTGGACGGAGGTGGCATTCATTAGGTGAATTTCTCGGACGTTCAGATGGACAATCAACATGACAAGACATTCGGTCTGGTGCATCTAATGACCGATGACCACACGAGGCCGAGGGCAGTTAGTCCAATTTCCATTGCAACTGTTTGTTGGCGGAGATCAACCTGACGGTCTGTAGCTTCGTCTCTTCTTTGCCTTCTCACCGTTACTCACCGTTACTCACGTATACAGTCTGCCAAACTCGCCCTGAACAGACTTCCTTCTGAGCCTGCACGTTAGGCTTGTGTGTTGCACTCAGGCCGGAACTCGCTGCGATCAAGGGCCTGCGGCTCCCTTCGTTTCCATGCCATGGACCCTGTTCGCGATGCTCACTGACCCACCCAGGAACTCTGGGGGGCCGAAGACCCGACCAATCCTGTTTGATCGATTCTTAGCTTGCAGCTCAGCTCTGGTGTG
>Ga0307515_10015895_pt1 | contig 13828 bp, 5 predicted proteins | sample 17_EM_MG_FD_194513 | JGI IMG/M metagenome (GOLD analysis project Ga0307515, IMG submission 194513) | Populus trichocarpa ectomycorrhiza microbial communities from riparian zone in the Pacific Northwest, United States - 17_EM | ecosystem: Host-associated > Plants > Roots > Unclassified | place... | reverse complement strand
CTTGGCACCATTGAAACACTCACGTAACATTATTTTCTAATAACTCATTTTGTTTTCAAGATTTTATTTCATGTGATTTGATATTAATTAAAAGTCAATTACTTCTAAATTTTTTATAAATTATAAAATTCAAAATGCAAAATATATCAAACATAGAAGGCATGACAGAGATTGCATGAAAAATACACTTAAATCATTGATTTTTGAATTAATACAATTTAGATCCCCTTATATTTTAAAAAATTAATTTTGATACATAATTCATTTGTATTATTTTTCAGTTTCTTGTTAAAGAGAAGGGTTGCTGAATTTCAGCGATGAAAAAAAACAATCATCGTTCACTCCATTTCCAACCTTCAAAATTGATTTTCTTTGTTCCCGCGAGTTCCATGAGATGAAAAGAGTTTCATGGTGGTTGTTTATAGTCTCAATATTGCATAAAAATATATCTAAGTCGACAAAGCCAAAACTAACACAGTTTGATTTTGAATTTTTAAACCCTTTTTTTTATATATTTGGAGTTGATGGAATGATTTGTGGGTGTTACAAAGGTGTTGGCAATATATTTTTGGGTTGAAAAGACTTAAACTTAGGTTTTTTTTACCAAAAGAGTCGTAACCTAATTTTATAGGCTCCACTATGGTGGCTTGAATCTGAGCCTGCATGCAATATATCATCTGCCTTGATGAGTGACGTGTCGGTTGCTTTTTTCCTATGAAAAAAGAAACGGATAACCTGTTATCCACCCCTTAAAAAAAATAAAAAATAAAAACAAGCATGCCCACGGGCCTCGGCTTGAAGGCCCATTAACACTCCTAGCCTTTTCATTGTAGTGACACAGACACACTAGGCCATAGGCCTATGAGTGGAGCTCTCTTTAGATGTTTTTTAGGTTGGATATAAATTTAAAGAAAAGAATTTATCGAACCCGGTTGAGTTCATAGTTTGGGTCGCAAATTTAACGAGTTTAGCAACGACACCCAAATTATTATTTTTCTAATATTACTTTTTTAAAAACTAATATTTGTTTTTAACATATATTTTTTTAAAATAAATTTATATTTATATTTCAATTAATATATCTCGTATGCTTGTTTTTTTGCTAGGTTAACTCAATAAAATAGTGATTCAAAACCTAACTTGAGTTGAGTTTAATTTAAATTAATTTTAATATTGATTTGATTAAATTTAAATAACCTAATAAATTAATTTATGATTTAATTAACCCAATTTAAACCAAATAAAAATTTAAAATTTAAAATAAAAATGAAATAACTTGATTACTCAATGACGTAAACCAGGTCTGAATCGAGTCAAACTTAATAAAACTTGTGACGCTCAACTTCGTGTATACTTTATGTTTTATATTTTGGTAGCTGAATTTCAATCTCTAAATTTAATGTCACGTGTCAATGCCAAAAACCTTGCTTGATCTCTCAAGACATGCAGATTAATAAGAAGAAAATAATTTTTTTACGCTGAGATCACGGGTCCAAGAATCTGCTTGCAGGGAGCCAAACTAGTTTATATTTGGCTTAACACGAACAATCCGTTTACACATCTCCCTTTCTTCCTCGGAGAACAGTGCACATGAAAAAAAAGTAATACATTGCTTCCCATGTATTAAGTTGTTTGTTACTTTTCGGGCAAGCGATACACAGACCCTGTATAATAATACAAACTACACTGTCAACACCTGACACTAATGCCATCCAGAATTTAAGCTCTGGCATCTTGCTGTCCACTCTTGGAGGTTCAGGTCTAGAGATGAAATGGTTTGGAACTTACATTTGGCATGGATCCATTGTAGCTAGACGAGACTTTCGATTTCTAGAAATTCCAATCTTGGTTTCTAGTACTCCCCATAAACAAATATACCAGGGAGGTTTTGAGGATAGGATATAAAACACTAGGGCTCAGCTTAAAACCAGAGAAGCTATTACTGTTGTTTGAGAAACCTTTTTAATAACTAGGCATCCACATAGTTGGAATTAACGACCTTTTGATTTGCAATGGGAGGAGCGGTCCTCATCATGAGACTCTGAATGAAGGCTATCATCTACATAAAATTGTTAAGGAGCATGAAAATTATCAGTAAATACCTAACACTGCGTTTAATAGCAACACATAGAGCTTACACAGTCCTGCAAAGATTAAAATGCACATAATCCTCACACTAAGATACAGGAGAACTGGGAGTGAAAATTGAGCTGGGAAGCCCCATTTTGGAGGTCCAGTTGATTGAATGGGTGTTCTCATGCTTTTAAATTCAAGCTCAGCTTGCAAATTGAGTCTCTCAAACATAAGTTTCATAGATATAAGATGGACAGTTTGCATCTCGGTATCATGGCCAAGTTTGAACAGACTGGACTTATGGTGTTCTTGTGCTTTTATATTCAGTCCCAGCTTGCAACTTGACAGCCTTAAACATAGTTTTCATCAATTCCATATGGGCTCTGTCAACTAGACACTATGGCTAGGTTGGATAGACTGGAGTTATGGGCAGATCAGGCTAAACCTTAAGTGTAGACTTAATAGATTTGTGTTTTACGGAGTCTGGTACCATCACTCCCAACTAAATTGGACACATCACTAAACTGACTAGATTCCTAGCTCATTATAGAACAGATTAAGCTTTGGCTATTGCTCAGTAATATCAAAACATAATGTAAAAGCTCTTACCGATGCAAATCCGACGCACATAATACTGAAACCAGGGAAGGGGAACGGCGCCCTTTCAGAGAGGAATAAAGCTGTAAAACAATTGACTTTTTTAGTTTTCGTTTGAACTTTAGGCCAGAAAATAATTTCAAAAATGAAACTCCACTCACCTGTTAAAGGAGAGAAAACCAAGGGAGAAATGACATTGGCAAAGGAACTTATTCCAGAAATGCACCCTTGAGCCTTCCCCTGAAAAGGAAAAGAGAATTATAAGCATTAAAGGCACTCAGGCTACACAAACAGGACCCGTATCCATATGCAAATAAGAAGACAATTGGTGTGTCTTGAACTGAAGAATATTGAATGCAAACTACAGGATAACTTCATTTGTTGTTTAACATGCATTCTTTTCTGTCAAGACTCAGTCTACCGACTAAAATCTTGAACCACTGGTAAATATAGTACCTGCTCACAGGATCCAACTTGCTTGGACACAATGCTTCGCATCTGCAATTTATCTTTGTAATATTATTTAGAGAATGCTGTAAGCTAAATGAAGACGAACTTCACAATAACAAATGAAGCAATTACTTACACATGGTTGTGAAAACACAAACAGAAGAGAGAACATGGAAGCAACATAAGGTACCTGTAAGGATCAGCTTTGAAGAAGTTAGCAATGCGAAGACATGACAAAAATTAGAGAAAGCATATACCAGAAACAATGAGTAATATTGAAAAGCCTAATACAAAGTAATAGAAAAGGCATACAAAAATAAAAGGAAGAAGCTTGTTGTCATGTCTTAAGTTTCAAAGAAGTACCCAGAAGGTCCACGCTATGCTGTAAAGAAACACCTGCATCCAATGCCATAAATTATTCAATGACACGACCTGACATAAAGGTTACAGCTTATAGACCTAACAATTAGTTGAGGACATTATTCTGGTTAAAATAACATTTTGGGCTCAATTGAAATTGTATAGAATACAAGGTGCTTACATGTACACAGGTAAAAAAGAGCCCCACTGCAAGCAGCCTTGCTTCTCCAAGAGCAGGAGTCAATAGAGGCATAATAACCAACTGCAGGTTGTTCACCAATAATTCTATGTTGGAAAGCACTATGGGAAACAAGTGACAGAGAATGTCATTAAAACCGAAACAAAATAGAGTTTACAATTACCTGTGAAACGGTCCCTGCAATCCCAGAAATCACCATCAAAACAGCAAATTGATCCTTGCTAAAGTGAAATTGCGCCTTCAAATAGTACTGCAAAGAAAAAATTACCATTAAGTCTCATACATAAATATGATGAATTTGTTTTTAAACCCAAATGATAATGTGGGCAGTGCGCCTAATGATATTGAATCATTCTTACAACACACGGTAAGCCTAATTCATGTAATTAGGGAGGTACCATTAATGAAGCATGAAGGCCAACTTCCGCAAGACTGTAGAAAAATGCAACAACAGCAGCTTGCGAAAGGGTCACACTGCATATAATCACTATACATATAAATATTTGCGACAACGGAAGCTCCAGAAAAACTTCAGAAGCGAGTAAAGTCAAGCACTTGTTACAAATAGAATGCCTTGGCACAAATTCCCTTTCTCCCACATATTCATCAGTTGAAGTATCAATAGAAAAAAGTTTACGATTTATAGAGGAGGAGCCACTAACCTGCTCTTAAGCAAGCAGAGCATATCCTCCAAGGAAGGTGCTGATTTAAAAACCTGCACATTTTTGCTTGGAATTTCATGTGCAAAGCATGCAGCATTAGCTTTTCCTTTTCCTTTCCCGTTCCCCTTATATGTTAGTATTGGCGTAGAGAGTTGTTCATCGATGATGGATTCCTGAAGAAAAAACCTCATGTACACTAGAGCTGCAATTGCCACTAAGGCAGAAACCTGATGAAAAGGTTAAGTTAATGATAAAAACGTTAAGAAAAGGAGACGGAGACGGAGAGAGAGAGTGTGTTTTGTACCTGGAAGGTGGAGGAGGTGGAGAGGAAACGAGTGGAGAGGTTTCCGCATACGAAAGCGGAGGATGCAATGCCTGAAAGAATCCCAAACGTCGAGGCTCGCCGACTCTCCGGAACATTGTCTGCCTGGAGATAGAAAGAGATGATCTAAAGGGAAACGAAGACAAATAATGGGCCGCGTTGTTTCATATTACTTTAGCCCAGTTCACTTTTTAATCAAAACCAACCGACCCGATTCCAAGCCTGTTTTATGTAGTTTAAAATAGGGCCTGACAATATTCAGTGCTGAACATCGGTCAACAAACACTAATTTCGATCTTGATTCGGTAAGATGTCGAATCTAGCCCAGGTTGGTTTTTTTTTTTTTTTTCCAATCATAATGGGTATTGACCGGTAAAGTCCAGTGGTCCGATAGGTCTAAATCTATAAAAACAAATTTAATTTTTTTTTTAAATGATATTATTTTAAAATACAAACAGGTTAATCATGGATTCACTTAACAAAATCACGAGCCCGAGCCTCGACCAATTCAGACCCAAGTATGATAACTATATCAACAAGTGTGACTGACTCGGACGAATCGCAGCGCTGCTTAGCAAATAATTGCAGACTTTCATTTTACAACATTGGGCCTGTTTGAGCATGATCCAGAAACAAAGTTAGGCTTTTAACCAATCTAAAAAAAATGGTGGGCTTTACAGCCTGTGGAATGAAAATACCAAGCCATACAGTATATCCAGCAGAGGTACAAGTATAAATGTACAGTAATATTCTTCGAAAGAGAGGGGGGGAGGGTGTTTACCACATAGGCGAGAGCAAGGCATTGGACACTTCCTTCACAGACCATGGCCATGAGAGTCCTGACGACATAATACGCATAAAAGAAGTTCCTGGTCCTGCTGTAGGCCAATATGGCTGCAATAATATTTCAACTCAAGTACGGTTCCCGCAAGCATTTTCTTAAAGATATCGATTAAAAGAAAATTGACTTCGGTCTTGCTAATTAATTCAGTAATGATGGCGTGAATTAGATTCATTTAGCACATTTTTTTGTTTGTTTTAAAATCTATATTTTGGTACATTTTAAGGCGTGTTTAGTTAAAAAATAAACATAAAATTAATGTTTTTTCAATGTTTTTTCATGGTTTTGATATATTAATGACAAAAATAAAAAATAAAAAAATATTTTGATAAATTTTTAATTGAAAATATTTTAAAAAAATACCTTGTATTATAATAATACTAAAGAGACTAGTTGTAATTAAATTCAACGGTTTAATTATGTCATGAGCTTCTCATTTTCTTTGATTGAAGGGGGTTTAATCAAATAATTAGGATTAAAATCAACGTAATTGTTCTAAAGTTCATGTCATTATTATTTTTTTCTCATCTTCATTTATTGAAACAGCTTTGTATTCACAATCAAGTCAAATAATGACTAACCAACCATAAAGTTGTAATTTCTTCAACTTACTTGATTGAAGCAGCTTATATATATTGACAATCAAATAACGACTAACCAACCATAAAGTTAAAAATCCCCAACCTATAACAAGGAAAGTAAAACTATGTATAGGAAGCTTGAAATGAGTCGATCATGATAGTTTATAAACTTACAAATCTTTTCAGTAATAGTTTTGTTCTTCAAAAACGCTTTTTTTTTTCCTAATCAAAATTCCCTCCTTTTTTTTCTTTATTCTTCATTTTCAATGAAGGAAAACAAAAAAAAATATATGGAATTGACAAAAAGGAAGATTGAATTAAAAACAACTGCAGAAATAGGCAGATCCGATAGGTAGTTTCCGAAACTAAAAGAATTAAATAATTTATTTTGTTAAATTGCAGGTGTTGAGTTAGATTATTGAATTACCGCTCGATCATTCATAGAAAATCTCCTGGAATCCAACGAAACATGCAGTACATGCTTACATGAGGGAACTATTATAAGACTCATTGGAACAGTAAGCAAAGCTTTCCGACCATACTTGTCCGACATGTTCCCTATCAAAGGCATCGTTACCAGCGTCCCAAGCCCTATAATCTGCATAAAACAAGACATCTTTATTGATTGCCACCAATTCTTTACTTCCATTCCGAACAATGTTTCTTTTTTTGGAGTTTTTTAAACTAAAATTCCAAGCTCCTAGTCTTTTTTCTTCCACTGAAAAAAATAAAAAACCTCAAAGACCGGCATGTTAATCTAGTAACCCGCCGATCCAAAACTTGACTCAGGCCAAGTTCATCTTATCTTAAATATTTTTTTACTGAGACGTCAAATCATAGCTTAGATTAAGCCACAAAAGTGACGAAACAATACATGACCGACCGTATAACTATGTAAGAAAAGATATGAGCGTAAGAGGGCAGGCAAGCAAAAGTTCTTGAAGAAAAAGGAGTTCCAAAGAAAAAGAAGGGAGATTGCGACAACCTACATGTCACTGTCGACTATTGTCATTGTTCCTCAGGAGACGGTCCAGTGGTTAAGATTATTGTTAAGTTCCAGGTTTGAATTTTATAAAAAGTAACCAATAAGCTGTGTGGTACTTCCACCGAACTACAAAACACGACACTCGTAACACAATATTGTAAGCAAAATGTGATCGTGGGTCCTCAAAGGTGATGCTTTTTGGATGAGAAGACACTTGGATATTTTTTTATTATTTTTTGACAAGAATTTTAAATTGAAAGAGCTAAAAGGCTTGGTGACACCCATGGGAAGTTTCGTTTCACGAGGTTGCTTTAATTCATGTCATAGACGAGGCCAAAGCCTGAAACCTTCGCTTTGCACGTAACATTGTGTTTTTAAAAAAAAACAATATTTTTAGTTTAAAAATATATTAAAATATTTTTATATTAACATATTAAAATTATTAAAAAAATATATTGTTTTTAAATAAAATGTATTTTAAAAAAAACATTCAAAAACAAAAACACTAACAAAAAAAATTATAATCAGAACCTAATAAACAGGCTCGGAAAAAAAAACCAGCATATGCATGAAAAAAATTAAATAGAGATAATAGACTCCACCAATTTTTTCATGGCTTGAATTGGAGAGTTTTATACCTGCATGATTATCCTTAAAAGCAGTCACTATTGTTGGCCTAAAATTAAATGGAAAATGCTTTTGATTAAAAACAATAAGCACAATTAGCAGGAAAAATTTTCTTCTTCTTGCACAAACTCACTAAGGTTATATTATGGTAGATTGAATTGGAAAGGAATTTTAGCACGGTCGAGGACTAGAAATTTAACTTAGGAGGATGATTGGTTGAGGGTTAAACACCTGAAAAGAAACAAGAATAATTGATAACAAGAAGAAAAATTAGAAAACAAAAATTACTGTTTTTTGAAGTCCACTTAGATAAATGGCCAGGGAGCATTCATCTTCTCCAGGACAAAGTGCGGACATAAAAACATCAGTCGTGGCTGGAGTCACCATGGATGTTGAGAAGGAGTGAAGAAAGTGAGTCAAGAAGAGATGGCTTAATGCCGAAAGTTTTTCCATCTCTCTTTCCCTTGCTTGCGAAGGCTCTCAAAACACAAAGAAGGAACTAACTAAAGCAAAAGCTACATACCAAAACCTATAAAAGCATGCAGTTAAAGCACCACCAGTAAATAACGTCTACATATAACCTGGAAAAAATGTGTCTTGTGTTTAGGCTCGAGGCATCTGACATTAATTTAAAGCGCACTATCGTAGTTGAGCGTTTGGGAGGTAGTGGGTGTCCATTTCAATGCTGTAAACGCTAGCACATGACAGCAAAACCACCACTATTCCAAAAATATGTCAAAGAAATCAGCAACCTTGTAAAGTCAGTTACTTCTAACTCTTCTTGTCTTGATTTTACCACAACCGAAGCGGGAAGACCAGTGGCAGTGTAAAAGGATTCATTAATTATGGCTTGAAATTCTTGTCCTGAACTTCAAAAGAACCTGCTTCGTACTCATATACCGTAATTTCTCTAGGCGTGTGAGTTTTGAGTGAGCCCATTTCATATCGAGTCAGAGATGGATCAGTCCAGCAGAATTCTTGGTTAGGCTTCTTCTAGTCTATGTTAAGTTAACATGGGGTAACCCTAAAGTTGACTGTATCAAACTCAAATTAACAGAAAAGTGCAAAGGTGGGGTATGAGTTAGCGGTTAGCAGATTCTCCGCATACGGTGGCAAGTGCATCCAAACTGTATATCTACTGAAACTGAAAGGAAACTTCCTATGATTGGAGAGGCAGAGAGCCAGAGAGGACAGAGAAACTCTTTTTGTTAACTGCATACACTACACTGTGGCCTCATGATACTGGATTTTGGATTCAAGAAGAATATATGTTTGATACTTTAACCAGAATTTCAAGGACTAAACTTAAAGTAAGATATATTATGCCTGTAAATGATTGATGGGAAAACAAATGGTTCATAATTAACAAAGAACAGAATCATGCATCGTGACCTTAAATTAGCAGAGAAAGGGTGAAGACATGAGTGAAATCATTAAGAATGTTTAATGGGAAAGGGCAAAAAGAAAATGAGAAACAGAAGAACATACCGCTTGTTGGAATCCGGTTAGGTAAATGGCCAAAGAACACTCATCTCTTCCAGGGCATAAGGCCGACATTGTGACATCAGTAATGGCAGGGATCACCATAAATGTTGAGAAATTATGCAGAAATATTGTCATGAAGAGATGACTTAAACCTGACAACTTTTCCATTTCTCAACAACAGCTGAAGTGGGACTAGGAAGGGAAGGAGCAAAAGAAAGTAACCCACTCCTTGCCGAAAGAACCCACAAGTGACACATAAAGCTGCAGAGATTTCTTTGGATGAATAAGTGAAATACACACACTTCCATATTTATATTCGTGAGAGCAAGTGAAGTTATTTATGCTGATAAATTGTGTGATACTCTAGCTGTAATTAATACCGGAAGATAAAAGGGAAAGTTTTATCATTTCTTTAGATTAAATATGATTTCTTTTTTCTTTTTTCTTTTTTCTTTTTTCTACAAGTGCCCCGTAATTACAACGTAAACACCCTAAAGTTCTTTATTTTTTGCAGAGCCATGTAAAAACAATAGTCTAACAAAATTCCAAGAATTTTATTACATGCCAGATTTATTACAGGGATAAAAACTATCACATCACAGTGCAATTCACATGAAAGTGAGATTTCTACATAATTTTCATAATAAATCTTATGTTTTCGCATTTAACGAGAATATATCACATCTGTACCTAATAAATTTCTTCCATAAAATACGATTCTTTTGTTCCTCAAAGATCTTTAAGGGAAAGATGCAAGAGATATTAAAAAATAAAAAAGAAGCAAATTAACAAGTTAAAGTCGTGCCCATTACACCTTTCGTTCCTGTTTCTTTCTTCTACCAAAAACATCAACAGGGAAGTTATACCTTGGACTATGACACTATTCTTTCTTTTTTTAGGATAAATAAAAGTAAAGTGTGACAGTGATCGGGTGAGTGATACGTTGCTTGCAAGTTCATGCAAGAAAAACCAGCCCCAATTATTCAAGCTAGGATTCCATTTCGGACTCGGAAAGGGGATAATTACGCAATGAAGCGTGCAAGTTTACTTTTGCCTCACCGAGTAAGGTTGCTAACTGAAGGAGTGCTGGCAAAACAAAATTGGTCGCGGATCTAAGAAGGCAAGCTTCCCGGATCAGATTCTTAAGAAAAATTAAATAAAAAATCTATGATAGAATTTGTCGTTTGTATGTATTAATAAGTTGGGTTCTGTACTGCTCTTAATGAGGGTAATTAAGGGGGTGGGAGGAAATTTAGAGTCCAAAATGAGAAAGATGACGAGGTATAGAGATAGAGTGCAGAAGGAAGTTTGAATCCGGACCTTAAACCTGATCAGGCCTTACCTTCTTGGTGGGTTATGGCTCAAGAAGCCCCCGATGAGTCAGCCCAGTTCAGTATTCGACTCCAGCAACAGAAACCATGTTCGAGTTTAACGTGAATGTTATTTGTCAAGTTTGTCATGATGGAAAAATTTTAAAAACCTTGAAAATATCTCTCGGCTCTGCGCGTGCTAGCAAAGATGCTTGATGGTCCGCAACGAATAACGTGCGGTGGCCGACACTCCTGTCTGTGCAAGATTACGGTAGTGTTTATTTTGCAAATGTTTTTGTGTTTGCAGTCTAATTAATAAATACAGTAAAATATTTGATAATAAATTAAATTATGTTCTGTATTCCAATATCTATTAAAAAATTAAGTTGTGAAGTAGTTTTTATATGTTTTTTAATTGAGTTTCATATAAAACCATGTTTAATATACGTTACAAAAGCGTTTTTGAAAAAATTTAAATTTTTTTATTTTTTTATTTACTTCAAATTAATATTTTTTTTTAATGTTTTCATATTATTTTTATACGATAATATCAAAAATAATTTTTAAAAAATAAAAATATATTTTGATGCATTTCCAGGTAAAAAACATTTTAAAAAACAACCACAATCACACTTTCAAACATAATACCAGATATTTTATACATGTTTTTGCTACACATAAACCTCAATTATAATTTTTATCAAACACGTATCTAAATCCAACTAACTATATTTTTTTAAACCATAACCACAAAAATTATCTCAAAAACATGTAACAGTGGGGATGCAGTGGCGAAACTCAACCAAGTATAGTTATAAAATACGATCAAGATAATAAAAAGATTAACCCGATCATCTGTTGATTCAGAATTTAGCCCAATTCAAGTTTTATTTTGAATTGAATTTTTTCTAACATCATCATTTAAAAAAAAAAAGGATTAACCCGCTAAATAACAGGGTATGAGCATTTATCGGCCTGGATGATAAAAATTAGGGGCAAAATACAAGTCGATTTTATTCAGTGCTGGTAGAAAATTTTAGATGCAAAGATTATCTGTATGTTCACGGGTTCATAAAAAATAAAAAACCGGATTGTGTTTTTGTCAGATAAGTATTAGGCCGAATGTGTGTGCATGAGATAGCAGGCCTGCTAGTGTCACTTTGTTTTCTTGTGATGAACGCCCACGTTGTCTCTTTTATTAGGGTGCTCGGTTATCTCCGTGCGTGTGGACTAGTTATATGAGTGTTTTTGGTAAATTAGCATATTTTAAAAAACCTAATTTGTAAAATAATATAAGTTGAAAAATAATTAAGAATCTAGCATGCTTAATAGATTTGCAAATGAAATCTGCGCCATTTAAATCACAAATAATATAAAATAATATATGTGACTCACGTTTTGCAGATGTTATCTGCGACCTCTCTAATAAAAGCGTTCGGGGATAATTTATTTTGCCATCAACTCCCTGCTAAAAAAACAATTTGCACAATTAACATATAATATATTTAATTACAAATAACAAATGTACACTGACAATTAAGATAGCATTAACATTTTATTAAAAATTAAATTAACTATACATCTATTCACAATTCTCATACACATATAATAATATGTAATTATATCTAATAATCTTCTCAACTCGTCCAACTCGAGGTCAGGTCTATAATATCTATGTAGGTTTGAGGAGGATCAATATCATCTCAGCTCATGGATGGACCTGGATCGCTCGTGGATGGGTCAATATCCCTAACACTCTCACGATAAACAATCTCATTTTTCGCTAATGCTGCTTCAAGATGCTTAACCTTCCCAGCTTATTGAAGTTCGTTACGGCATAAATTGAGCGTGTGTTGGTCGCAATACATTTCATCTCATTAACATCTTCATGGATAGTCGTTGTTACTTTCTAAGCTTCTCATACACACATTAAAAATCAATCATTAGTCATCATCTATGATAAAATTATTATGGTATTTAATAAATGTAAAACAATATTTCATACCAGTTGATTATGTCTTGGATATCGGGGGGCATGGTGCATCGCGTTTGTGGATGTATCGGGAAACACGATCAGGTTAGTGTAATGAAATGGCGCATAATGAACAAATACCATGTCATGCAGGTATCTATATCAATCGTGGATTGTCGCTTATCAAAAATACGATCTCTCCTAACATCTCATACATCAAGGTAAGATGTATAAATTATCAATCAACTCCCCTCGCATTTACCTTGGCAACTAATATTATGCAACTCCTCCCCGGTATATGATAATATAATCCAAATTGTTGCATTATCAAATATGGACAATACATCTCAACAATATCGAAGTAGTGCAAAGGAACATGTGCTAACCAAATATCACATCTCTCGAAGCATATAGGCGAAACTGAAAGTATTAAGTTCTTTGTATATGACATTCATATAACCTATCAGAACATATAAAATAATTATCTCAAACAATTAATTGAAACTAGAAAATTAACTTTAAAATGACAAAAACAAAAAATACATTTGTAATATATACCTGATGTGGTTGTTATGCATCCAGTTTATTCCGATAAAACTCATGTATATGAGTGAGATTTACTGTGAAATGTCTAGCCCCATATCATCTATAAGATAAGCCATAAAGTTGTCTGATTGCTTCACCAATAGTCAAGATTTATGCGACGCAATCATAAAATCAAATTAAACAAAATATTTGATAATTAAACAAAATAATATAATTATATCTAATTAACAACTTCAATTACATCTAGTTAACCTAATTCTCAATTCAAAACCCTAACATTCAATAAACTCTAATATTCAATAAAATTAAATTAACACCAATTAAATATAAATTATATCAAGTTAATTGAGTGAAAGTATTTAATATACATCTAAAAATGAAATATGGATGGTTAGGGTGATTGGTGGTAGCTATTTTGGCCAAGAAATTCAACACCTGCCACTACTAGAGAGAGAAAGTATGGTTGTCACGGGTAAAGCTAAATACAGAGAGATAGATGTGTGTTTTAAAGAGAGATAAGTATTTTAAAGACGCGAAGGATTTTTATGGCGGTGGACAGAGAGGGATGTAGAACTGAAGAGAGGGGCAATGAGAGAAAATAAATATATATGATTTTTAATTTAAAATAAGTTGTAGATGTTATTTGTGATTCACATGGTGTAAATATAATTTGCCACTCATTAAAATGTATTAGTTTTTAAATTATTTTTTCAAATGTGTTGGTTGATTATTTTTCTTTATTGTTTTTCTTATATATATATATATATATATATATATATATATATATATATATATATAATAAAAAAAAAACTCCTAGA
>Ga0307515_10015894_pt1 | contig 13828 bp, 13 predicted proteins | sample 17_EM_MG_FD_194513 | JGI IMG/M metagenome (GOLD analysis project Ga0307515, IMG submission 194513) | Populus trichocarpa ectomycorrhiza microbial communities from riparian zone in the Pacific Northwest, United States - 17_EM | ecosystem: Host-associated > Plants > Roots > Unclassified | place... | reverse complement strand
CGATCATCAGATTCCAACATGTACGAATGCAATCTGAATTGCACACACCTCATCACCATGGTGCCTCAGAAGCTGTTGGAAGCCGCCTCACGCCTCACGTCGGCAGCACAGAAACCCGCGGACACCCTGGGTAAAAAGAATTTGAAATGCTCACGAAAATAAGGTTTCCTCACAAAGTCTAGAATTAAAACGACAAGACCCCCTCCCTTACGGTCGTGGGGATAAAAGTCGGAAAAGAAAAAAGTTGAAGTACGATAAAAACACCTCCATATCAACGAAAGACGGAACCGCCCTCCTCATCTGCCTGTTATCTATGTTCCCCTGGTTGATTCTCTGCTCTTAGCTGAGACAGGACCTCCTCCTTCTCCGTGGACCACCTAAGGAGCTCCTTCATCAGAGCCCCAACCCGAGTATCGTTAAAGGGGTGGGTGGAACCGAACAAGGAGAACGCGTTCCTATAAGATAGTTTGTCGCCTTCTGCATCGCGGGCATCTTTTGAGTCCTCTTTCCACGTCGCACATTCGGAGACTCTGCCGTAAACCGTGGGAGTCCTACTTTCCCAAAACTTGACGGTGGAGTAAGGATCAAAGCCCGCGTACGCGAGAAGTCTCGTCGACACCGCGTCGGCTTCGAGTTCCTGTACCCTGGTCGTGCAGAGGACCGAAAGTTTTGTGACCTCGCCAGATCCGATCTTGCCCATGTTGGCCACGGCGTCGTTGACGAAGGGCCCAAAGAGCATCGTCACCGGGAACATCAACGTGCGTATGAGGTCAGTGAGGATCGAGAGAAACCCTGGAAGAACGATCGAACTGGAGGTCAACGATTCGAGGTGGTGCGAGAGGATGAGATGTGAGAGCTCGTGGGCAAGCAGGACGGCAAGCTGGTTTGTTTCCTCGGGAGAAGGTACGGGGTGTTGATGGTAGTTGGTGTTGAGGATGAAACCGAAGAGATATGACCACCAAGACGTTTCTTCCGGTTGATCTTGCGACACCGTGCTTGGAGTGAGCGACGGATCGTTCAGGATTTCATCTATGAACGCGCTGTAAACGACGATGCCTCCTCCTCCATCAGGTCCGAAACCATAGGAAAAAGCGTTGGATGCGCCAGGTTTATCAACAAGAAGGAGCGAATAAGGAGGTCCGGTGATAGTGTGAGGAGCGTGGTCAGGGGTATGCTTCGGTGTTTTTCCACAAGTCATGTCGGAGATCATCTTGAGGTACTCGGAGGCGCGAGGTCTCGGTCGCAGAGGGAACTCGGCAGGAGGTGGAAGTTGAACGTCGTCAGGGCCCGTCTCCAGCCACGAGGGGTTGAGCTTCGCTTCGTCTTGGAGGATGGGAATGACGGACTCCAGGCGCCGGAGAGTGCTTTGCACCCACCGGTGCCGCCAATCCGTGGCTGGGATTGAAGTAGGCATCTTCCCGCCTTCTGTTTGGCTCGCCAAGATCTCAGTAACCGCCTGGTACCAGCCCTGACCGGCCAGCTGGGCAGCTATTTGATCCTCTTCTTCGGGTGATAACAGGATGAGTCTCCACCTATAAAAACGTCGAATCGTCTGAGCAATCTCGGTAAACATACCAAACACAATAGAAACCTACCGCCCAGTTAGAGGCGTCCGCTCCAAACTTGCGACGATCGTTGCCAGGAAGAGGAGAATGGGGGTAAAAATCAATACGTGGAACAGGATTGTCCTCGTTCTGATCCTCCGCAAAATCACTGGTCGCTTCTCCTCCATCCCTGGTAAGTTCTTCTGGAGCCATTTCCTCGATTTGCGGTTCTTGAGGAAGAGCAAGGGGGCGAGCGAGAGCGCTATCCTGCTCGCGGTTCGAGCGAGCTCGATGGAACCGGACGTCTGTAAACATCAAATTAATACCCGCAAACGCTACCATACACGACAAACGCACCTTGAGTACAGCCGCAAAGAATGGGACCAAAGGCAACCCCTCATTCCTCCTTGTAGAGTGAAATCCCGCGACGTGCCCGCCCAAATGAGGGTGGCAAGACCCAACGACATTCCGACACTTCCACTGGTCCGGCAATCGCGTCACACCAAAAACCGCGGGGCGATAGAGATGATTCGGCCATTGCTGGTGTCCCGGTCGATGGAGTGGGAGGTTGAATAAAGAACGTGCGAATTTTCTAGTGGTCTGTGGATGCGCAAGCCTGCGCAACATCGTACATCATAAAACGTTGTGGAAACGGCAAGTGTCGAGGGTTTTCGAGGGAAAGGTTAACAGTGGGGAGGTGTGGGTGCAAAGCGGGGGTGTGCGCTCGCGGTCCTAAAGGGAAGCACCGTTTAATCAGGCCGCGTCTCGCCCGGCTGCGGAATCGACATGCCCTCTAGAGTCAGGTCGAAGTCGTATCATCATACGTAGCGTAAATCGTAGATCATTACAAAATGCGAATGCGGTTGCAGGTATGAAATCAAGGGGGAAAACAATCAAGAGATGAATGTAGCTTCATTGTACAGGCGGCCTTTTACTTCCAGTCCACCAGAAAGCCCTGGGGCCAACGCATCTGGTCCTGTGATCTTCAACGTTGCGGGGTTGAGCCACTAGAAACAACCGTAAGTAGATGCAGACGAAAGAAAGAGGAAGTAAATTTACCTGGTAGATATACGGTTTGGTGCCAGCCATGTAGCTGACCACGGCCTTGACGAATGCAGGGATTTCGGCCATAACGTCGACCTTTTCTATTAACCCGATTTCCTCGCCCGGCTTCCCAACTAGGACTGACAGATCAGCACTGAGACTCCCTTCTGCCACTGGAACGATGGATGGTCCAGCCCAGTGGAAGCTGATGGTCGAGGGGACATTATAGCCCGTGAAATCGTCCAGGGATGGATCATGGTGGACTGCCCGGGAGAGGACAGAGGGTTTATCCGCAACTGACTCTCCAGGCCACTTCGTTTCAGCGGTGACCGCTGCCAACTTCCCTCCAACGACCAACGAACCAACGTTCACAACTACTTTGCCAGACCCAGCACCTTTCTTTCCGTAAGCATCGATGGTGGTGAGTTCCATCTGGATAGCGGAGACACCGCCGCGTTCATCACTTTGGAAGTGAGCAAAGTTCCAGCTGGCTGCCACGAGGTTGGGTCGCATCCCCTGGATGGCATGCACGAACATTCCGAGGCCAGCAAACGGGGCTGCCTGGCCATTGCTGACGATGATACCAGAGCACTGGAACCTCGGCCAGAACCGATGAACGACATAACCCTCGGGTTTCTCGATGTCAGGTCCGAAATAGGAGAAACCTCCCTTCGGGCCTTTGCCAATCTTGAAACCTGGGATGGCAGCGGGTCGCTTGACGTCTATCGAGACCTGCAAGTCGTCGTCAAATCTTCCGAAGATGGAATAGGACTCTTCGAACTCGGCTCCAGGGGTAGATTTATGAGATACGGTAAAATTGTCCGATTTGCTGGAACGTTTGTCTTCACCGGGATAGAAATTGGTAACGTTGATGGACTTCCAAATCGTCTCCTTGTTATTTGGGTCGTAAATCCTGGCCACTAACTGAATGGTGGGCCAAAGCCTGTCCAAACGTAAGAATAAGCGTTTGATCATGGGCATCGATTATCAGGACTCACCCGACTGATGAGTAGATAATCTGCACCATGATGCTTGTCCCATTCTCGGTGAAGCAATAGAAAGTCTGCGTCTCCACCGCAAAGCCACCAGCGCATGTCCACTCCGTGTCCTTCGGCTCGAGTGGGCCGAGTAAATCAGAGTCGGCGTAGCGGGATGAGACGGGGAAGAAGTTCTGTGCGGTCGGGTCGACCGGTGCTCTGGAAATCGACGTCAGAGGTCGCATACAACATGGAGAGACCCTCACTCACGCCCAGAGAGCAGAAAACATGGCGATCGTAGAGAGATGGTGGTCGGGCGCAGGTTATATATGACCGTTCCCGATTCCACCTGGCTGCTGCGCGACTTACACTTGCACCACCATCTTTCTTAATCCACACGGCACCGTTCCCCATGACGTCCACCCAGAGTATTGCAAACGAAAAGGACGTCTTCTTCCTTGAACGCCTCGACGCGTTTATCGACAAGACACTGCTCGACGCGATGAGGTTGTTCGCGATCAGAGAACAACGGCCACTCGAACAAGTTCGTACCGGAACTCAACTTCTGCAGCTCCACATAAGTGGCCTGAGTTCTGAGGGACTTTAGATCAAACATTATGTTGCGGAGTCTCAGCAAAAGTATCTTTTTGGTTCTGCTGAATCGAACGACAAACGGGAGAGAATCCAGAGCGCTTTGGGATCTATTTCTCAGGCATTGGAGATGCTGGCGACAACGTTGTCCGTTCAGTCTTTTGTCCTAGCCGTCGACCCTTTTGACCCCTCTGACGACGGCTTCCTTGGTGGTACAACTACCGGCCGAGAGTTCTGGCGGGGTCTGAGAGGGGGCGGCGCTCCTGGTGCATTGGCATTCAAAGAGCAGTGTAGGAGGAGCTACGTCCCACAAATGTCCGCAGCTCGGACGCCACCCGTCTCTGCTCCCACGGTGTCAAAGTCAAAGAAGACACCTGCCTCTTTGTTGAAGACTGAGGTGTACGCAGCGGTCAGAGCTGCTCTACGGTTCGTCACTACCCACCCTTTGGTTTAGCCTCCTTTTCACTTACTCGCCACCCATTTAGGAGGGCGAGCGGGGTACGAACAGCAGAGATGCGATGGAAAAATCAAGGAAACCTCGAAACTTATGGTGTGCGGCTCGTTGGGTGGCCGGTCGACATTCCCATGCAAAATCCATCCACGTTATCAGCCGCGCAGAACACCCAGATCCTGAATGCGCTGAACGAGGGTGCGATGCAGTTCCTTCCAATAGGATCTTTCGGGGACCTACCTCCGCCGGCTAAATCCACGCATGTTCCCGATCCAACGAGCTTGGAAGAAACCACGAGTGACATGGACGATTATGTGAAGTACGACGACCTCCCAATGTCAGGGTCAAGTGGAGGTGGTGTGACGGAAACTTCCACACTTTTCCAGGTGAAATACTGAGTACCCGCAGGTTTTGTAACCTTGGTTCTCATGGTATGTTTAGGACACGTCCCCCGGTTCAGAAGGTTCACATGGGGTCCCAAGACCTTCACCATTTGTCGTATCCTCAGAACGTTCCACGTGCGGCCCGCTGAGCGAAAATAGAGTAGTTTTATAACAGTATCAAAGGTGGTACAAACACTTCGTTCACGTTTGTTTGCTGTGACAATACACAACCCCCGCCAAAGTCTGGAAGCTGATTCGAAGCAGCACGTCCTCCGACCCACAGAACTAGGTAGTTTCAAATGGCTGAGACTAGAGGAGTTTGTTGAAAAACGCCGAGAACGCAACATGGTCGCCCAGCCTCGATCCAGTGGCAGCCTCCTCGAGTACTTCGCGCAACTCGGATTGAATACGGCGGTTGCTGCGATTTCCCGAGCTGGATATAATCTCTACCCCTCGGTTGATCGCATCGGTTGGACTAACCCGCCGATTGTTAGTACATGGTAGATGTCCGCGAGGAAAGGGCCATACGGCGGTGAACCATAAAACATTTGTTCAACTACGTTCTCCGGCGTAAGACTTGACACAATTTCAATGGTCACGAGGTCCATTAGATCGCGGTATTTGAGCTGCCCCGATAGTATTAGCACGTATGAAAGAAATGCGGGGGACCGTAAGACCTTGCAAGCCAGCCTAAACATCTCTTTCGCTGAACACGGGTTTCCTCGGAACCGAGTATCCGAGGGGCTCCAACCTGCGAGTGGTTCAATGATTTGTGATCCGAGTGGTTTGAAAGTGATGCAGCCGGTATACGCATAGTACGCCAGGGCCTGCCAACTAGTCCACGTGAGAAGAGAGGGGATGAATGTGAAGACTTGTCACCAACGTTGAAGGAGAGAAGTCTAACTCGCAGAGGGCGTAACCCGAGAGCAGAACTTTGAAAGGCCGTTAGCTACAGTGACTCCGCAGAGAGAGTGAAGGCGCACATCGCCAGGATGCTGAACCAGTCCCGTCATCCATGACTGTGGGGGCGAGGTGCACTTGATACGTTGTTAATGCTGGGCCAAAGGCAATATCAAGTTTGAAGTCGTCAAGGATGCCGTTATCCAACGAGAAGCGCAATGCCTCCTTGGTCCTGCCTGGCCATGGGCAAGACACTCTTAAGATGGTGATGTAGACAAATCCTGGTGGAACATGATCGTCCTGGATAGTGGATGTGTCTAGGAGGGCCAGCAAGGTGGATGTGATAATTTCCTTGCAATGCGGAAGCTCCCCGCGGAAGTAAGCAGATAATTTAGTCTCAAAAGCAAGCTTGGCTTCCGAGTCGCGGGTCAGAGCAGGCGCAAGCCGCTCAATATAGGTACGGCGCCATTCCGGGTATCTGGTGGTTATCGTCAGAAATTGGGCAACAGCCATCATATGGGGATGTTACCCAGAGGTAAAAACGCTACAGGAGATGCTGCATGCTTCCTCAACCAATTCCAATGGTGACAGTAGATTGATAGAGCGCTCAATTTGCAGAGATGCTTGCGTTTTAAGATGATCCATCCTGTGCTACAGCATCTTCAGATAAGATTGAATTGCATTGCCATCAGATGCTATAGATGCAAACCTCGTCCGCAAATCGATAGACAGACTTGGCGGAGACGCCGGGGACCACCGGGAAATCGCTGGAGAAATCAATTTCTCCCGTGTAAATATACCAGATGATCGCGCGCAAGCTGCATTTATCTGTCAGTGGCGCAATGGACTCGGTTCGACTCGCCAACTGACGTTCTATATGCTGTGTATTTGACAACATATGTCTTGATCGACCTTCCTGGTGGCTCGAAAATGTCGGGAGAAACTTGTGGTTGTTCCACAGGATCACCCTCGACAGGGTCATCGAAATCACTGTCTAAACCACACTCTTCGAGGTAAAAGAAAGGTTCTACGCCCGGGGGTAGTCCTGCATTCAGGCAGGTTTCAATACCATCAGAGAAACTGAACGCTATAGTGGCGGTTACTGAGTGCCTCTGAGGAAAAGGAGGGGCCTACTGGACTGGAAGTAGCTACACGCAGTTGCCAATACATGAGTATTGACGAAGAGAGCCTTTGGTGTGTCCACCCGTCCGGGTATGCGAGAGCGTCGGGAGAATGCGAATATCTTTGCATTGATGAAATTCCCATTTACGATGGAATCCCACACGGATTGTTGCATTGCAAGGGGTGGAGAGAACGTTGTTGGCCGTTTATTCGAGCGTCTTGGTTTTCGCATCGTCGACGTGAGTAGGTGAATGTGGCTGGAGTGTGGCGGAACTGGGTTTGACCAACTTAGAGCGACCGGTTTTGGAAATGAATAGGCCACTACATACCTAAGCAAACGATCGCCAGTGGTAAAGCGTGGTCTGCCTGGGAATGCAGTCAATCGTAGCACCATAGATTATAGGAACGCTAGCGTAGCTTGGGTTTGTGTGAACACAGTTCGATTGCAATATTAGATCCAGAATGATGCGTTGGGGCAGTGCGTTCGATAACCTCCCTTCCCTCACGAAGCGACAGTTTGACCCCCTTCCCTTGAAGTCAGATCGCACGAGAGGCATCGTTATTTGTGGGCAGCTACCTAGAATCTTACACAGTGAAACCAGGTGCGCCGAGCCAAAATCACCTCGACGGAAGCTCAATCTGATTCGGAGGGGTCCGAAAGTTTGCCCCTGTAGAACGGGGGCGGCTTGAAGAGTCCTTCAGAAACCGCCGAGAACGCAACAATATCTCCCGACCTCCCCCCGGAGGCAGCCTCCTGAAGCGTCCCCTGTAACTTTAAGGGTACGGAGCTTCTCTGGCAATTTAAACGAATGATTTCCACCCCTTTGCCGATAACTCTAAGTGGGCTGGTTTCATTGTCAGATATATCTGGAGGTGGGACGAGGGGGAACGCACGGTGATGGGTTGCAAAATACCTTGTCGACTACGTTCTGAGATGTCATAGCTGGGAGCAACGCATCGCATGTTGCGAGCTGCCCCGGTGACATCAAAATGTGTTGAGAGGGTAGGGGAACTTCAGACCTTGCGGGCTAGGTAAAGCATCTCCGTCGACGAGCAGGCATGTCCTCGGAACAGGGTGTCTGAGGGACTGAGAGCCGGAGGTTGTTCGACGTCTTGCGATCCGACTGGCCCGAATTGACGTAATCGGTGTACAAAGTGTACACAACGGCTCGCCAACCAGTCCATGCCAGAGATGGGGAAGTAAATTCAAAAAATGGTCACAAACGCTGAAAGAGAGGCTTTTATTTCATGCTGGCAAGCGGGTGGCAAGCCCAAAACTGTGGGAGGGGCGTCAGCTACCGATACCCCACCCGAGCACTTCGGAGCTCACAATGCAGGAACGGGGAACCAATCCCCTCGTCCGCTGCCCTGGAAAAGTAAACTGGACACCGATATCGCCTAATAAACAATCATTAGTGTTACGGTTACTTCCTGATGCACGTACGCTCAGCCCCGATCCCAGTGTTAGTCCGGGGCGGTATTTTACCCCCGCGGCACCGGCTCACCGGAGATGGAATAAATCGATCTCTCCTCCCCCGCCGTCCGTTTCCCTTCACCCCCCATCCCTCGCGACGATACTCTACATCGTCCACGACCGCGTCAGCTACCAGCATACACGTCCAATCCTCGAATCTACCGAGCATGTATCCCCCAATCGAACCTTACGACAGTGGGAGGCTTAAAGTGACTCCATTACACACCCTCTAGTGAGTGATTTGGATTGTTTATCTGTTCCCTCGGGTACCGGTGGGGGGGGGATTCTTGATCGCCGCTTACCCTGGCTGGGGGAGATCTCTGAACACACGGTGATCTCATATCGAACCCTTCCTTTGCGTTCCTTAGTTACGAACAGAGTGGGAATAAGGACGGCGTTCCAGGTGAGCCCGCAGGTGTTCCCGGCTGATCACCGGGAGGCTGATCTCACCACCCTTCGGCGTACAGTCATCTTCCTCCACGGTTAGCCATCCCTCTAACTGAATCCCCCGCAAATGGCTCACCGTCGGGATTTCTCGCGCGTTAGGTGGACCCGGGGGCGGAACTGATCCAAAGGACAGGATGTTCTTCAACCCGCAGAAGTACAGAATCGTCCTCTTCGATCAGCGTGGATCCGGAAAATCGACTCCGTACGTCGGTATCCGCATGCGAACAACTAAAGCTAATCGTCTTTCCTTTCCCAGGAGTGCGTGTATTGAGGAAAACACCACTTGGGACTTGGTGAAGTATGACCCTACACAAGCTTTGCAATCGAGCGTGACATTCTAAGCCCCCCCCCCCACCCCAGGGACACCGAGAGGATCCGAGAACATCTCGGAATTGAAAAGTGGCATGTGTTTGGAGGCTCCTGGGTACGCTAGAGTTGAAGGATGGGTTACCTACTTTCTTGACTTGACGGCTTTTCAAGGGATCCACGCTCTCGTTGGCTTACGCCCAGGTATGGATCCACGTTTACCGAGTTATATGCGCGCGGCTGAGTTCTTTGTAGTCCCACCCTGATCGTGTGAAATCACTGGTGTTACGGTAAGTGCCGCATTCCTCACCACGAGCTCGGAAATCTCACAGCGTTGGAAGTGGAATCTTCACGCTTCGCAAGAGGTGTGTAACGGCTTGCAAAAGATTCATTGAACCTTACCCGCTCGCCCGTTAGCGAACTCCGCTTCTTTTACCAAGAAGGGGCATCCTTCATCTTCCCTGATGCATGGTGTGGAATCTCACTAGCTTCATCTGGTAGGTCGGGTATTGAATATGGAACAGGGATGATTACCTCGCACCAATCCCTGAAGCTGAGAGAGGCGATTTGGTTCTCGCATATCACGCTCAGCTCAACTGTGCGGATGATGAGGTGAGGAAGAACGCTGCCAGGGCATGGTCACGATGGGAGTACGTACCTGACCTTGTGAGAAATTGGTCACTGATCCTTTGATTCCGTAGGATGGCCACTTCGAAGTTGTTCGTCGACCCGGATTACTTGGCGAGAGTAGAAGAAAACGATTGGGCAAAGTGAGTCGCCATGGGGTCTCTCTATTTCTCAGCGAGCTAACAGCTATGTGATACCCACCCTCAGTGCGTTCGCCAGGATAGAGAACCACTATTTCATCAACAATGTACTTCTCACAAGTCCCGTCGGTAGCGTCAGGACTGACTCATTGGAAATCAGGGGTTCATGCGAGATGGGCAACTTTTGGAGAAGGAGGAGATTGACAAGATGTACGCCATGATTTTCTGATGCCGATGCCTTGAGATGTCGAACATTTACCCTATCATGATAGTCGGCACATTCCTTGTGTTGTCATTCAGGGCAGATATGACGTTGTGTGTCCGGTGGGTCCCCTCACCCCTCCATTCCTCACCGTTTTTACGTGAGGATTTGATTATAGGCTAAGACGGCTTGGGAGTTGAAGAAAGTTTGGCCGGAGCTTGAGCTACGCATCGTCCCTGATGCAGGGCACTCCTCCAGGGAGATTGGGATTTCGAAGTTGCTCGTTGAGGTGGGTGAACGTGGTGCCAATTATCTGGCATGAAACTGACGAACGCCTCTAGTCTACGGACAATTTTGCAGACCTCAAGTAAACCGTGGTCAATTTCTACTGAAAACGAGATATCCCTCCTTATTCTTGGGTGTTGGCGTTGTTTTTGATACGAAAGGAAGTTCAAGCATTTTCCCGAATTATTGGTTGAGCGTGACGATATGGGTCGGCTGGGGGAGGGCCTCTGTGTGCGTTCGAATTCGCGTCAGCACGGGTGGACTGGTGGTGGTGAATTCAGCATCGAGTCTTTCCTCGTCAGAAAGGGCACCCTGACTCGGGGAAAAAGGAAGGAGCAGAACACATGGAACACTCGTGAGCGGCATTCTGAATGAATATCCGTGTCAGAGGCTCGCACACGGCCAGCACCAACCCGTCATCGTTAGAGAGAGAGAGAGAGATGGTGCTTCGTATCGATATTCCAGAAACCATCTCCGATCATTTTATTCTTTGTTCTCCCTTTTCTTTCCTCACTTCGTGTTGGTGCCGTACCCAATTTGGCTTAGGCCTCCCTCACCTCACCTCTGGCGGGCACTTTCTCGTCAATCGGACCTGAGTGTCAAAGGGCGTGTAAGTGTACGTGTAATCGCGCGCGTCTAGCTCGTGCTCAGCTAGTAGTACCCTATACCAAGCGGTTCCAGTTCGGTGCTTTGTGATCCGAGCGGCTCGAATTTGATGCAATCGGTATACATATAATACGCAATGGCCCGCCAACTAGCATGTATGAGGAACGAGGAAACAGACGCGAATATTTGTCACCTACGTTGAAAGAGAGATTTCATGCCAGTAACTGGGGGGCTCCGAGCGGCGGACCGGAGAGTTGCCTTTTATCAGCTCGCCCGCGTGGTGATTCGAGAGCTCATAGCGCGAGATCGGGGAGCCAGCTTCTTCGTCCACCGCCCCGGCGAAGTATGCAGCATGGTTGCTTGAAAGCGAATCGGAAGGAACTATGACACGAAAACCTTTGAAAACGCCTTCGTACAACGACATGCGTAACGCCTTTCTGGTCCTAGCCGGCCAGGGTTGAGATACCCTCGGGATGGCGTTCAAGCCGCCACTGAGCCCAGAAAGAGGGTTACTGGCAGTGGACACACCCGTGAGTTCCTGTAATAGGGATGTAAGAATGCCCTTGCCATGCGGAAGTTGCCCAGAAAAGTAACAAGATAATTTCTCCTGAAAAGCTTCCCTGGGGCCGAATGCGGATGCCAAATGCGACCGGAGTCGCGTGATGTAGAGACCATGAAATTCTGGGTATCTATATTATAGGTCAGAAGTTGGGCTACAATTTTCGCAAGTGGGTCTTGCCGAGATGTGAAGTCGCTAAACGCTTCTTCGACCAACTCCAGCGATCCCAACCGATTTACGGATGCGGCGATCTCTTCGAATGCCCGTCTTTTGAGGTCATCTATCCTGTGCTACCAAAACCTAAGATGGGAGGCGGGAATCGTGTCGATACGAGATACGAACCTCATCTGCGAATCGATAAACAGATTTTACGGAGGCGCTGGGGAACTCTGGAGAATCATCAGGGGAGAAGTGATCTCTCCTGAATAAATATACCAGATGACCGCGCGCAGGCTGCAGTTGATTTATTAGTGGGCATCTCAGACTTCGTGAATCGTCAACGAACGTTCTATAGGCCGTGTGCTTGACAACGTATACCCTGACAGTCCTTTCTGGGAGTACTTGGGCAGGCGGGTCGCTAGGCGCTTGGGCGTTGGCGGGGTCTCCCTTAGAAGGGTCTTCGACAGGGCTATCTGAAGCTTAATCGCTATCCGATTCGTACTCTTCCATATCAAAGACCGTGTCCACACCAGGAGGAGGCCTGCCGTAAGGCTGGTTTCAATACCGCCGGAGGAATCAAACGCTGTGGAATGGTGAGCGGGAGCCCCCCGAGGAAAATGCGAGCGTACTGGACCGAAAGTAGCTACATGCAGCCGCCAGCGCGTGGGTGTTGACGAACAGAGCTTTTGGTGTGTTCACTCGCCCAGGGTTATGGGAACGTCGAGAGTATGCAAAGATCTTTGCGTCAACAAAATTACCATTTACGATGGAATCCCACACGGACTGCTGCATTGCAATGGGAGGAGAGAAGGTCGTTGGTTGTTGTGCGCGGGTCATGGGTGACACAACCGCCGTAGTTTGAAATACGGGCGCTCTCGAGCGCCTCTGCTTTCCCATCGTCGACGTGAGCAGTGGAGTGTTGCTGGAGTGTGGCGGAACTGGCTTTGGCTGAGTTGGAATGATCGGTTCATATCCATTGACCGTTCTCCGATGCATATCCAGCGCCAATTCGTTGTTTACATTTTGACGGCATTGGGGCTCGGCATCCCGGCATAGCGCACTACGGCGAAGCCAGGTCCCTGAACATAGCCCGTTCCTACTATCATGCCATTCGCAAAAACCGACTACATATCCCTGACATGAACCGTGGGTTGCTGAAGACCCTGAGGATCGAAAAGAGTGTGAAAACCTACATGTTAGGGTCATGTGCGAACTGGCCAATGCCGCGATGCCGCGGTGCCGGACCCCAATACTTTCAAAAGGTAAAATAAGGATTTGGGGCCGTGTAGTGTACTATAGGAAACGGGCTATCGAAATGAGACCCTCTGGAATTGAATAGGCCGCTACATTATCACCGCATCCCTAACAGGTAATCGTCAGCGGTAAACGTGGTCTGCTTGAGGAGATAGTCAAAAGTGGCATTATCTGGCATCATAGGTTGTAGGAACGCTGGCGAAGCTTAGGTGTGTGAATACAGTTCGATTTTAGATTCAGAGTGATGTGTTGTGGCGGTACGTTCGATGACCTCCCTCGCCTCACGAAGCGACATTTGGTTTTCTTTCCTTGGGTCATATTGCACGGGAGACATCATTATCTGTGGGCAGCCACCTAGAATCTTACACAGTAAAGCCAGGTACACCAAGCCAAAACCATCCCGACGGAAGTTCAACCTGAGCTGGAGGAGTAGTCAGAGGAGTCCGAGAGATCGGCTCCGATGTATGGAGGCGGCCTGAAGAGTTTTTCAAAAACTGCCGAGAACGCGACAACATCTCCCGACCTCCCCCCGGAGGCAGCCTCCTGAAGTATGCCCTGTAATTGTGAAGGTACGGAGGTTCTCTTGCGGCGAAGGCGGTGTATTATTTTCACCCCTTCGCCGATAACTCTAAGTGGGCTGGTTTCATTGTCAGATATATCTGGAGGTGGGGCGAAAAAAGAAACTCACGGTGATGGGCCGCAAAACATCTTGTCGACTACGTTCTGAGGTGTCATAGTCGGGATGATTTCATCAGCC
>Ga0307515_10015893_pt1 | contig 13829 bp, 6 predicted proteins | sample 17_EM_MG_FD_194513 | JGI IMG/M metagenome (GOLD analysis project Ga0307515, IMG submission 194513) | Populus trichocarpa ectomycorrhiza microbial communities from riparian zone in the Pacific Northwest, United States - 17_EM | ecosystem: Host-associated > Plants > Roots > Unclassified | place... | reverse complement strand
AATTTGATGTCAATGTATTTCTCTTAACAAAAAGAGTGTCGTTGAGGTGTTTTTAATATTTCATATTGCCAAAAAAGTAGATCAAAATTGATAAAGATTTTCTTAAAAAAACCAATTTAAGAATGTTTTGAGTTGAGAAATTAGTTTACTAAGATTCTAATAGTGTTTGTTATTATTGTTATTATTATTATTATTATTATTATTATTATTATTATTATTATTATTATTTATGTGAAATTAAGTTAAAAAATGATTTTTTAGGTCCAAGAAACCCAAGCAAAATTTTCCAGCCACCTCTTTGGTAGCTAAAGTCTGGAAAAGCAAATACTGTATCGTCTGCAATAACAGATGATGCGTCGTTTTCCATAGTAGACGAAGCTATGTTTGCTTTATTTTACAAAAATCAAAGGGAGAATGACATGTCGTCCACCCATAAAAAAACAAAATCAGAAAAAAGGCTAAGCTAATGGGCCTGGCCTTACAAGCTCACGCGTGCCAAAACTTTGTTTTATTTTGCGAGTATGCAGTCCTCCATCTCTTCAGCCTAGGTGCTTGTCTCCTTTATATATGTGGATTTTGATTGAAAAGCACTATATAAAAGAAAGGCTCAAATAATTGAATCACAACTCAATTTCACCATGGTTCTTAAAAAATATTATAGGTTTTTATGGAAAGTTAATATTTCTTTCCAATTATAATATAACTAATATGCAAAAAAAAAAAAATGTTCATGAAAATTAAATAAAAATAAAATATTAATCCTTTAAATTTTTTGATGGATTTTTTACATGATTTTATCACATTTAAAACATATTATTATTATTTTCCTTCACTGACTTAAAAAAAATTGAGAAATTATATATATATATATATATATATATATATATATATATATATATATATATAGTTTTGAGATCATGATAGGTTTTATTTAAAATCAATGCTTACCATGAAAAACATATTTTCACTAAAACAATAAAGAGATGTATTAATAAGAAAATAAAGTTTAGATTAAAGAAATGTATTTTTTTTCTTGATAATTTTATTCATTGTCCTTCCTACAAATGACTATTTTTATATATTTTTTAATTAAATAAAAAATAGATTGAAAAAGAAAGGTTATTGAACCCGATCAGAGCAATGACCTAGGTCATAAATTGGGCAGGTTAACTCAATTTGATCTAAGTGAATCCAAAACATCATCGTTCCCATTTTTTTATAAAAATATTAAACTGATGTCATTTTATATTTTTAAAAAAGTCATATCGAGTTTTGGTTGGTTTGACCGAGTCACATGTGCGCTCGCCATTTCAATTGGCTCATATTATGTCACCATAGACAATTCACACTTAATTAAGTTTAATAACATTGTCTAAAATTTGTCCATGATCACAAACAACTGACTAGTTAAGACCTATAACTATGGAAATAAAATTTACAAGGATGTGATTAAAAATAAATTAAATATGATGACCAAACTGTAAGGAAGAAAAAACTTTAGATACCGAGGAAGGGAAAATCAACTATAAATATTGATATAGCTCTCATCAACAATTAAATGCCCCTCTCTTTTAGTTTTCGTTACTAGTTAGTTGTCTACGTGCTGCCATGAAGAACTTTATGACAATGTTATTAAACTCAACCAAGATTTATAAGTCCACATAGTGATCCATCAACCTCGCCAAAACCCAGTTTGATTTTAAAAAGAATGATGTTGATTTAAATTTTTTTATAAGAAAATAATGAAATGATGGAGTTTTTTATTGCCTCGAGTCAAATTGAATGAACCCGCCCAATTCGTGACCTAGGTTATTACCCTTGCTAATTTTAAAAACCTTGTTTTCTAGAATTCATTTATTTATATAATTAAATGACTATAAAAATAGATATTTATAGGCAAGACAACAAATAAAATTATCAAGAAAAAATATATTTTTCTCATCAAAATTTTCTTTTTTGATTCATGTAATTTGTTTTTGACAAAAACAATAGTTTTTTCTTAGTAGCATTGTTCATTGAATAAAAAACAACAATACTCAAGAAAAAAAAGTTAAGAAAAACTATAACAATTTGAAATAAAAAGGAAAAGACATTTTTTTAATAAAAAACTAACTTTTTTTATTCATGCTTTTTTTTTTCTTATGATGTAAATATTTTTTTAGGAGCATTGTTGTTCCAAAAAAAAAACTCATTATGATTGTGAAAGCAAGCTTTAATTAAATAAATAAATAAACATAAATCGATAATTTCTTTGCAACTATATGAAAAAATAAGAAAACAAAATTAAAAAAATTATATAAAAAATATAATATTAAAAATTAAGAAAATATATGTTTTTCTCTCATTCATTATTAAAGATAAGATTATTTGAAAAATTCTACATTATCCATAAAACAAACAATACTATCATCGTAAAAAAGTTCTAATCTTTTAAAAAACAAAGACATAGTTTTTTTTTTACCATGAACATGTTTTTAGAATAAAAAGCAGCGAAAATTGAAATAAAAATTTGTTAAAATTTTCATCAATTTGAAATAAAAAAAAAAATTTCTTCAATCTAAACTCCATTTTCTTATTAATGAATGTCTTAATGTTTTTTTTTTTAACAAAAACATGTTTTTAAATTGTAATCAGTATTTTTTAAAAACAAAAACCTATCATGATGTTAATAGTAAGATTTTTTAACAATATTAAAATAATATCTCAATATTTTATATTTTATTTAAGGCAAATAAAAATTAATAAATGTTATAAAATTATATTAAAAATGTATTAATATTTTTTTAAAAATAATTAAAAAATCATGTACATAAAAATTAAAACAATTTTATTAAAATCCCCATAAAACTTATAGTATTATTTATGAACCATATAAAAAATGAATAATAATTGAAATATCATGTTAAGCATTTTTTTATAGTGCATTAATAAATGTGATAAAATTATGTTAAAAAATGTATTAATATTTAAAAAAATAATTAAAAAAATCATGTACATATAAATTAAAAGAATTTTGTTAAAATCCCCATAAAACTTATAATATTATTTATGAACCATATAAAATATGAATAGAATAATAATTGAAATATCATGTTAAGCATTTTTTTTTGTTGTGTATTTCAATCAAAATCCTAAAAAAGTAAATTAAAAAAAAAACTATATAAAAGGGTTAGACACCTAAGCCAAAGAGATGAGGGCAATATGTTTAGCCTAACAAAAAGAAGGCCCAACAAGTATGGGCTTGCAAGGCTAGCCCACGGGCCTAGCTATTTTCTTTCATTGTTGTGTTCACATTTTCTCTTTTCTCTTTTAAATAAAGTAGATGATGTATTATTTGTTGAGGCAAACAATAGGTTATTTGCTTGTCAAATTCTAACCATTGGAGAGGTGGTTGAAAAATTGAGTTAGGATATTTTTAATTTAACAAACTATTTGTCAACCTAATAAATATTTTTATAACCTCAATAAGCTAATTTGTCAACTCAAAATACCTCTAATCGGTCTAAAAATATAAAACTAAAAAAAAAAATATTTCTCAACTCATATCTATGATTTCCAGAAAAATAAAAGCTTAAAAACAACTTAATAAAAGTCATCTCGTCAAATAAAACTCATTGATTACTTTTTTTATTATTATTGAAGTGTGGTCAACCAACAAGTTTATGTTTCTTTCATCTTTTTCCAATAAGATTTTCTCTTTTCTTAAACTAAAGATTGAAAATTGAACAAAATGAAGTTTTAAACCAAACCTATAACTCAAAAAACTAAAAGGCTTGTAAAAGAATAAAAACGAAAGTATATAAACCAAAACCCATTTTTTCTCTCAAATTCAAGATTTGCCACACAACTTTATTTTTTTTTTCAGCCTAATCCTTTATATTTTAATTGTGTCTTTTTATTATAAATTAAAAAAATGATTAGGGTAGTAAATTTACTATACACCTAGACACACTTTACTATGATCGAGAATAATGAATTAACTCTATTGTCTTTAAAAAAAAACCCATTAGCTAGTTATTAGGAGCAATACTATAATTTTATAAAAAAACAATTAGTCATTATCATATTAATGAGTGGAATATCCTTAAATCAAAATAAATGTAACTAAGATTTAGGGGTTGATTCCTCTTTTTGCATTAAAATGCACAATAAATTTACTTTACTACCCTTTGAGTCAGATTTTAAAAAAACTCATGATAAGGGTTGATTCTTCTTTTCTCATGGGTTTTCTAGTAGTAATCAGGTCATGTCAAGGATAATTTTGTATTTTTTTATAAGATTATATAACATTTTTTAAGAAAAATTGTTAGTACGTACATAGCAAGCATCAGCTTGTTAAATCATTTCAAGTGCTTCTAGCAATGCGTGCAGTGGTGCAAGGTGGTGAAAATTAACCATCCATGACGGTGTTAGGAAGCTCATGACATCTTCTTGCCGGTGAGGTGGCGCATGCAGTGGTTTTATGTATTGGTTTGGATCCGAAAACTTTTTATTTTTTATTTTCTCTCTCTTTTCTCTCTTCTCCTCAAAAAAACAAGTTGCACGGTCAAAAATTCTATATTGTCCTCTTATTTTGTTTAGGCTTCTAATTTAGTCTTCTTGCTTTTGATTGTTTGATTTCCATATTGATTTCTTTTATAGACTTTTTTTCCTTCAATTTTGCCTTTCATTATCTTATTTTGTTTTGGTTTTGAATTTGATCCTTTTTATTTTAATTTTGAATTTTAATTTTGATTTGTTTTGTAAAGTGTTTGATTTTTTTTATTTCACTCTTAAATCAAATAATATACCCCCCTTTTTCTTGTTTATCATTCGATCCCCTTGTTCTTTTAGCTTGCTATTTTTTATTTTCAAGCCTTTTATTAAATTGAATTATTTTTTAATTTTATTTTTTTGATTGAATTACACCAGGCTCATAACACTGGTTACAGGTTTGAAAAGTTAACCTAAATGATATAGGTTTTTGTTTTTACACTTCTTTTCATTTTATCTTTTATTTCGTTTCTTTAAAAATTATTACCACCTCGTGAACAGGTTGCTTGTTGGGCAATTTGCACTTAGATTGAAATTTTTTTTTTTTTTTATGATCACCCTTCTTTTTTAGTTCAATACATCTAATGCCATTAATTTTTTATTTTTTTTGTCATCATCCCTAGCCAGTGTCTATAACCCATTGTGCAGGCTGGGAACGTGATCGGTAAAAGCATGTATGGAAAAACAAAACGAGCTTCCTTTGTAATTGTAATGTAATAATAATAATAATAATAATATAATAATAAATTCCAACCGAGTCCATTAACAAGGATAAATTAACAGCCCTGTGGTGTGGACATCAAGAAACAAAACAATCATAATATAATAATAGAATGATAGAGAGATCAGTCAACTAGACACATACATTAGAGCAACTCGAAATGAAACTCTAATCTTCGTACTCCTGGTATAACCTGAGAAGCTCAGTGCAGCCAGACATGGGCTGTGCTGCCATGAAACCCATAGCATTGGCATAACGGGTAGTTGACACAAGTCCATTGTCATTGGTCAAGATAACACGGGCACGATCACGGCCAGCAGATGGTGATCGGCAGTCCTTCCGGGGGCTGCTAACCAGCATGCAATCGCAAATCTGATCCTCATGGTCCTCATCAACAGTGATGGTGTATTTTCCAGTTGAGTCTGTTGTTCCTTCCTTGCTGTAGACAAGATCTTGTGTCTTTCTGTCCTTGCATTCCAGTCTAACCTTGGCACCTATTATGAGAAAAAGAAAAACCCAACAACATATTAAGGATCCATTGAGCAGTTCTCGACTTTATATCAGAAACCCATTATACAACATTATTATTCTAACAGGATTGCCTTTATATCTAAATATGCCCAACACTTGTATTGGTGTTCGATCAATCTGATCTAACTTTTTAACATGGCAATTACAGCTACAATATTGTAGCAGGATTTTGTCTTTTCTACAATCAAACCACCCTAAACACCTCTGTTTCCTTGAGGGCCAGATCTAATCACAAACATAAGTCAAACACTAACTAACCATCATGTAAATCTAGACTTTCCTCACTCCATTTCTCCTTTTTTCAATAAAAAGAAGGGATAAATCAACCAAATATACATTAAATGAAGTCTGATATATTCAGTAAGATGTAGAAATCTGAAGCCATGGAGACATCGGAACGAAAAATAAAATGATTACCTGCAATGTTAGTGGTCTTGGAGGTTTCAAAACCAGCAAGGCAAGTGTCACAGTAGACGCTCCCTTGAACCACAAATGGGTTTCTCGCTGGGCGAGCAGCTCTTACGAGGGCTGGTAGCACACATAGAGCAAGCAACAAAAGCACTCGAGCCATTTTTTGTGAATTATTGTTAGAGATCTCTTGAGAGAGAGAGAGAGAGAGAGAGAGAGAGAGAGACAACCTTGAAACTGAAAAGCAAATGGCGGTGTTGAATGGAGAAGATAAAGCGATAATGGTAATAAAATAAAATAAAATAAAAAAAAAGAGAGGGAGGAAATGGAAAAAAGAATGGGAGAAATTTAAAAACTAAACGGTGGTGTCTAATTTCCAAAAGCACAGGCGGTGATTACGCGTTGAGAAATATCTGGGTGCACCAACGCGGTCTTCAGCAAAGTGTACTTGGAGGTGTTTTCGTCATTTCCAGGGGTTAGAACGGGGTCGTTTTGTTGCGTGGTATATCTTAATTGGATAGATAATTGAAATGTGCAGGGAATGAGATCGGAGGTGTAGCGTAGAGCAGTGATGGAGTACAGCTGGGAAATGTCGGTGCTCACATGGTCGGGGGTTGCCGTATTCTTTCTTTCTTTCAAGCACCAAATCCACTATTTTCTTTCAAGCACCAAATCCGCTATGGAATTAAATTTAATTTTACACATGATTTAAATTTAATTAATAACTTATTATAATTTTTATGTTTGGACTAAAATATTAAATCACATAATTAAATTTAATTATATTATTTAGAATACTTGTGGAAATAAATTGAATTAACAATTTTAATTATTTTTCTCTTAATTAAAAAAAAATAGTACAAATACTCTTATATTTATTTTACCCTTAATTCTTTATTTAAATGTTGATCCTCTAATTAACAAGTAAACTTGAAACCTTGAAAGCACAACATAAGAAAACCCACTCATTAGCATGAAAACATACCAAAAAAAAAAAAACAAGAATTGAAAAAAAAGAGAGATTTTATAGTCAGAATAAAGATGTATTGAGAACTATAATATCATATATTAGAAAAGCATGTACAACACTAATATGATTTCATTTCTTCTCATGTTTACTTGTTCTTGCTCACTCATCACTGCTCTCATTTTCTTTTCTCATTTAAGCTCTAATAAGTTAAGAGAAATATATATATATATATATATAACCAACACTACTACCATTTTTCTCGAAGCTTGACAAACATTCAATTGCACCCCTTTATGGTAACAAAGCCATTTATCTCTAGGAGCACGTTATGCATTTTTTTCATTTGGGTTCAATAGAAAAATGTTATAACCCAATTTTAAATTCCTCAAAATTTTTAGCATTTCCATGCAACTTGTTTGGTAAAGAAAAATATTATAACCCAATTTTAGATTCCTCAAAATTTTTTATAATATATATATTCCTTTTATTCAAAAAATTAAAAAAAATCATAAATTTAAAATCTAAAAATATTTTTTGGGACACGTGTAGATAAGCTTTTGAGTTATAAACAAGACAAAACACAATATGAACATTCAGGTTGGGATATTGTTGACGATATAGGCTGAAAAAGAACTTGTTTGAAACAAAGTTTAAGATTGAAATCCTACTTGATCAAAATTAGAAGAATTAATTAAGTTTAAGGACTTGATTAAACTTCTAATGGGTTTAGTTGTCTTAATCAAAGACTCAATTGAAAAAAAAAGTTTGGATCGAATCAATTTACAATAATTAGAAGATGAGGGACCCAATTGAAACTTAAGATAGCCTAATTGCTGCAATTATGATTTTAATTGAAATAAAATTGAAGTATAAAGGTCAATTGAGGACTACATTGCAGAAATTCAAGACCAATAACTACTTTGTAAAAAAAATTGAAATTCAAGGGTATAGTTGAATAGGCTAAGGTTGAAATTGCAAAGCATCCAAAAATTTAGAGCCGGTTAGAGGTTTAGTTGGAAAGCCTTAGTATTAGTCAAACAAATAAACAATGCAACTTACATTATATAGACTGTACTAGGGGTGATATTATCTTCCATATACATAACCAGTCCTCTTATCTAGGCTTTGAAGACTATTCTTAGTGACCAAAATACTATGTGACAACTCCAAACCTTTAAAAACAAAAAAAGAATAAGAATTCATAGTTTTTTCCACCCACACCAACGATTCTGATCCAAAAGAATGATCTCTGCAACGCCGCACACGTGCGACATAATGGTGACTTATAGGGGATTTTCTCGTGGACTAAGCTTTGTTGTTTATATGTTTATTGTGTCTAATTTTATTGGTCTTCATATTTATTTTAAATATGCCATTTGTAAATATTTCTTATATGCTTTATTTTTTTGTACATATTGCTCATGCATTGTATAATTCATTCTTTTATACATCACATGCTTTAGTTTTTTAGCGCACAAACGAGCTTCTAGGGTAGATAAGGGATTAACGGTTTGCCATATGGTTATTGGTCAAAGTTCAAGACTTGTGAAACACCAACTTAGGTCTGAGTGATTGCTTTGTAATGGTGGGCATACGTGTTTTAACCATTTCTTGCAATGCCTTTATATTGTCCTTACAAGGACCATTACTGAGCAAATTTAAGATCATTTTGAGACCAGGTAGAAAACTTACTCACGCTCATTTAATAAATAGAACCTATCATTAAGATATATGTTCCATCTATAAATTACATCTAGGAAAACCCGACATGTAGTATCCTAAATTCCAGAACTTTTAAGTGGTAAATAGTCGTCATATAAATTCTACAAGAGTCTGGATTATTACAAGTTGACTGAGATGAATATGAATTCCCTCATTAATATAGTAATGACTTCATATGACGATCATTATGACCCCTGAAGGGCAGACCTGCATTCAATTTATCTCTTTTTCACAATCATATCATATTTATTGGCTTTAAAACATTGCATATCTTTCATTTATAGAAGAAATATAAGCTCACCCCTAAATGCCTAAAATCTACAATAAGTAAATAGGAGATTTCAAGTTGAACAAAAACAAGATGACTTTCTGAAAAGAGAGATGGCTTAGCTAACCGATTTGTTAGGACAAACCATTCGCTCTGAAGGAAAGCACTATACATGAAAGCCAATACTTAGAAAATCACTATGAATACGCCTCTTTGTCCTTCTTCACACCTATATAAGAAGGTTGTTTCTGATGCTTATCTGGTTAATCAAAGTTTGCAAATTTTTGCTTCTAAACTCCCCAAGTTCATTAAAGGTTTGTGTTACCCTGTCTTAGAATTCACCGCAAATTATTACAAACCAAATACACCAAACACCTTTGCCTTTGTTATAATCTGGATATCATAACAATCAAAATCCAAATCAAATGTCAATAGTTGTTCCCCCCCTCTTCAATTTCCATTAAAGATATCTATCAAAGCCTCACAAATATCCATTAAATAGTTCCTCTACCATTTAATCACATCCAACCACCATTTTCTAAATGGTACAATGAGAATGTCAAATGCAAAAACATGTAAAAGTAGTAAATCATTCCATTCATTATTGTCAAGGCTTTAAGAGAAAAATAGATATACATTTACCATTCAAAGATGTTCACCAACATCTTCTGAACATCAGGCATATTACCCAAATTCCATCAAATCCCATAAAACCACCATTCTCTAGATGGTACAATCCAAATATGAAATGTGATGATCATGATGAGATCTTTGGCCACTCAAACAAAATTGTAAGAATTTTAAGTATCAAGTCTGGAAGCTGATGAGCATGAAATAAGTTGAGTTTATGAAAGATAATGGCATCTACCACATTGTCATAGAATCATCTTTAGCATAACAAATGGTTGGTAAACACTGATAAAACATAAATATAGTCGGGGAATCTAACCCAAGAAAGAGTGTGGTATTTATCAAACTTTGATATTTGACATTTTGTTTTTGGGATTGCATTACATGCCTTTTTAGCATCTTTGTTGTTATGAAATCAAAAGATATTTTTTTTGTGTGGAAGTAATAACTTGGCATTATATTGCTATCGCCGATTGGAAAAATATAATGGTAAAAATGATTGAACCCCAAGGTGTATTATACAAGATACCAAAAGTGAATCCTCACACTTTTAAAACTCATAAAATTGACCCTTATAACCGATTCCATGACTATGTTTAAAATATTATGACCAAATCAATTTTTGAAAAAAAAAAAACCATTGCCAAAAAAATCCTAAAAAAATGAATTTGCTTTTTTATTTTAGAAATAACTCGATGTTTGATTAAAACAACATTTAGACACCCTTTTTGTAAGGTGGCAACCCAATCATTCAAGCAATTCATGTCATGAAGTGACTAAACAATTTTGAATGAAGATATGAAAAATGAAAAAAGAGTGCTCATGTTCTATGTCTCTTGGACCATATTTTAGTTGTATGCATAATTGCATGTGGTTGGATTTGCTAGCCATTGATTCATAAGAACATAAGTCTTATGTAAAAGTTTCAAACCATTACAATGGATGTGGACTAAATTTATTGATTCTAACAACTTGTGCTTAAAATGAGGAAAGACCATCTTTATTAACCTTTCATGTTCTAAGAACATATCTCTTCTGGTCCTTATATGAGCTTGAATAAGATTTTTTTTTTTTAAAAAAAAAAACATGACAATAATCACATCCCATAGTAGGGGCAAATGAAAATCTTAAAAATCAATAATTAATCATGACTAGAATCACACCTTACGCTGGAGGCAAATGAAAATTTTAAAAATCAAGTGTCAATCCTAACTAGGATCACACCTCACACTAGGTAGCAAGCAAAAATTCAAAGATCAAAGATTGAGGAGATGCAATGAAAAGTCCAAAAGGGCCTGAGAAATTCAAAATATTAGGGGCATGCCCAAATAAAATAAAATAAAAACAAAAATAACCAAGTCAAGATTAAATCAAATGATGCCTCACCAAATCAATCAAAAAGAGCAAATCAAAGAAATATGGTGAAAGGAAAGAATCACTATAATATTTCACAGTTTTACCGACGAAAATATTTCGTCGGTATGTGACTAAGATTTCATCGGTAATTTATTTACCGACGTTCTCACCCGAAATATGTCCGTCAGCTTTCCTTTCGTCAGTAATACCATAGTCCGTCGCTATATCTGTCGGCAAAAAAAAACATTTGCCGATGGTTTTACAGACGGACATTGCACGCCAAAAAAAAAGTTTCCCGCTTGAAATATACCAACGGATTTATCCCGTCGGTGATTGTGTGACAGATCGACGGATTCAAACCATCGGTAAAATTGTCGGTGAATGTTTGGAATACCGACCGAAGATATCCGTCTTTAAATTCGTCGGTCATTGTGGTAGGCACTGTAAAATACCGACGAATTACGTCCGTCGGTAAATTTATCGGTGAATCCATAATACCGACCGAATATATCCGTCTGTAAATTCGTCGGTGACTGTGGCAGCTACTGTCAAATGCCGATGAATATATTATGTCGGTAAAACCCTCTGTGATTATTTTTAAATATGTTTTTAAAAAATTATTTAGAATACATAATATAAAATTATATAAATTAATGGTAATAAAAACCAATTATGCAAATAAAAGTTTTATTAAACATCAAAAACAAAAGAAATAAAGTTAAATAATATTCATTACAAACTGAATGTGTTTAAAAAAAATATTAAATTAACTATTAAAGTTAAATAATATTCATTACAAATTAACATAATGGCGGAGCTGGAGGAGAATGAGGAGGCTGGTTGTTATACGGCCAAAAAGAAGGAGGCGCACATGTATCACCACTCTATGATGCCATGTTCATGACAAATTCGCGAAGCTAGTCATGGTCCGCTTTTTGTTGTGCATTCTCCGCTTTGAGTTGTGTATACTCCGCTGATAGGTGGTCGTAGTTTTCGGTAAGCTGAGCCGTGTGTTGCTGCAAGGCCACGAACTCCTTAGATTGGGTGCTCGATACTGATTGGGAGCTCCCAACAGTTGAAACACCATGGGCCGCCCTCAAGTTCTCGGCCGTAGTGTTGGAGAGCCCGTAAACATGATTTTTATCGGGTCCACCAGACGATCCAACCTCCATCCACAAATCCGGATCAAATTCTGGATGGGTCAAAGGATCGTCCCCATATCTCTCCCTCAACCGGCTATTATAGGTCTCCTGAAAATAAAAAAAAGTAATCATCATATTCAATTCAATAAAAATAATAACTTACAAAATAAAATGGTTGAACAAACATACCACGAAGTGTTGAGCATGGTTGTCAACGAACTGTTGCGCTCCCTTTTGGCGGTCTTGACTCCACACGTGCGTCTCCACAAACAACTCCATCGAGCTCGACTCACGTCCAAGAGACGTAGCCTATAATGAAAAAAAGATTAATTAACAACAAATTAATTTAACGATATATTTCATTTAAATTAATCTTACCATCTGTTTCGCATGTGCAGCAAACAGAACGGAGCCGCCAGTGTGCGTTGTCACCGAGCCATGAATTGGTCGATTCCGGTTGCCAGCACCAGACTGTGAGCGTCGTGTTAACCGCTCAGACATCACGTGCTCAAGATAGTGCGGCCATATATCTTCTGGGATGTATATCAGTTTGAAATCCCTCCAAACCGCCATGTCGTTCCAGCCTTGGAGACCCCTATTTCTCGCGGTTGTTTTTGCCTTTTTTTGTGCTTCATACCAAAAATTACGCAACCTACTTCCATAGCGAGAAATTAGAAGTTGCAACATAAATTTTTTTCTAAAAAAATCTTGTATTGTTTTCGATGTTACCTAGTTGCCGCATGATTTTCCCACACTCTCCTCACAACTTTGTTAAGCGCCCTGTCCTAGGCGAATTTATGCTGTGTATAAATAATTAGATAAATAAAAATGATAATTTAATTAAAATTATATTAATAAATTATTAGAAATAAGCTGGAAATTAGAAATTAACACCAACCTCAAATCTGTTAAACCATGCATCGATTTGAGGTATCCATTCAGGATGTCTGGATACCTGACTCCATTGAAATAATGGAATCTCCATCGACGATTTAAACGCCGATGATATTACTCGGGCGGCCTCAATGTTTGTGAACCTGAAAATAATTTAAATTCATGAAATATTGATTAGTTGTTCATAAATGATGTTATAATTTAAAAGAAAAAACTAAAACCTTAACAAACTTACATTGAAAGGTCGTCCTTCCACTGTGCCTCGTATTTGCGGGTGAACTGATTCCGCTGCGAAGGCACGCCACCTCTGTGCTGTGAACCCACGCTGGAAGAGGCAGCATCAGTTGACGGTGCAGGTGGCGTAGGTGCCTCTTCTTGAGATGCACCTAAGGATACGTCATCCTCGCTGCTAGAAGAACTAGCTGCGACCATACGTGAGCGACCAGCTCTGGTTTTCGTTCTGCACATCTACACAATTGTATACGAATAATTATATAATTAAATTCGAATGTTAAAAAAAATCCGACAGCACCTCCCCTATACTGGATACTACCCAAATCCACAAACCTGCAAATATTGACAAAAGCCACAACCAATTGACTCCATCTATACTAATATTGTATATAACATAACATCTATACATATAACATTCAT
>Ga0307515_10015892_pt1 | contig 13829 bp, 16 predicted proteins | sample 17_EM_MG_FD_194513 | JGI IMG/M metagenome (GOLD analysis project Ga0307515, IMG submission 194513) | Populus trichocarpa ectomycorrhiza microbial communities from riparian zone in the Pacific Northwest, United States - 17_EM | ecosystem: Host-associated > Plants > Roots > Unclassified | place... | reverse complement strand
ACGGGTCGTCGTTGCGCTGAGTGGCTTCGGACAAGGGGCGAGGGTGAGAGAAGGAAAGGTCGTCAAAGGACGCGCGAGGTGAGTCGTCAAAGCGCCTCGAGTATATTGAGGGTGATTCCGACCGAGCCGCGGTGTATGTCGAGCGCGACCGGTGACGCACAGGCGAAGGAGGGGACCACTCTTGTTCGTACTGCACTGGAAATAGGAAGAAAATTAGCGAGAAAGAGGGACATCAAGTATACAAGACCTGCTTGTGCTTCTGAGTAGTTTGAGCAATTAACAGGGGGATGGAGGGGTGATTAGGTGAGGTTGTCAGGGTCGGTACTGGTACAGGAGTGGCGTTGGGCCAATGGGTGCTGAAGAGCAGAGGTGCGGGACCAACCAGGACCAGAGAAAACTGGTCTGATAGCGAGCACGAGCGACGGGAGCAAGCGTATGGACGAGGCCGGGGTCAAGCAGAACACAGAGCTGCGCTCAGGGAGTAAAACCGGGCTAGCGGTAAGTATAAGATTGATCGGATACAATCCACAAATGCACAAGGTCCACAGCTGGTATTTTCTTTGGCATGTTTCACCTGTATTGCTTCCAACTCAGGTTCGAGTTTCAGCCCTGCTGCTTGCTTGTGCTGCGTGACCACCTCCGCCTCCGGTTACTGCGTTTACCGCCGCGTTTGCCGCCAACACAGCATGCGGGGTATCATCCGATTAATCTCGGCATCGTGCGGCACCGCACATCATGTCCACCCAACATTACATCGCGTGTCATCAAATCATCAAATCACGAGATAATAATCATAGTTGACACGAGTATCGAGTTATTAAATATTAAATGATTGGTACGCGTCAGCACGCGCCAAACACAGCATTTGCGCGTAGGGTCACTACTTCCGCTGTCCACCGTCCACCCGTCCACGCGGTCACCAGGTTCGAATTATATATGTCGCTATTATAATAATCAAAATCACGTGCTGCAGCGAAAACCAAATAGTCCAAATTGTGAATTTATCACACTCCAATTCTTCGACAGTAAGATTGGAGGTCATGTGAAAAAAAGTGAGCATGGCGCCTACGAGGATGCACACTTTAATGACGGAGATGCCGAAGAACCCGAAATAGGACGGCTAGCGGCTAGCGGCTATCGGCTGGAGGGCCTCATGCGGTTGTCCTTCTTATCCCGGGACGAGAGCTGTATGATGGCAGGATGGCGTACCACTGTACTGACTGTCATTAGCTTCTAATCACCCGCATCTGCCGCGAGCATGGCGCTCATAGCTCATGCACCCTCTTCTCGACTATCTACCTCACTCTGAGCTCGTTGAGCAGCCTCACAAGGGTAACACAATCTACCCAACGGGGTAATCGATCACTCCAGCCACCTCGAAGTGGCGCTTGCAACTAGTCCAAGCTTGGCTAGACGGATATGGCTCACATGAAAAGTTGGTTGCGGCGGAATATTGACGCTCTCGTAATATGTAAATCCAGCAAACCTCCTCTCTTTCATAGCACCCTTAAGGCATGCAGCATCTGGAGTACCCCACTGTCACTACCGTAAGGGAAACTCAAATGATGGCCACGCGTCCCCAGCGTGTCGAGTACCACTAATGAATACTGTATAATGCTAGGAAGCGACGGAATAAGAAAGGGCCAGACTGCGCAAATCTACATCCCGTTGTTCCGTATTTTGTACCCTGATCAATGTCGCGAACACGCGCCAATTAGGGTGTCATAATCGTTTTTAGCAACTGAAAGGGGTCATAAGCTTGAATAGAGGTGAAAGTGGGGTTATTTGGTCACACCTTTTAACACGAGCTCAACAAACCGATGAGCGAGGGTAGGTTGTTCCTTCTTGAACAACGCCCAATTTTCATTGGAGAGTCTCCAAAGTACACTGGCCTTTTCCGTCACCATATCGGCATTCCGAGGCATACCGGCGAGCCCTGTCAGCTCACCCGCAAGGGTACCGGCGACCATGCTCTCTGAGACGGAAGTGGAGTTATCCCATACGTACGTCGCCCGCATCACCCCTGCTGCAATGACGTACAACCCATCAGGCGGGTCGCCACGCCGCCAGAGGATTTCACCTTCTGGTAGCTCAATCCGCTTGAAGTATAGAAGCATTGGAACGAAGAGCCCGGGCGATAAATCGCTTTCATAACCAGAGAACGTCTTCATCAATGTCGGTATGGGCTCTTCACGCATTTGATGTTGCACCGCGGTGTCAAGCGGCGAGGACAGGAGAGGAGAGTACGGCGAAGGGAGTTGGTACTGGACCACCTCTTCTCGCATGGTGCGACCACCGGCGTTGCGAATGTGCTTTCTTCGGGGTGAGGTATCCCGAGATGACCCGTTGAGATTCAGAGTAAATTTCTGTCGTCCAGGGAAAGCTACGAGCACAAAATACTCCCTTCAATATTGGGCTGAGTAACAGTACGCCAATGGGCTCACCAAAAGCCTTCGCCTCTGGCTCAGCCTCCTTGACACTATCAAACCACGCATTGAGGTAAACATTCTCCGTCCACTCAATAGCCTGGTTTGTATCCAAGAACATCTCGACATTCTGACCTTCGAAAAGCTCGACACTGTGGAACGCAAGGCCGATGGACGATTCCATCGTAAAGCCGCACAAGACGAGGGTGACAGACTTGGACACGAGCAAATGCTGGATGCGAACCAAGGCCTCTGAGGCGGACAGGTCGACGCCGGGTACGAGGGAGAAGTCGAGGACGAGGAATCGGATTGGGTTGCGTGTCCATTGGGCCGCCTCCAGTAGATTGCGGATGGCTTCTTCCACGTAGGTAATCGTACCGAAGAAGAGGTAGTCTAGAGTCTGGGGAGTTAATCCCGGTGTTCACAAAGGGCAGAGGGGTACGCACATTGCAACTTCATGATCATCGTCTGCCGGCCCACTTCCTGGAGGTATGCTCTGTGTGCACTTGGTCTTCGTACAGTAGAAACCGCTGTATCGCCGGTATACACCGCACGTATACTGAGATTGCGCGAATTTTGCACCACGAAGAAGAAACCTGTTAAGGATCGGATGAGTATCCACCTCGGACGTTCCAGAACGGGTCCAAATCTCACAAGCAAGGGCGATGCCGAACAACACACCAGTCACAAAGTCGCAGAGGGTCATACAAACCATGATCGAGAGAATGGTAATGTACTCGGCCCTAGTCAAGCATAATCGGTATGTTTCACAGGGTGATATGAGAAGGTAAAACTCACTTGCTGACCCTGTGCCTAGTATCCCACAATGCCTCCCGCACAAGGTCAATACCCAGCACGAAAACAAGGGCTCCAACCAGCATAACGGCTGTGTTATCAAAATCAAAAATCAGTTGTCACCAGTTTTGATACTAAAACTCACGTAAATACGCAATGGGTGCTGTGCCCAAACAGAGCACGATAGCGGTGACCACAACCAATAAAAACCCCGCAAGCCTCTCTCCTCCACCAACACGATAAAAAATCACGGTATTGCAATAAACCAAATAGTTTGGGGGAGTGCCCACCAGACCTGCGAGAATATTCGAGTACCCATGACTGACGAGCTCGTGGTTGGTGTCGACGTCCTGGTCAAGAGTCACTGTGAGCGCTGGAATGTTCAATGGTGGGTGGAGGATGTTGAAGAAGAGCAGGGCAAACTGCGTCGGCATCGTTTGGAGGATCGCGTGCCAATGTGTCTTAGAGAAATCGTAGTAGGTGTAGATCTGCCACCACGGCACGTGATCCGTCTTAACGTTAAATATCCGTCCTGCCTCTCGGAGTGTGGAGAGGTCAAAGTGCCCAGCGAAGACGACGACGTAGAACATGATTGGGATGAGAAGGAAGTCTGTTGGTCAGCCAACGTCAACAGCGACCAGGGGTGGAAAACGACGAGAGGAGCTTACAGATGGGAAAGACAAGCTGGTGGTTGAATCTTGTGGTTATGATCCTCAGGAGGACGGCCAGACCCAGCGAAGGAGCCCAAAGGGAGATGTTATGCTGATCGCCAAACAAGAGCTTGGCAGTGTTCCAAGTATATTGAAATCCACCCTCCTCGTTCATCCCAATGGAGACTGCGAATCTGCCCTCGTCATTAGCCCCCTCAAATTGTCTTCTTTCGTTTCCGCACAGTGGCTCACCCAGTCTCGATCAAAAACCACCCAATGCCACCTATACACCCGACAAGGATGTGCCGAGGGAAGAACCCTATAATGGTGCCGAGGCGCAATTTGCCGAGGATGAAGAAGATAACGCCGGTGAGGAGAGAGGAGAAAGAAAACGCAACAAGCGTGGTAGCAATGACGGCTTGGCGGTTGTTTTCACCAACAATTTTGGTGATGTCGTTCGCAAGAATGTTGAAGAATGGCTGAAGTAATCGGGGGTCATTTTCCGTAGGAATGGCGAGGAAGACGACGTACCACTATCTCTATCATCATCCTGCCGATTCCACCTGCGAAACCGCTACCGCCGAACGTGAACACGAGCTGGGCGATGATAGTCCTATGATGGCGCGACCCAAGGGTCAAGAATGATTAGAAGGATCCAAAGAGAAAGACAGAAAATACTCACGTGATGAAGAAGAGGGATACACCCATGGGGCCAAAGCCATCGAAAATGGTTATGGTGGGGAACAAAATCATGCCATACGATACGCCATCCAAAACGTTGAGAAGTAGACCAAGAAAGACTGGAGGGAGTAAGGAGGTGATTCTGACACAGAGATGGATAATGTATGAAGGTTGTGAGACTGTTCTGGCGCCGTTGGTGGCGGTTGCCCAGGCTGATCTGACTCGTTTGCGCAGCGGCTTGTTTGTAGCGGGGAGAAGGGGGTTGTGGGGCGCTGGGAGGGTGCTGCACGAATGCGTGCAGGAACCAAGGAGAGACGAGGTCTCCGTGGACTGGCATGTGCACATTGGGATACGACCGTTCTTGGAGATTTTGGTGGGCGTGCGACGCGGTGTGGGGTCCGAGTCTTCGTCGTCCTCATTGTCTGAACCGTAAGGAGATTTGTTGTTGGGGCTTAGCGAGGTACCCGAGCTCCGACTGGGATCACGGTATACGAAGGGGGAAAGGGAGTCATTGAGCCGAAGAGTGAACCTGGAGGGATCTGGATGATGTGAAGAGCGGGACATTTGTAGGAGAGAGCTCTCGGAGGGTTTGTCAACAAGGGAGCTTGAGACAGAGGATTCATCATCCTGTGGGTCGTATACGGACTGAGTGCGTTGGGTAAAGTAGTCGAGGGCGAGGGGCGGGTTGATAGAAGACATTGGAGGCATGTTGGCAAGCTCGACGGTGCGGTCGCGAATGCTCGAAGCAGTGCGAGAAAAGATGACTGGTGGAAGCGTTGTAGAGGGCGTTGTACTGGAGGAAGGGATATATAGGTACACAGTGCGATAACATGAGTGTTAGCGAAAAGGAGATATGCGTCATAGTTACTTACACTAAGCTCATTGGAACACCAAATACGCTATGACTGCTCGGTATTGATGGTAGACGATTGCGCAAATGAGCGACGGGGGAAGGTGGCCCGAAGTTGCGCGTCCGCCAGTCCCAGGCTGGTTCTCGCTCTGCATGGATGCTGGATAGCCCGGTCTCTAGCCCTGGGCTCATGGGCTCTGTGGGCGATCGTGGTAGCTGCCGGGATGATGGCATTGCTGGGCGACAAGAAAAAGACGGAGGGGAAAACAGCAACCTCGTGTAGCATCTTTTTATATATCGCGGATCCCCGGAAACCGCAGACAGGGATCTAGGAGCCACAGGGGTTGGTCATAGGAGCCACAGGAGGTGCGCTGGTGGAAACAGTTCGGAATCATGACTTATGGCAGGGGGCAAACCAAACAGAATCAACTACTCGTCTTGGCGGGCCCGAGTGTATCGAGAAATCAAGAATAGGGGCATTGTAGGCGAAGCGCTCGGGCAGGGTACCAATCGCACACGGCTATAATCGACCTAACGAGGTCAAGCCTCACTTGCTGTCGTCCGCGGTCGATACCGGACACCACATACCGGAAACGGAGAAGAGGGTGCAGTCCAGAAGAGAACAAAGCACACACACACGGCCCTTGCCGAATGCCTCAACTGAGCACCTCTTACCACTTTGGATCTACACCCCACTCTCCTACCTCCCAGGGCCTCTTCTCCCTGGAACATGGAACATAACATCCATCAAACCATTCTGCGCTCGACCATCTTCCGTAAACGCATTGCTATCTGTCGACGCCTCGCCGCCAATGAACATTTCGCGAACCCAGTAATCGGGGTTGTACAAGTGCGCCCATGAAAACTCCTACTCTCCATTACAGTTCGACTTCTATTCTGGTCTGAACAGATTTCAGTCTCTCCAATGTTCTTGACGAAAAGTGTCCACTTAGAAGTCATAGCACACAAAGTCGCAAAATAATACTACTTGTAATGTATATACTGGTTTGCGGACACGCCGTCACATGGAATTGAGCCCGGAATACGTTGCTAGTTGAAGTTTCACAAATGAAATCCGATTGATGTGTTCAAACCCAAAATAATATGGTCAACCAAAGCTTACGAGGCCAATACAATCTTCTGCCTTAAATGGCATTATTGGGACACATTCACATATCCTGCGGCCAAGGCCGTAGGCTGGTGCAGAGTCAACAGCACTGGACTTGTCCTATACGACCAAATCTTGTCTCTTGAGTAGATCAGTTTGTTTCTCGGAGATCCTGATGGCGTATTCCCATGCTTCAGCGCAGGCCGTCTGTAACTTAACAGGTAAACGGTGAAGACTACCGCAGATCAGCACGGGCTCAGGATGCTCCCAGGTTATCAGAGAGATGAGGATTTAAGCTGACTCGCAGTCCTCGAGGTGCTGAAATCGCAAGTGAGGAGGTTATAATTTAAATTCCGACATGTCCGACCGAGGGGCAACAAGGCGGCCTGACAATACCAACTGTTATAAGGTTAATGATATTCGTGGGTTCCGTGACAGTGCAGCAGAGGAAGCACATATATACTGATCTGGATGAAACGATTGATCGAACGAGTCAACGACCGAACGCGAACTTGGCCCCTCAAATCACCACTGACACCTAACAATGGATCTGAAGAGCTGATGTTGCGCGGCCATTCATGAGACCATATGGAGAACAAAGTTAATGGCCCCTCCACTCTTCTGCGTACTAACGCAGAAGTCTTCAGAGTGCGAGTAGGGCATGCGAATGTTGAGGAACAGGTGAGGCAATTCAAACTAATTTATTCGTCCGCACAGGGACCGGAAGAACTAGCTGCACGAGAGCATGGTCCTCAAGGAATGCACCCTCGCGTGTCCGCTGACGAATCAACGTCGATCAAGGGGGTCCGTAATTAATATTGCGGAGGCTGATTACCAAGATTCCTCGGGCGCTAAGAAACGCCCGACTCCTCCCGCTCGTCTTGTGCTGAAGCTTACTGCGTTCCGCGATCCTTCTGCTTTACAATACGAAAGAAATGTCGTCCCTCGGTCTCCTCGATGGGAGATTCGACGACAGGTATATCATTGGGAGCATCGGAACCGTCCTTGCTCGCAGCTGGTACATCGTTGATGACCCTCCATCCAATTCTGATCTTGGTGCACAATTAGAGTGGTTGTCCTTGCTCCTCTCTGATCAAAATAAAGTCCGTGCAGCTGGGCTTCATGCCGCATATTATCAATTCCGCTCCCAAATCACCAATGATAAACTTGCCCTTGAGACCCTCGAGCAGCAGCACTACAATTTGCAGTGCCGTGTAACACCAATCTATCGACTTCCTGGTGAAGTCATGATGGAGATATTCCACTTTGCGATTGACGCTGGGCAACTACGAAGAGCATTGATGCATGTGTGCGGTGGTTGGTATAAAATAGTTGCAGGAATGCCCAACCTCTGGACTTCCCTTGTTTTGGAAGCAGGGACTACACCAGAGAGTGTGTACCATTCGTTGAGCAGGGCAGGTACACACCCATTGTCTGTGACGATTGATATCGATAAGGAGAGAGGCATAGAAGCACGACTGCAGTCATCCATTGCTATGGCTGGTAGCAAAGCATCTCAATGGCAGACCCTAACAATCGCCTCCTTGCCCCAAGATGAGCCGGATGCTCGACCCAATCATGCTCTTCTTTCCACGCAACTCCAGCCTATGAGGCAACTCAGGCACCTCAACATTACAGAACCTGGACCATCTCCTCTCCTTAGATTACTTCTGCAGAATGTTTCCACAGCGGCAGTGGGAGAGCTCGTGTCAATGGAGATTCACTCTTTTCCTGCTGTTCAGTATCTCCTCCAACCAGGACATCCCTCAATATATTGTTCTCTTACCACGTTCATAGCCAAGGTTCCAAAGATGAACCAGCCAGTTGACCTCCTCCCTCATTTCCTGCAACTTGAAGTGCTTGAACTCACCAATCTACTCCTCCATAACGTTGACAACGGCTCTCCCCTTCCACTCGCTCACACACTCCACCATCTCTACCTCAAATCTGTCTCGATTCAGTGGATGGGGGGCCGGGTGTTCTCCCAGCTTGAGAACTGTACGATCATTGCTCCACCCACTGACTCCTCTCTGCGTCATGACGTTCAGCTTCCAACGTGCACGGAGCTTCATTTTGAGAATTGGAATGTCTCTCCTATTGGGCAGTTCTTTGCACCTGCACTTGACCATCTAAGAGTCGGGAGTAATGTATGGGGCCCACACAGAGGCAATGAACAGGTGGTTCAGCTTGTCAGGGCAGGATTTGGGACGACATTGCAACCCAAATCCCTCTCTCTCAGTGTTACGTGCAAGGAGGGGGTACTATTAGCAGTACTACAACTACTCCCTGAGCTGGTGGAGCTCAAACTAGACCTCCCAAGACCATCTGCATTGGGAAAGCGCTTCTTCACTGGGCTTCTTCCCAAGCCTGGGAACCAGATAGCAGATAATTCGAGGTTTCGCTGGAGGGAATTGTTCAGGGAGAACAGAACAGGATGGATATGCACTATCTGCCCATATTTAAGGGTTTTGGAACTGATATACCAACAGTGGTTACGTCCAGGGTCTAACGATGACTTCCTCCCCCCACTCCTTGCTTTGAGTTGGTCTCGTGAGAAAACAGCAACCCCACTTCGGTTGCATGTCCATTACAAGTCATCCATGCATTCCTGGGAGTCATTAAACTCGATACCACCACAAGTACTGGGGGTTATTTCATGTCTTAATATCCCGGAGTCTAGCCAGGTCAATGACCTTTCCCTAAAAACAAAGACCTGGAATATTGCCGTTTTCGAGAATGCCCTTGTCATCCCCTTTCTTCATCGTCTACAAGTGCTTGAAATTACCCTCTCTGAGAGGCAAGTGCTAAATGTACTCCCCTCTTTTCGTGAACTGAAAAGCCTCGAGCTATCCTTTGTCCATGTCCCACCCTTCGACGTTGACCTACCATTGGTTCATACCCTCCAAAAGCTGTCTCTTAGGAACTCGACCCTGGCCTGGATGGATGGGCTAGTATTTACACAGTTACAGAGGTTCGCGGTAGATGAAGATGGCTGGCCTGAAACATTCGAACGAAAGGTGGGGATGCCAGCCTGCACCCACATATCGTTCAAGCGGGACAGCCTCAAGACACTGCACGTCCTGGAATCCGACTTCCACCTTCCACTTCTGAACACACTCGAGTTCCCACCTGTATGGACCTTTGGCCATTCCGCATATGACGAGAGGGGAATCAGTGCATTGGAAAGGATCCATGCCAAAGCATTCAAATTTGATACTTTTTCTGGGCACCCAACATTACTGAAGTCGTTGGAACCTAATGATAAAGTGGAACAACTTGACCTGACGATCCTTGGTACACACTCTGCTACCATTGTGGCGGGAGTTATGACCGCGTTCTCTGTGATCAATCCTATGACAAGGAAATTGCCCTGTCCAAATCTGAAGGAGTTGGCGCTTCGATTTTCTAGACTTATGGGTGCGGATAGGGAAAAAGTCATTCGATCATGCATGCGGATAATGAACAACAGAAGATTGGCTGGCCATCCATTGGAAAAGTGCTGGCTTTGGCGGCATGACAGCGACAGGAGGGAACCTACATCATTAGTATTGGTTATGGAAGATGAGAGGGTCAGAATAGACAGGCATATAGGCTCTTGATGTGCCTCTGCGGAGGGTGAGGTTTTCCTTATGTCCAATGAGAAATAGTGTTCATGCATCAGCCACTTAGATGTCAACATGCTCGACCTATTCACTGTCTCATTTATACATGTATCCACTCCGCCATACCACCCTGTGGTTCGTGTTGCTTCTCTGTGCCTCTGTCCTTATTTGTATGATGTGTTCGCTTGTCTGGTGGTACAGCGACTGGTTCACTGTTCTGTCTGTTACATACAGTTCTTTCCCCACCCGCTCATTGTGCTAGCTCTATACACACCCCATCAGTCGTTACTAAGTACGGCAGCAGCATTAGCACGGAACGAACCTCATCCAGTATTAGCCACCAAGATCGGTCTCTGTCGTCAACTCGAATTCTCTTAACGCTTCTTACACGCTAACAGTCCCTACACCACAACTAAGTGGCCATTGCACTCGAGATTAAGATACGGCGATTTTTAGCGTTGCTCACGTCAACGGTGGATCAACTTCCATATTATATATGGGGCTGATTTCGAAAGGGGGGCCGGGTGGACTTCGGTAACTCCTTCATGAGGCATGACACCGTACTATCCCACTCTGTTTCAATCCAGTTCCATGAGACGTCCTCGGTGCTTGCAATCCCGCTCTAGGAGAGCGCCATATATTGAAGCCAGAAAGCAGGCTATTCACGCAATCGCAGCCCAAAGCGCGCCTTTCCAACCTTTGTGAAGCAGTTGAAGGCAGCAAGCGGTTTTAGAGGAAGGATGTGGTCAATGATCCCGACAGAGAGCCCATCGACGGCGGAAATGATTAGCCCATATAGGGAGCGGCTGCCGTATCCAATTGTATCGTTTGAAATGGACCTATTATTAATTTGCTCAGAATAGTACCTGAATTCCGGCAAAACTTGGCCTCCTGAGTGGTTTAAACAATTCTCCCGACAAATATTTCCGGAAGAAAACAAAGCCGGGATTCTATAGGAACCTCCCATGGCATTGACAGGGCCGCTTAGATGGAATACCCCTATTGCACCTCACATTGGGAAAGACCCATGCGCAAGACATAACCAATGAGTGGCCCGAGCATACATCTTATTTGACATATACGCACATGTGGCGTGTTAGCTGCCACGACACCATAGAAAGCGCATGATCAGTATGCTGTATGTACGATCGATCGACACTGGCGGTCACCAAACCGCAGAAAATCAGGCGCAGTTGCGATCAGAATCAGAACTTTAAACCATCAGATACGGCGGGGGTAACAAATCTCTTTGAAACGACACAAACCTCAAATGTTTTTGGGGACAAAGCGACAGAAACACGGACACCACAATAACAAGGAGCAGATTACGAATGTGAGGCGAACATGCAATGAGACGAACACAGGATATGGGTTCCGGAAGTCTAGCAAGAAGCACTATGACGAATACGAGGTTTAGTTTTCTAAATTGCGTTGATTGATCTTCCAGAGCCAGAGTACAGCAATTCCCGTGTATGACTTATTGAGGGAGAATATTGCCCCCACAGCAGGGCTTTGCACACAGAAACGTCTTATCCACAAGAGAGTAGCATTTGTGCACTGTGGACCACTTTAACACTAGCAGGGCCGATGTATTGGGCACCGTTAATCGTGCATTCTCCATCCCAAAACTGTTTAGTAACCTGTTGCACACCCATTCGGATGTCGCCGCCAAAGGAGCAGTGGCATCACTCGGCACATGAGCCTGAGACGACTGAAAATCCTAAATGTCATAACACGCCCGTTGGTGATATGCGACTTAGCAAGACCCGTCTCCATTCACGAACACTTTGTTAATAGTAGGCCATAATATGCGAAGTGACCGAATCAATAATATAACGACAAGGAAAGTGGAGAGCAGAAGGAGCGAGGACGGAGAGCTTGAGCGTGATATCTACAAGGCTGACCATGAGGGGTAAATAAGAGTGTGCGAGGCGAGCGTCAGGGTAAGGAATGTGTGACAAAAGCGTCCTTAAGGCCCGATGTACGACAAAAAGCAAAAGACAAACAAGCAAACGGGATGAGGGGACGGGTGAACACCCACCTCCCTCTAATCATCGAAAGACAAGGAGCATTACCCTAGTCGCTTCGCCACCGCGACAGTCCGATCGCTCCCAGCAAGCAGACTATCAAACAGCCCGCTCGCGCTTGACTCATTCCTCAGCTGGATCATGTAGACAATACCCGTCCTGGCCCCTTGATCACTAAGCTCAATGGCCACGCCTGTCTTACCCACACGCTCCACACCATCAGAGAGGACAATCGTCGAAATCAGCATCGTTTTCTCCTTCGTGTCCGCCTCGACGACGAGCTGCTTGACGTTCGTCGGGCTCTGGTGGTACAGCTTCAGTTTCGCAGCGCCCAAGTTCTTCCATTGCTGGTGCTGCTGTTTCAGGAAGACTTTACAGCGCATCTGCGCCGAGATGGTGGAGGTAACAGGCCCAGTGTGGACGGGCGACCCAGGAGGGGAAACGTCGTCCTCGTCCGACATGGGCCTCCCTGGCCCCTGATGTTGTGACGACATCCTCGTCATACCCGAGGCGAGAGACGTCCGCGAGTTGAAACTGGACCCGTTGCCGTATATCGGCGACCCAAAGCCATTCTGGGGTGGGAACATGGGGGGAGGACCGAAGTTTCCTGGAGACGGAAGATGTGGGAGGGGTGGCAGCGGTACGCCCTCGTCTACGTGAGGATAACCGTTGGATGGCGAAGAGCTAACCGAGCGTACGGAGGGAGACTTGCGACTGAGTGGTGGCCCAGGAGGACCGGGCGGGCCACCCATCATTAGAGGAGCGGGGGACGGACCACGACTCGGGCCCTGAGGGGAGAAAGGACTGAAATGTGGTGGAGGACCTTGACCAGGTGAGAAGGCGCCGAATGGGGGACCGGGAGGGCCACGCATGGACATGTTGTTCATATGAGGGCCGGGAGAACCAGACGGACCAGGAGGGCCAGGAGGGCCAGGGGGGCCAGGGAGATTGTTCGACCCCCACGGAGGAGGAACCAACGCACCAGGTGGTGGTGGCCCACCCATCATTCCCGGACCTGGGCTCATACCATGTGCGGGAGTGCCCGGTCCCGTCCCAGAGTGCATCGGTGGCGGACCTCCAATGATGCCTGGTCCTCGAGGGCCATCTACTCCCCCTCCCATAGGCGGCAGCGACTGTACGCTATCATGTAAGCTCGCATTTCGCGCTGGTAGGAACGTCCCGTCGTTCTGCATGCGAACCATGGGCGGGTCGGATGCGTGCGATCGAGGATCTGACGGGCCGGGGCCAAACCCGCCTGTCAAAATAGGATCGAGCCGGCGTTGGTTCCCTATCGGAACCGAAGGTGGACGCGAAGGGCCGCTGGTAGGCTGCTGTCCAATGGCAGCAGGAGAGGGACCGGTGTATGGTGGGGGCATTGGTGGAGGTGCTTGAGGGATTTTAGCTGGAAGGGGAAGCTGATTTAGTCAACTATTTCCTAGAGATGCGCATGAAGGACGCACGAACTGCGGCACCGGCATCGATACACTCCTGGAAGTCGCGCAACATTTTCTCCTTCACCTGAGCGGATTCAACATGCACGTAGAGCGTCTCTTTCTTCATGACGACAATCTGGAGGACGTGTTCTGAGAACCGCAAAGGGGGGTGAATCCAAGTGCTGTAACATTGATTGTACACTCACCACCCGGAGGACCCGCGACATCATTGACTCTCAAGTGCTTTCCGGCAAGCG
>Ga0307515_10015891_pt1 | contig 13830 bp, 9 predicted proteins | sample 17_EM_MG_FD_194513 | JGI IMG/M metagenome (GOLD analysis project Ga0307515, IMG submission 194513) | Populus trichocarpa ectomycorrhiza microbial communities from riparian zone in the Pacific Northwest, United States - 17_EM | ecosystem: Host-associated > Plants > Roots > Unclassified | place... | reverse complement strand
AAAATCAATAAACAGCTGGACCATTTTGTTGTCAAATGCCAGCTTGGTCGACTAAACCATGGCCTTTTTTATTTTCTTTTTGGTTGTCAAAAGCAGCGTGGATCAGATCCTTTAGTTCATCACCCAAAAACTTCCATGCCAAGAGGGAAAAAAACAAGGAAAGAAAAGGTAGGACAAGGATTTCAATCTTCAGGGGAAAATAAAATAAAGAGACAGCCATGGTCGCGTATACTTGAAAACCTGGAACCAATTGTTGGGTCAACAGCAATCCAAAGGGGTACTGTGCACGAAGCTGCTATCGTACCTTATCAATCAAGCAAGAATCGAACCGAATCACAAATAATTTGACGTTATCTCTTCATTTAATATTTTATTAAATCAGAACTAGTTATGTAGAAAGTCCATATACACTACAGTCTAGAGGTCCCCCACACACACCAACCGAGCCCCATCCATTGAATACGATATATTTGGTTTTGTATTTGAAAAGTTTTTTGCAAAAATTTAATTTTTTAATTTTAATTTTTTTTATTTTCAGATAATTTTCATATAAAAAATTATTTTTAAAAAATAAAAAAACATTATATTTATATAATTTTAAATAAAAAATACTTTAAAAAATTTTCAACTCTCCGCAAACCAAAATATTTCCATACCACTACTATTTTTAAAGGTGTTCTTGGTATGAGGCATGAAATAAATGAGTTGGGTGATGATGGTCCTGGCTTCTAGCTTTGACTCTAGTTCCTTCTGTGTCCATATACATTGTGCACACATGTACCCCCTGTTATTAAAAATAAAAGAAGGAAATATTAACAACAAAAAAAAAAATTATTAATAGTTTTGGGTGTTATTTTAATGTGGTAATAATTATTTTTTAAAGTATTTTTTTATTTGAAAATACATTAAAAGAATATTTTTTTTATTTTAAAAAAAATTATTTTTAACATCAGCACCTCAAAATAATATGATAATACTAAAAAAATATTAATTTAAAGTAAAAAAATGAAAAATAAAAAATTTTTAAAAACACTTTTAAAACAAAAAATAAACAGGTCTAAATTCTTTGTTTTTGTATTTTAATAGTGTTTTTGAAAAAAAACATTTCTTCAAAGTAATTTTTTTGATATTTTCAAATTATTTTTATATACTAATATTAAATATAAAAAATAATTTTTTAATATATTTTTAGTTCTTTTTTTTTTTAAATTACTATCATTTTCGTGGCCACGAGTATATGGCTCAAATAGTGTTTACACTTGGCAGGCTCTTTCCTCTCAAAAAATCTGGGCTCCGGACCTCTCTTGTGACGAAAAAGACTCGTCATCGCTGTAGAAGTTGGGCTCATGGAAATAGAAGGCAAAGAAGCCATAAACACTAATATGGGCACCAAAAAGGTGGGCATGCACCTAGCCCCAAAATGGCATTGGCGATCCCGTAGCCCGTAACCTTGTTCCTAGTACTTGATCGATCTCAAGGTTGTCAATTTTGTTCCGTTTTATTTGAAATAGTCAAAATATTTCATACCAATTTAAAAAATAAAATAAAACGGAACAAATTTCAACTCATTTCAAATCTCTGTCCGTTCCGGATTTTTCGGCTAAATTCCGCCTGGAACGTTCCGGTTTCATTCCACATGTTCCGTTCCGCTCTTGAAAAACCATTGAATCAAATTGAACCTTGTTCAATTTAATTATTTAAATCATCCAATTATAAAAAGCTCCTTTTCATGACTATTTTCAATAACAATGATATTAATACTAATATTGAAAATTATTATTACTATTTTCATTAACAATGATATTAATTTTTTAAAATTAGATTTATCACTAATATATATGGTTTATATTCATGTTGTTTTTTTTATGTTTATATTTTGTAGGAATTTGAGCAAAACAAGGGATGCTTTAGATTCCATTAGCCTTGATAACATTGACCTAACTTTATATTTAAAATATTTATGTTAAAACATTTTACTTTCATAATATTTTGATATTTTGTTTAAGTTGAATTACTTTAAGTTAAAGATCTATTTAATCTTGACTATTTAAAAATATTTTAAATTTTGAAATTATATTTGTTTGGTATTGTGTTTGTATTGAATAATTTATAATTAATTTATCTTGAATTTGAATTATGTTTGTTGAATATATATATATAAACAGTACAACTTCGAAACGGCACGCCGAAACACTCTAAAACTGAAATATTTCATTCTAAATAAAAAAACAAAATGAAATTGACAACCTTACGATCTCTCGTCTGAAAGCTCATTACGACCGTCTAGAAAGTAGTCCATCTCGGTGGTTCAAGACGGTTTCGTTTTATCTCTTTGGTTAAGTTGACCTTCCAAGAACTTTTGACAAACATTTCACAGAATGTTTGAGAATTTGAGAATTTTTATTTTTCAATATATTTTTTATTTTAAATTTTATTTTTATAAAAAAATATTTTTAGTATTAATAAATAAAAAACGATACGAAAATATAAAAAAAATAATTTAAAATAAAAATAAAATTTAAAATTTGTCCAACCTCGCAACCTAATCCTTCTTAATTAAAGATTTCGTCGTCAGCAATGGACAACTTTCGAGTTCTTCACAATTAGTATTTATATTCGGCTTTCACCATGAATCAATGGAAATGTCAATTTCTTATATCTAGATATCTACATCTCTCTCGACTATTAGGTGGTGTTTGTTATAAGAGAGAGAGAGATATTTTATTTGAAGTATATGAAGGATAAAAAAATTAATTTACCATTCAAAACACTCAATTTAGAAAATATTGAGTTCTCCTCTTAAATCGACCATTTTTATATACCAACTCAGCACTCATAAATGGTACAGTGGTGATTTTAAATCTTGTTATCCTTCTCCTTCTTCTACTGAACATAATTAAAAAATCTTTTAAATTCGATAAAAAAAAATCATAAATTTTTAAGATTTTAAACTAAATTTTAGTTTATATTTTAAACCGTAACTTCTTCAATATAATTTAGAAGAAAATTTGTTTATCGCCAGCTATTTAGATGTGAGTTATGCACAAATTTTTCGGAACATAAAAATAATATCTAGATCGTTATAATTTGTTTTAGTATTGTTATTAAACTTGATACAATAATTTAAACTTGAAAAATCCTGACATGATTACTTGATTAGCTTATAATTTAAATTAAATTGTGTAAAAATTATCCAAACATGACTTTATCGACTAGATAGATCAAAAGGAAAAAAAAGACCAGGTTCACCCTAATCAACCTATCAAACTCATAACAGAAGTTTTGGACTCCACTTAATTGAATTAAATTTATTTTATTTTACTATATGCTAAAAATGCCAAAGATAAAAAATATAAAAACCGATTAATGATAAAACTAAAAAAAACCCGACATTAAAGGATGTAATTAAAAAAACAAAAAAAAATATCAACTTGGTTCACTATTCATATTAAGTTTTAACTGGCACAATTTGATATATGTTTGAGTTGTATTTAATTATAATATGCCATTTGAAATATAACTAGCAAAATTTCTTTAAATAATTCACATAAACCCTAAAAATCTATTTTTAGGGATTTTAAACCGCTCTAATAAAAACAATAAGAAATATGGATTTAATTACAAAAGAACACCTTACCAGTACTAAAAAACCCAATTTAATAATGCTTTTTGCATTACTTTATAAGAATTCCCTTTCTCCCCTTCCAATTCACAAACATCCTCTCTCTAATCCTCTAATTCCCAACCTCTCACTCCATAATTTTTCTACTTCGGTTTAGTTTCTTTATAGGAATCACTCAATTTTCACTTTTCATGCCATTTGATTTGAGAGAAAATAAAGAAATGAATGAGAAGGAGAGATTTTTCCATGCTCTCCCCTTCTTTAAAATGTCGTTAGCCTCTTTATCATACGAGAGAACGGTTTTTCCTTCAATTTACCAAAATGCCAATAATTTCATGTCTCAATTGTTATTTCTTTAAAATCTCTAACTGTCGGGCTTTTTTTTTTTTGGTATACCAATATTTTTTTATTTCATCCAAGTTTTTACATTACTTTTTTTTTTCGGTAACCCGGGGTGTCCGGACCAGCTTACGTGCACCACAACTAATCCCCGGACCCACTGAACACCCTGCAAGCCAAGTAAACAAGTAAGACACCGCGAAGGTAATAAACATGCACGCTGAGACTTGAACCCAAATAACAGATAAGGAAACCTTATGTCTGCTGCTGGCCCACAACCCAGGTTTTTACATTACTTAATTGGAAATTCGTCGGCTTAATAAAGAGAAGAGAAGGCTAATTAATGTTCATCTATTTACAATAATACCACTAGCTTAAATATCCCACAAGTTATTTCACCCTAACCATTAGTTATATTTCTATTCATCTTTTCAAAATAGAAATATAAGATTGATGGATAGGATGAAAATGCTAATGACAGGCCACTAGTTTGATTATTTTTTTTAACTTCAAAGGGATCGATAAATCTTGGTATTAACTTTTGTTTTAGTATATTCTTTCATATAACAACCTTCAAGAATACTTAATCACCTACTTAATGATGAATCCTCTAATAATTTTATATTTCACAAGATAATTGTTATATCACCAACCTGCATTTCTAAAAAATTTAATCTTTTTTTGCTAAATATTATTTTTTATATTTTGGATCGTTTTGATGCGCTGATCTCAAAAATAATTTTTTAAAAATAAAAAAACATCATTTCGATACATTTCAGCATGAAAAATACTTTAAAAAGTAATCGCAACCACACTCTCAAATAAAAAATTAGTTTTTTTCGCCAGTTTCCTTACAAACTCTACTTAGTTAAGTCCTTTTTTTTTTCTCTCTCTCTTTAATGATTATAAAATATTATTTTCTTATAGTGAACTCTCCTTAGTATGATACAACCTTTTTTTTTTTTTCTATCTTTTCATTTTGAATAATAAATGTGGTCCACTCGGATTATCATTGATGGTCTTTGTTGATATCGTTAAATTTATCTTATCGAGATTTTTCTAATGATATCAGTGATATTATAATAAAAAATTAGGTATGTCCCTGAATTTATTTATTTTCTTCTCTCTCCTCTCTCCTATTTATTTAATATTTTTTATTGGATGTTGCTATTTTAAATATTAAAAAGCTATAAAAGTTATGTTTTATAATCACTATTTGTTCATCAATTTTTATAATTATACCAGTTCACTAATATTTTTAATTAAATATGTTAATTAAAAAAACTATTTAATAATAGTAGATGTTCTCCGAGTTGCCTCACGTGGAAGCAAAGTAAGTAGTAGCATAGTTCTTGGAGTTTTGCTCTTATTTATCTGCATGAAGAGTGCGAGAGAATAATTCATAGAGACGTAATGCAATATAACGCTGGATGCATACTTTACTGCCATGGCCTGAGGGAATGAACGGGAAGATCATAGAAAAGTTGAAAGAAGAAAGGATTTTTTAGTTAGACAAGTGGAATTAGCTAAGTATTTTATTCGAGCAAATATAGAGTTAGAATGGATGGTTTTATGTCTATTACTAGTTCTTCCTCCCGAATTGAGACCCATCATTCATATAAATGGAGGTAAACTAATGAGTTTGGAAGTGGCGATGCCATAAGCAAAAAGAAAAAAGACTCAGAAAATGGCAGAAGCAAATAAAGTTTTTGCACATTTCGTTAATCCATGATCATGATTTATATTTATATAAACACTTCGACTAGATGGAGCCATTAATCTTAATCGGAAAAGAATCAATGGAAAAAGAAAAAAATTAGAATTGATCGCTATGTCTTGAAATAAACGAACGAAAGATGAAACATAAATCATGAATCAAACAGTTCGCTGAACTTATCCCAGAAGAGTGGCCAAGGGATTACCGCATTTTTGGTTTTACGAACAACTGCCTCCCTTTATCTATCAGTATGGTTCGATAAGACCAGATGTCAGGCTCTGGTATGGGGATTCTTCTGACTAAAATATTGACAGAGGCTACTGGACCGTGGCTTCAAGGCAGGCGGTTATATGAATGAAACTCGTAAATCTAGCAAAAGAAGGGTTCAACGCACTTCACTCTTGGCCAGACGCCAGCGACGAATGGCGTCAATAGTCGCATGAAGCCTTTCAAGGGCAACTACCACGTCTACCGCTTCTGGATCAACAATTGACTCAACCGTATGGTCCGTATCTACAAGTTCAGTACCAGTCGAGTCCTTTCTTTATTGTAAAAAGAAGAGAGGCTATGCCGGTACTGATGCTACCACTGGTGCTTTGCCGCCTCCACCACTGGAGGTATCCAGGATAAGCTACTGAAGCCGCTACGCGTGCTGCCATAATGAAGGTACGAGTGCTAAAGAATCTGCCGCTACCCTTGTAAGTAAGGGCTTTGCAGCCAGCTCCGAAAACCAAAAGCCAACACCAGTTGGCAACTTTTCAAGGAGCTGTAAAAGCTTTCCAGGGTTGGATTTCAATTCATGTAATTTTACTTCGATTTTCCCTTTTGAATCAGAACTTCCCTCAGTCTTCTCTTCATATGGCTTTACCGCCACTTACACTGGGCCAACTTCACTCGAGTCAAACTTGGCCTCCCGGAAGTTTGAACACAACACACAAGAGGAGCTGGGATGTACCTATCGACCCTTACCTTAGTAGATCATGGTCGGATAGTCGTAGTCAGGGGCTTGGTAAGGAATGAAGAGCCACTTTGATGGAGAAGTCTTTGCTTTCTTATAATGACCTGGTCGAGGGAGGACGATACATCGGTGTAAAAGATTGAGTGGGACCTGTGAGGCTGGTCACGGGGCAGCTGACCGAAAGGAAAGCGGGTAGGCAATTCCTATTTCATGATTTTTCTTTTTCCGGTATTCCGCTCCACGAGCAGAGCGAATGAATTCTTAACCTTTTTTTATGACCCGAAGAAAAAGGAAAAGGCGCCAAAAGGCAAAACCCCAAAATGCAATGTAAGAAAAGGAAAAGAAGGCCATGCACTTGTAGTCAAACGCCTTTACTCTCCAGCCATTTCTGTTGGGACACGACAAACACTCTTTCTTTTTCTATGTTCTTAATTCTTTAATTCCTTAAATCACTTTGCAAGCCCAGAGGTGGTCTCACATAATATACAGTGTATCCGTTTCTCTGTGTTTCCTGTCCCCCCCAATCTTGGCAGCATTTTTAAGACAACCAAACCAAATCAAACTTAATAAAATCAGAACAGAAAATGCGATTATACATATCTTAATCAAGGATGAGTTCTGGTGGTTCTGATTTGGTTAGGTTCGTTGAATCAGTGCTGGGGGTGTCTTTTGGTGACTCAGTGTCTGACTCTGTGGTCGTGATAATTACAACGTCTTTTGCGGTTGTATTTGGATTGGTGGCGTTTATATCGAAGAGATCATCAGATCGGAGCAAAGTCGTGAAGCCGTTGGTGGTTCCTAAGTCACTGTCAGTTAAGGATGAAGAAGACGAGTCCGAGGCTCTGGCTGGGAAAACTAAGGTTACTATTTTTTACGGGACTCAGACCGGGACAGCAGAGGGTTTTGCTAAGGTAAATAAATGGGCCTACAGCATAATCATAATTGAAAGTATTTGAAACTATAATAATCGCGTTTACTCTTAAAAAACAACCAAAAAAATGTCGATAATCAATCTCGTTGTTTTTTCTGCAATCCTACTCGCTGGTCTCACTTTTATGCATTTTGTTTGACTAGCTGTGTTAAAGTCGATTTTTATTTTACTATACTCCCTGCTGAAATGTTGTCCTGATATTTGCTTTAAACAGCAGTAAGTTAATTTTAGATGTGGATTAGAGAGTAGCTGTACTATTTCTGAGCTTATATTTGGTACTGAGCTTGATCTATTGGAATTATTTGTAGTTTTTGATTGATTGATTTTGGTGATACGTTCACATTTGTGCTTACAAGTTTCTTACATCCTGGCTGTCTTGTGGTGCCAACTGTGGCATTTTCATAGTTTTAGCAAAGCTTCACTGTTTACTGTATGCAATAATGGTAGATGGACTGTTAAGTTATTGGCTGATGTTTGACATTTCAATCGGGACAATGGTGGAACAGCTGGTGCTTGTGCATTCCAGATCATGTGCTAGGTTCTTGGCTGATAATGACCCCATGAGAAACTTCAGGGCTTAGCTCCATGAGATGCTGGAGCCTCACATCTCATCTACAGTGGTGGTTGCAAGAGAGTGCCCAAATAGAATGCTACATTGCTACTCCTATTGTTCATGTTTTGTCATAGGGGAGTCCTGTCATGCGGCTCCTGCTAAGTTACTGTACTATATGATTTCACGCAGAGATAGACATACTTCTCTGTCTTTGTACGTATCTATTATTTGATCTGAAATATACAACTCTCAAACTATAGGATCATTTGTATAGCCTCCTGCTTTAGCATTCTATCTTTATTTTGATTTGGTTTATTTAATATGTTACTTTGCATTGCTGTACTTTTATTTATTGTAGTTTTCTACTCATTTCTGCTAATTGCCATAGGCTTTAGCTGAAGAGGTCAAAGCAAGATATGAGAAAGCAGCTGTTAAAGTTGTTGACCTGGTAAGTTGGATGGACTTTTTTTGCAAATGACATTGGTTGCAGCATCGCTTGAGAGAATTGGCTTTTTAAGAATTTTATAGCATGTCTTCATGTTGTTTGTGGTTTGAATTAGGATGATTATGCTGTGGAGGATGATCAATATGAAGAAAAATTGAAGAAAGAGACTTTGGCATTGCTCATGGTTGCCACGTAAGATAAATTTTATTCTTGATCATACATTTCTGTACGTTGATCATGTATTTGGATTTTTTGAAAACTCTGGCATTGGATGTTTTTGAGCCTGACATTGTAGTTATGGAGATGGAGAGCCAACTGATAATTCTGCTAGATTTTATAAGTGGTTTACTGAGGTTGGTGACTTTATTACAATGCCAACGCTAGTTTAATGTCTTCAGCTTTGTTTTACTAGAATTTCTAACTATAGATATCCTGCAATGATGGTGTTCTGATTTCAGGGAAATGAAAGGGGAATCTGGCTTCAACAGCTTTCCTATGGCATTTTTGGCCTTGGTAACCGTCAATATGAACATTTTAATAAGGTAAAACCAGCAGGGCATGTTCTCTCTCCCCCCCTCTGCCTCTCTTGGAAACTTAATATTATAAAAGCAATATCTGACAACATGCTGTTGCTAAACAGATAGCAAATGAGCTTGACGACCTGCTCTGCGAACAAGGTATGTTTCCATTTGTTGACTTAGTGTTATTGAGTCCATATGGTTCTCCCTAGTGTATGTGCTGCATTTATTTTGAATCTTTTTCATTGCGATGTGGCAGCATATCAAGTTTTCACATTTTTTGCGAGGATATGTTAAGGAAAAAAATAACTAAATGCTGTGCCAATTCCACAGTTTGCAACTCAGGATACCCAGGGTTGCAAGTTGTACATGACATTGCTTTCAGATTCTGTTCTCACGCTGGTTTTGGATATTGATTTAGTTGTATGTCCCATAGATAGGCATGCATGTCTAACTTTGTGTCTTGCAATGGTTGCTGATTGGTATGATTTCATTATGTTCTTTTCCATTTTTTTTATGTTATGTAATATTTCAAATATGGTGGAATTTTCCCGTGTGATTGATATAGGAGGAAAGCGTCTTGTTCCTGTTGGTCTTGGCGATGATTATCAATGCATAGAAGATGATTTTTCTGCTTGGTATGCAACATGGTCATGTTTGAACATTTCATCCTGAATTTCAGTGAATTGACTGTCTTGCAGCAGTTGTCTTAACTGAGACTGGCCTTCTTTTTTTTCATCTTTGGATTGATGGAGTTTCCTTGGTGGAAGTTACCCAATTGGGGTCCTTTTTTGTTTTCTTTTTTAGGAAAGAATTATTGTGGCCCGAGTTAGACCAGTTGCTCAGAGATGAAGATGATGTGAACTCTCCATCTACTCCTTACACAGCTGCTATACCTGAATATCGATCGGTGATTCATGATCCTTCAATTGCATCTGTCAAGGATAAATTCTCAAACTTGGCAAAAGGGAATGTTTCTTTTGATATTCACCATCCATGCAGGTAAGCAACTAGGTATAGTGCATGTGTTAGTCATCACTGATTTGTTACTGCTGAAATTGATGTTTTTTCTCTTTCTTGAAGAGTCGATGTTGCTGTCCAAAAAGAGCTTCACAAAGCTGAGTCTGACCGGTCTTGCATACATCTGGAGTTTGACATAACAGGGACTGGCATTATGTAAGTTCATCACTATACCGTTAATGTTTGTTTTATCTAATACTTTATATTCCTTTATATATTCCTTTTCTAACTTACCTTTGGTCCCAGACCTGTTTCAACTTGACCCACCCTACCCTTTGACACTAAAGCCAAATCCCAGAGGCTTATTATTCTCCTGTATACCTACAAAAATCCTGAATTTTTTTTGTTTGAAAAATTTTCCTCAAGCTTGGGACATTTGGAAATTAACCATAATATCTGTTTCAAATCTTTTCTTTGTTTGGGATGACTCTGTACTTCTTTGTGTTAGCCCCTCATTGCTTTATTTATCTGTTTCTGTATTGTAAAGCTGGTATTCCCAGGAAGCAGATATCCTTCAGGAGCTGTCTTCTTGGTTTGAGATCTGTGGTGTCACAAAGCTCTAGTATTCATTCTTTTCTTCTCTACGTACCTTTTCACTATATTTTGGGTGGGGTATTCGTGCTGGTTTCTTAATGTGCTTTTTAATTCTGTAGAGTGCTCTTTTCTGCAGTTTTCTGGTGTGTAATATTCATTTATTACCATATTGGTTCCTCTTTTCCTCTTTTTTTGTTTTTTTTTCCTTTTAAAAAAGCATTTTGTTTATTTGCATTAGGTCTAATACAGTAGTGCTAATAACAGTCTCATCTCTGATTTCTTTCCTCAGATATGAAACTGGAGACCATGTGGGGGTGTATGCTGAGAACAGTAATGAAATTGTTGAAGAAGCAGGGAAGTTGTTGGGTCAACCTTTAGATTTGTTGTTTTCTATTCATGCTGATAATGAGGATGGAACAGCTATTGGAAGCTCATTGCCTCCTCCTTTCCTAGGTCCATGCACCCTTCACACTGCATTGGCATGCTATGCAGATCTCTTGAGCCCTCCTAAAAAGGTGATATTTTCACATGTTTGTTTGTTCACGTTTATTTTCTGGTTCTTCTGTGTAATGATATATTTTCTTTATTCTTGGCTGTAAATTATGCTTTAAGGCTGCTTTGCTTGCTTTGGCTGCTCATGCCAGGGAACCTAGTGAGGCAGAGAGACTCAGGTTTTTATCATCACAGCAAGGAAAGGTCAGTGGGTGATCCATACTTTTTGTTGATATTTGTTTGTTCTGTTTTGTTGATACATGTCATCTGTACATTCTTGTTCGTCTAAAATGTTTTTTTTTTTCCTTAAAAAAAAAAATCCAGGATGAGTACTCTCAATGGGTTATGGCTAGTCAGAGAAGTCTTCTTGAGGTAATGGCTGAGTTCCCATCTGCCAAACCTCCCCTTGGTATCTTTTTTGCTGCAGTGGCTCCTCGCCTACAGCCTCGTTACTATTCTATCTCATCCTCTCCTAGGTGATCTATTTCTTTGAAATGTGATTGTATCTTCTTGATGGAATTATAAAAACATAGTTTCCTGATATGTATTCTGCAGATATGCTCCCAATAGAGTGCATGTGACCTGTGCTTTAGTATATGGTCCCAGTCCCACTGGTAGAATTCACAAAGGGGTGTGTTCAACTTGGATGAAGGTATTGACACAACCTCCAATATATTTCAAAGAACCACACTCTCTCACTTTCTGTACCACCCTTAATGTTTGAGATCATCTCGGCATTGTGCATCTCGGCTCGGCATCTTGGAGAATCTAACATCTGGCTGTGACCCCCCTCCCCACACTCAAAAACTATATATATATATATATATATAAAACAGAATGCAGTTCCTCTAGAGAAAAGGCATGACTGTAGTTGGGCTTCCATTTTCATCAGAACATCAAATTTCAAGTTACCAGCCAATCCTTCAACTCCAATTATTATGGTGGGACCTGGTACTGGACTGGCACCTTTCAGAGGATTTCTACAGGTGTGGATGGATTTGCTTTCTTATGTGTTTTTTTTTTCTTTTTGTGGTGTGAACAGAAGAAAATTAATTAGTTGATTCCTCCAGGAAAGAATGGCCCTGAAAGAGGATGGTACACAGCTTGGTCCAGCCCTGCTTTTCTTTGGATGCAGAAATCGCCAAATGGTTTGGACCTTGACTATGCAAATTTCCTAATTTGACATTTATTGATGCTCAATGAATCTGTTCCCATTGATTTCCAATTTCTATTGTTTGCAGGATTTCATATATGAGGATGAGCTCAATAATTTTGTGGCGCAAGGTGTGATATCCGAGTTATTAGTTGCATTCTCAAGGGAGGGGCCACAGAAGGAATATGTTCAACATAAGATGGTAGATAAAGTAAGTAATTGTAGACTGCAAAATTAGGTGGTTGTTGACGAGTTAAATGCTTTATACATGTTAGATTAATTTCAATACCATTTGCAGGCAGCAGAGATATGGAGTATAATTTCTCAAGGGGGTTATCTTTATGTGTGTGGTGATGCCAAGGGTATGGCTAGAGATGTTCATCGGACTTTGCACACTATTGTACAAGAGCAGGTACTTGTTGCTTGTGCTAATGTTCTCTTTGTTGCACTATTTTTTCTCATGCCACTTCTCTTACAAAGCACAGCACTAAGAAATTCGTGCCCATGCATGCAGTTTTACCCTTTCTCTGTTAAGTGGAAAGCACATATTATGCAAGTGTTTCATGTCTAGAACTTTTGTTGTCGATTCAACTTGGTCACTCTGTTTGAATTTACTGTGTTCTTCCCCAATGTTACATGTTTTTTATATAGTATATACCGAGGAACATCGAGCATATGAAATCCTTGTGCTTTTGTGTTTCAGGGAGGCTTGGACTCATCGAAAACCGAGTCTATGGTGAAGAAACTCCAAATGGAAGGCCGGTATCTAAGAGATGTCTGGTGATAACAGCATTTTCACATTGAATCTGCCTTTGATTGCCGTAACCTCACCAAGTACAGCATTGAATTTATTCATCTACTATTCCAGCTTCTTCTGGACTCTGGAGTCCCAGCAGGGTTGGATAAGGATGGGGGAGAATCTGGAAGTTGATTACCCTAGAAATTTAGACTCTGTTGTTCTCTGGCCGTCCCTTTATCACATTTCATTTTCTACTTTTTTGGTTTGAATAGGATCCTGTTAGTCTCTACTGTCTCCTTGATGAGAGATCCCCAGGCAGGGAATAGCATGTAGTTAGCTGCAAGATGTCAAAAGGGGCATAAAGAATGTTAGTGATGGTTTGTGCATGAACCATTGTGGTAAAGTAAAAAGGTTACAAGGTGGAAATAAAGCTGAACTTGCGATTTTGAAACTGAAAGCGGTCACAAATTTATTTATTTGTGTGAATCAATGAGATATCTTTCGAACATTTTCTGATTGCTGAGCTAACCGTCCATCTTGAAGTAAAATGGAGTAACTGAGGCTGGCTTTTTTTTTTTTAATAAACTTGATTAATTTAATGATATAATTAAAAAAATATTAACACAATGAATTAAAAAAGTAATAATTAACTATAAAAAATAATTGATTAATATCATATTTTGAAAAAAAAAAAGAAATATCTTTCGAAAATTTGTTGTCATTTTGTTGTGAACACCGCCCACCACTAAAAAAAATTCATTGAGATAGTTCTAACATCAACATGAAAAGCTACACAATAATATATAAAG
>Ga0307515_10015890_pt1 | contig 13831 bp, 9 predicted proteins | sample 17_EM_MG_FD_194513 | JGI IMG/M metagenome (GOLD analysis project Ga0307515, IMG submission 194513) | Populus trichocarpa ectomycorrhiza microbial communities from riparian zone in the Pacific Northwest, United States - 17_EM | ecosystem: Host-associated > Plants > Roots > Unclassified | place... | reverse complement strand
GTTTGCCGACAGCGGCGGCAAGCTGCACGGCGGGATGGCCGATAAGACAGTCCTCGATCTCGGCCGGGCCGATGCGATATCCCGACGAGGTGATGACGTCATCGTCGCGGCCTTCGAAGGTAACATAACCCTCACTGTCCTGCCGGCCGATATCGCCGGTCAGCAGCCAACCTTTGGCGAATTTCCGTTCGGTCGCCGCCGCATCGTTCCAATAGCCGAGGAACATCACCGGATCTGGGCTGGCGATGGCAATCTGGCCGGGCTCGCCTGCCGGCAATTCATCACCGGCTTCGCTGACGATGGCGACGCGATGTCCAGGCACCGCCCTGCCGATGGCGCCGGCCTTGCTGATGCCATGGGCGGCACTCGACGAGAGCACGAAATTACACTCCGTCTGGCCGTAAAATTCGTTGATGGTGATCCCGAGCACGCGCCGCGCCCATTCATAGGTCTCGCGCCCGAGTGATTCCCCGGCCGATCCGATGGTGCGCAGCACCAGATCGTATTGCGAGCGCGGATCGACGACGGATCGCATCAGCCTCAGCGCCGTCGGCGGGATGAAGGCATTGCGCACATCCATCTCCGCCATGATCCGATAGGCCATATGAGCATCGAATTTCTGCGCCGGCGACGAGACGACGGGAATCCCGAGCATGAGGCTCGGCAGCAGCGCATTGAGCAGCCCGCCGGCCCAGGCCCAGTCGGACGGCGTCCAGACCTTGTCGCCGGCTCGCGGAAAACCCTCATGCGCGAACTGCATGCCGGGAATATGGCCGGGCAGGACGCGGTGGCCATGCAGCGCGCCCTTGGGCGGGCCCGTCGTTCCCGAGGTGAAGATCATCAGCGCCGGATCGTCTGGAGACGTCTTTTCTCCCTTGAAGAAGGGTTCATACGACACGATCAGATCGGCAAAGGAGAGAGCATCTTGAGCACTATCGAGGCTGATCACATGCTGGAGCTCCGGCAGCCGATCGCGAATTTGCCTTATGCGATCGAGGCCGAAATCATTGGTGACGATTGCCGCCGCACCTGAGGTCCTCAGCCTGTATTCGAGCGCCTCGACGCCGAAGAGCAGCGCCAGCGGCAAGGCGATTGCGCCCGTCTTGTAGATCGCAACATGAACGACCACGGTCTCGAAGGACTGGGGCATCAGCAGGGCGACGCGGTCGCCGCGCTTGATGCCGAGGGAAGCCAGCGCATTGGCGAACATGGAGGAGGCGCCGGCAAGCTCGCCGTAAGTCAGCGAAAGATGATCGCCGTCGGGGCTGAAATGCTCAAGGCAGACGCGCTCCGGATCTCTCGCCGCCCAATCGTCGCTGACGGCGCGGCCGATATTGAAATCTTCAGGAATCCGCCACGAGAAATCGCGATAGAGATCGTCGTAGCGATCATGGGGCGGCAGTATCATAGGCGAAATCCGGTGAATGTTGCACCAGCTAACACCTTGTGCTGCAAATGCGCAAGCCGTCGCCTGAAGCGCGATGACAAGCGCTGCTTCAAAACCAATTACGCATTGTTGCGCTGATGGCAGAACAGATTCTTCGTCAGACGCCCCGCGACTTTGCCGGCTTTCGCGCTAAATTATCGAAAGCCGCATGGGGTTTCCAATTCATCACGGAGTCGTTTCATGGAATATGCAAAATTCGGCAGGACCGGTCTCGAAGTGTCGAAAATCTGCCTGGGCTGCATGACCTTCGGCGATCCCGGCCGTGGCAACCACGCCTGGAGCCTCAGGGAAGAGGAGAGCCGGACGATCATCAAGCAGGCGATCGATCTCGGCATCAATTTCCTTGACACGGCCAACACCTATTCCAACGGTTCCTCCGAGGAGATCGTCGGCCGCGCCATCAAGGATTTCGCCAAGCGCGAGGATATCGTGCTGGCGACCAAGGTGTTCAATCGCATGCGGCCAGGCCCGAACGGCGCCGGCCTGTCGCGCAAGGCGATCTTCGACGAGATCGACAACAGCCTTCGCCGTCTCGGCACCGATTATGTCGATCTCTACCAGATCCACCGCTTCGATTATACGACGCCGATCGAGGAAACGCTGGAGGCGCTGCACGACGTCGTCAAGTCGGGCAAGGCGCGTTATATCGGCGCCTCCTCCATGTATGCCTGGCAGTTCGCCAAGGCGCTCTACATTTCGAGACTGAACGGCTGGACCGAATTCGTCAGCATGCAGGACCATCTGAACCTGCTCTACCGCGAGGAAGAGCGTGAAATGCTGCCGCTCTGCGAGGATCAGAAGATCGCCGTCATCCCCTGGAGCCCGCTTGCCCGCGGCCGCCTGACCCGCGACTGGGACGAGGCGACGGCACGCAGCGAGACGGATGAATTCGGCAAGACGCTCTACAAGCAATCCGTCGATGCCGACCGCAAGATCGTCGAGGCCGTGGCCGAGGTCGCCAAGGCCCGCGATATCTCCCGCGCCCAGGTCGCGACCGCCTGGATCCTGCAGAAAAGCGCGGTCACCGCACCGATCATCGGCGCCTCCAAGCCGAACCACCTGACGGACGCCGTCGCGTCTCTGTCGGTAAAACTGACAGCCGAGGAAATCGCGGCGCTGGAAGCGCCCTACATTCCGCACAACGTCGCAGGCTTCAAGTAGGCCCTCATCGCCTTTCGCGACTGAGATTATGTCTGGCTATGGGGATCGAGTTGCCGGCGCATCGTCACCAGAAACTGTTCGGCAAGCGCTCTGTCTTCGACCGCGCGGGCAAGGATGACGGCGCCCATCATCGATGACAGCGTCGTCGTCGCATTGGCGCGGCGCTCCTCGGCAGTTTCGCCGGGAACGATATCGACAAGCGTATCGACCAGCACGGACAGGCCACTGCTGAAAACCTCACGGACCGCGCCGCGGCTGCGGCTCACCTCCTGGATCAGCGTCGCAAAGACGCAGCTGCCCCCCGGATCGTCGACCGTGCGCCAATGGATATAATGGTCGAGAAGCGCCTGTAGCGGCCGGTCCGGCGAATCGGCGATATGCTCCTTCCAGCGCGTTTCGACCTTGTCGATCAGCTTGCGGCTGACCTCAAGCGCCAGATCGTCCTTCGAGCCGAAGTGCCCGTAGAAGCCGCCATGCGTCAGGCCGGCCGCCTTCATGATGTCGGCGACGCCCACCCCATCGAAGCCGTTCTCGCGGAACAGCACGCCGGCAACGCTCAAAATCTTCTCGCGGTTTTCGGCAAATTTCTCGCGGCTGACCCGCATTGTCATCTCCAGAAATAGTCGCTTGACAAAATATATGACGTCCATCATCAATACGCAACAAATATGATGACCATCATGTAAACCGGTCCTGTATCTTCCCGAACCTGCACTCGAACGGAATCTCGCCCATGGTTTCCACCGTCCTTGCCTCTTCGCTCGCCCGGCGCAACATCCATTACGGCTGGGTCGTCGTCGCCACGACCTTCCTCACCATGCTGGTGACCGCCGGCGCCATGGGCGCACCCGGCGTACTCATCAAACCGCTGCAGGACGAGTTCGGCTGGGAGACGTCGCAGATTTCGTCTGCCCTTGCGATCCGCCTGATCCTGTTTGGTTTCATGGGTCCGTTCGCCGCCGCCTTCATGAATTATTTCGGCGTGCGCAAGGTCATCGTTTTCGCCTTAGCGCTGATCGGCGCGGGCTTCGTCGGATCGCTGTTCATGACGACGCTGTGGCAGCTCCTGCTGCTCTGGGGCATCGTCGTCGGCTTCGGCACGGGGTTGACGGCCATGGTGCTTGCGGCAACGGTCTCCAGTCGCTGGTTCACCAAGCATCGCGGCCTCGTCGTCGGCATGCTCTCGGCAAGCTCGGCCACCGGCCAGCTCGTCTTCCTGCCTTTGATGGCGGAGCTGACGGAACGTTACGGCTGGCGCTCGACGGTGTTCTTCGTCTGCGCGATGATCATGGTGGCAGCCCTTGCCGTCCTCGCCTTCATGCGCGATCGGCCAGCCGACCTCAACCTGCCCTCCTTCGGCGAAACGGATGTGACGCCGGCCCCGGCCGGCACGACGCTCCGCGCGGCGCTGATGACGCCGATCACCACCCTGCGCGACGTCTCCAAGACCTCGACCTTCTGGATCCTCTTTGCCACCTTCTACATCTGCGGCCTCAGCACCAACGGCCTGATCCAGACCCATTTCGTCACTCTTTGCGGCGATTTCGGCATCGTGCCGGTGGCCGCCGCCAGCGTTCTCGCCGTCATGGGTATCTTCGATTTCTTCGGCACGATCGGCTCAGGCTGGCTGTCCGACCGGTTCGACAATCGCTGGCTGCTCTTCTGGTACTACGGCCTGCGCGGCCTCTCGCTCCTCTTCCTGCCCTTCAGCGATTTCAGCTTCTACGGCCTCTCCATCTTCGCCGTCTTCTATGGCCTCGATTGGATCGCCACCGTGCCGCCAACCGTCAAGATCGCCGCCGACCGCTTCGGCCCCGAAAGAGTCGGCCTTGTCTTCGGCTGGGTCTTCGCCGGCCATCAGCTGGGAGCCGCCACCGCCGCCTATGGCGCCGGCCTCTCGCGCACGGAGCTTTCGAGCTACCTGCCCGCCTTCTTCGTCGCCGGCGCCTTCTGCCTGCTGGCCTCGATCCTGGCAATCACGCTGAAGAAGTCCGGCCGGAGCAGCCCAGCGCCCGCCGCCGCCCATTGATCAGACAGAATCCGGCCTCGAAGCGAGGCCGGATTTCTCCAATCGATCAGTCCGATAACTTCACCCAACCGTCTTGCGCGCGCGGGCGCTCGCATGTTAGACAGCCGCCCGGTCCGTATCCGTTGCCCCATTGGCGGAATTGGTAGACGCGCTCGACTCAAAATCGAGTTTCGAAAGAAGTGCTGGTTCGACTCCGGCATGGGGCACCACAGATCATGGAGAAAAATGAAACAAAATCAATAGTTTATCCCTGATTCTTGGGGGAAAAAACGGTGCGATTCCCCCAATCTTTCCACCAGTCGCCGAGTGACAAATAATCCGCAACACCGCGCGACCGGCGGCAGCCGGACCGGCGGAATGGAAACCGCTGCTGCCTTCCGCTCAGCGTCTTCTATCGAAGCTTTCTGTTCGCGTTTCGCCGAGGCAGACAATTTTCGTTTGCCAACCCCTCCGTTGTTTTGGACGCCCTGATAAGATCACGTGGAGAGATTCTCCTCTGGCATGGAGGCGTGCCCTGATAACGGAGCGGTTAGAATCGCACGCCGCATTTCGAGTGCGGTGCATTCGACCTCTCTGCACCTCTCCGCGGTCTGGTCGGCGCTTGTTCGGCGCGGGCGTTCTCATAACGGGCAAATTACAGGCTGGCAATTTGATTGCCGTGGCAACGGCAATGTGGCCGCAGCGTGCCGGAAGGGAGTTCAGAGAATTCCTGCCCATAGGTGCTCATGGGATCCAGAATGGTTCTCCATGCCTGGCTTTGTCATACAGCCTTTTGGAATATAATGATCGATCCGTCTCAGAGGCTTTTCGTGCCATCCTATGTTGAAAGCCCAATATTTAGGGAAAAACTCGAGCGAAGAATAAGGCAAGTTATCATGTATCCACCAGGCTAGTTTTTGCCAATCGCCTTCGGCATGGAAGCGATCCCAGAAACTTGGCACTACTACACAAGCGGTGGCGCCCATACACCCATCGTTGTCAAGCTCATCCCAAATATGTCCAGCATAGTTCGCTTCGTTACTAGCGCAATTATACCCGCTTTTGCCAGCTCGCTGCATTTCATTGCCGAAACCGTTCACTTCAACTGAGCGAAAAGCAGATCGGATTGCGAGGCGCCCAAAGGCATCCTGCAATGGCTCCAATAGCTCTTCGCACAGCCGAGTCCCGGCAGCGATTGCCCGGTCGGGGTTGTTTGGCACATTGTTGAAACCATGGATCGAGGCGATGTCGGAAAATAGAAAATCGCGCATAAAGAAGCTCTTAGATAGGCGAACTCGTCCAAATTCGGCGAGGCTCGAGACGCTTGTCGGCTTCCTCATTCCTTTGATCTCCTTCTCGTAATAACTCACCATCGAAGGCATCACCGTGCAAGTGGATATTGAACTTCACTTGACGGTTGCCTCCGTTCATCACTTGGCTACAAACACAGATAGACATGATTTGGAAATGGGATGCAGTATGCTCACAGGTGAAATTCGCTCGAAGGTCGATCAGGTTTGGAATGCCTTCTGGGCAGGCGGGATCGCCAATCCGCTCGAGGTGATCGAGCAGATCACCTATCTACTCTTCATGCGCGGACTAGACGACATCCAGACGCGCGAGGAGAACAAGGCCAATATGCTCGGCCGGCCGATCGAACGCGTGATCTTTCCGGAGGGCGTCTATCGGCAGGATCGCGACGGCAAGGATGTGAGCTATCAGGAGTTGCGCTGGTCGCGGCTGAAGAACGAAGACCCGGCGCGCATGCTCCTGCTCATGTCGGAATTCGTCTTCCCCTTCCTGCGCGAGATGGCGGAGGCCGGCACCGCGCATTCTGAACATATGAGGGGCGCGCGTTTCACCATTCCGACACCCGGTCTCCTCGCCAAGGTCGTCGACATGCTGGCCGAAATCCCGCTGGAGGATCGCGACACAAAAGGCGATCTCTACGAATACATGCTCGGCAAGATCGCATCCGCCGGCCAGAACGGCCAATTCCGCACGCCGCGCCACATCATCAAACTGATGGTGGAGCTGATGACGCCGACCCCTAGGGATGTAATCTGCGATCCGGCAAGCGGCACCTGCGGCTTCCTAGTCGCGGCGGGAGAATATCTGCGCAAGCATCATGTCGGCCTGTTCCGCGACGAGGAAAGCCGCGAGCATTTCCACGAGAGCATGTTCCACGGCTACGATTTCGACCAGACTATGCTGCGCATCGGCTCGATGAACATGCAGCTGCATGGTGTCGAGGGCGCCGATATCCGCTATCGGGATTCGCTTTCGTCAAGCCATGGCGACGACGCCGACAAATATTCGCTGATCCTCGCCAACCCGCCCTTCGCCGGCTCGCTGGACTACGAGACGACCGCCAACGACCTGCTCGCCATCGTCAAGACGAAGAAGACCGAACTTCTGTTCATGGCACTGTTCCTAAAGCTTTTGAAGCCCGGCGGGCGCGCGGCTGTCATCGTGCCGGATGGTGTGCTGTTCGGCTCGTCAACGGCGCACAAAGCGATTCGCAAGATGCTGGTGGACGACCACAAGCTCGATGCGATCGTCAAGCTGCCCTCCGGCGTGTTCAAACCCTATGCCGGTGTCTCCACGGCAATCGTCTTCTTCACGAAGACCAATTCCGGCGGCACAGATCACGTCTGGTTTTACGACCTGCAGGCCGATGGCATGAGCTTGGACGACAAGCGCCAGATGCTGCTGCCGGAAGAGAAGTTCGGGCCGACGCCAAAGGAAGCGCTCACCGTTGACGAGGACGCGAAAAACAACCTGCCAGATGTCGTCACCCGGTGGGCGGCGCGCGCCGGCACGGAGCGCGATAACCCGCGCACCGGCCAAAGCTTTACCGTCACGCGCGAGGAGATTGCGGCGGCAGATTACGATCTGTCGCTTAATCGCTACAAGGAAGTGGTGCACGAGGCCGCCGACCACCGCCCGCCGAAGGAGATCATTGCCGAGTTGCTAACTCTAGAGGACGAGATCGCCAAAGGACTGAAACAGTTGGAGGCGATGCTGTGAGGTTGGTGCGCACTGTAAAGCTTGGTGAAGTTGCAGAATTTGTGCGCGGCGTAACCTACAAGCCAACTGACGTAACCACCGCTGATGATCCGTCTGGCATCCCGTGTCTGAGAACGAAAAATATCCAAGAAAAACTAGAAGACGAAGACCTCGTCTTTATCCCTAAAGCCCCGATCAAGGATTCGAAGCTCGTTTCCGAAGGTGACATACTTGTTTCCAGTGCCAATAGCTGGAATCTAGTTGGAAAATGTAGCTGGATACCCACTCTGCCTTACAAAGCTACATTCGGTGGCTTCACCTCTGTGTTACGGAGCAACCAATCAACAGTGGATCGACGCTATCTATATCGATGGTTTTCTTCTCCAAGAATTCAAGAGTTGGCCAGGAGCTTTGGGCAGCAAACGACGAATATCTCAAACCTCAATCAAGGTCGTTGCCTGGAGCTCGAAATCCCCCTCCCGCCCCTCGACGAGCAGAAGCGGATTGCGGCGACTTTGGATAAGGCCGATCAGCTGCGCCAGAAGCGTCGCCAGGCTACCGCGATGCTCGACAGCCTGACCCAGTCGATCTTTCTGGAGATGTTTGGGGATCCGGTAAGCAATCCAAGGGATTGGCCACTTACAGCTCTCGGGCTTCTTCAAGCCGTCGGGCCAAACTTCGGTAGCATGCAGCCCCCTTCGAAAGATGTGCGCGAATGGATCTCCCTTCGCGTAGCGAATATTCAGAACTGGGAAATTACGTTAGAAGACACAAAATATATAGATCTTAATGACAACGAAATTGAACGTTTTACGCTGAAGGACGGAGATATAATTCTCGCACGAGCAATAGCCTCGCAAGAGCACCTCGGAAAGTGCGTCGTTGTCAACGTCGGTTCGGATAAGCTCGCGTTTGATTCTCATTTAATGAGAATCAGACTTAATCAACAGACGATTTTACCGGAATTCCTAAGGGAGCTGTTCCGCACACCAGGTGGGCGAACAATTTTCCTCAAGTCTACTCGCAAGACAACGGTTCAATATAACATTAATACAAAAGAACTGAATGCCATCAAAATCCCCTTGCCTCCTCTGGTTGAGCAGAGGCAATTTGTCGAGCAACTCAGAAAGCTATCGGCGGTAAGATCGAGAATAAATGAAAACATGAGACGAGATCTCGCCCTCTTCTCATCCCTGCAACACCGCGCCTTTTCCGGTCAGCTCTGAGGCTCCATGTCCAACTTCGCCTTCCTCGCTACCGAATTTCCCGAGATCTTCGACAGCGCGAAGCGGGCGGAAGCTCTGGCCGAAGGCGATCCGCGGGCGGCCGCCTTTTATGCCCGGCGCACCGTGGAGCTCGCTGTGCAATGGGCATACAAACATGATCCGGGCCTGAAATTTCCCTACCAGAGCAATATCTCGGCGCTGATCCACGAGCCGAGTTTTCAGAAGCTCGCCGGCCAGGCGGTGTTTTCCAAGGCCCGCGTGATTATCAAGATCGGCAACCAGGCCGTCCATGAAAGCCGCGAGACGAAGCCAGCCGAGGCGGCGAACGCGGTCCGCGAGCTGTTCCATCTCTGTTTCTGGCTGGCCCGCACCTATGCGCGTAAGGACCGCCCCACCGATGGCCTTGCCTTCGATCCCGCCCATCTGAGCCGCAAGACGGATGTGGTGAAGCGCGCCTTCGCGGAACTCACCCGGATGAAGGGCGAGATGGAGGCGAAGGATAAAACCTTCGAAACCATGCTGCGCGACAAGGCCGATCTCGACGCCGAGTTAAAGCGGCTGCGCGCCGAAGTGGCAGCGTCCCGCCATCAGAACGAGGCTCGGCCGGACAATCATGACTATTCGGAGGCCCAGACTCGCGACCTCTATATCGACCTACTGCTGAAAGAGGCCGGCTGGAAGCTGGACCAGCCGCGTGACCGCGAGTTTCCGGTCGAGGGCATGCCGAACAATGAGGGCAAGGGCTTCGTCGACTATGTGCTCTGGGGCGACGACGGCAAGCCGCTGGCGCTGATCGAGGCCAAACGCACCAAGCGTGATCCGCGCGCCGGCCAGCAGCAGGCCAAGCTCTATGCGGATTGCCTGGAAAAGCAGTTCGGCCAGCGGCCGGTCATCTTCACCTCGAACGGCTACGAGCACTGGATCTGGGACGATACCGCCTATCCTCAGCGCGCCGTTTCCGGCTTCTATAAGAAGGACGAACTGGCCCTGATGATCCAGCGGCGGGTGAGCCGCAAGCCGATCGCGGGGGTGGCCATCAACAAGAAGATTGCCGGCCGCTATTACCAGACCCGCGCCATCTCGCGCGTCGCCGAAACCTTCGAGGCGCATAAGCAGCGCAAAAGCCTACTCGTCATGGCGACCGGCTCCGGCAAGACGCGCACGGTGATTGCGCTCGTCGATCTCCTGATGCGCGCCGGCTGGGTGAAACGTGTGCTTTTCCTCGCCGACCGCGTGGCGCTGGTCAACCAGGCTGTGCGCGAGTTCAAGCGGCAACTGCCGGAGACCTCGCCGGTCAACCTGGTGACGGAGAAGAATGCCGAGGGCCGCGTCTTCCTCTCCACCTATCCGACGATGATGAACCTGATCGACGAGCGACAAGCGGGACAAGCACGTTTCGGTCCGGGCCATTTCGATCTAGTCATCATCGATGAAGCGCATCGCTCGGTCTACCAGCGCTATGGCGCGATCTTCGACTATTTCGACAGCCTGCTCATCGGGCTCACGGCCACGCCGAAGGACGAGATCGACCGCAATACCTACGGCCTGTTCGACCTCGAGGATGGCGTGCCGACCGACGCCTACTCGCTCGAAAAGGCGGTGGAGGACGAATATCTCGTGCCGCCGCATTCCGTCTCCGTGCCGCTCAGGTTCCAGCGCGAGGGCATTCGCTACGACGATCTGTCCGACGCGGAGAAAGAGCAGTGGGATATGCTGGAATGGGACGAGGAGGATGGCGACCCGCCCGACAGCGTCAATGCCGAGGCCGTCAACAAATGGCTGTTCAACGCCGACACCGTCGACAAGGTGCTGGCGCATGTGATGACGGAGGGGTTAAAGGTTGCGGGCGGCGACCGGCTCGGCAAGACGATCGTCTTCGCCAAAAACCAGAGCCATGCAGAATTCATCGAAGAGCGTTTTAATCGCGCCTATCCGCATCTCGCTGGCCATTTTGCCCGCGTCATCACCTTCAAGACCGAATATGCCCAGAGCCTGATCGAGGATTTTTCCAAAAAGGACGGCAATCCGCATATCGCCATCTCCGTCGACATGCTCGATACCGGCATCGACGTACCTGAGGTCGTCAACCTCGTGCTGTTCAAGCTCATTCGCTCGAAGACGAAGTTCTGGCAGATCATTGGCCGCGGCACGCGTCTTTGCCCCGATCTCTTCGGCCCGGGCGAGGACAAGGAATTCTTCCGCGTCTTCGACTATTGTCAGAACCTCGAATTTTTCCGCCAGAACCCGCAGTCGGACGATGGCAGCAACGCGAAAAGCCTGAACGAACGGCTATTTGCCGCCCGCTTTGACCTTGTGCGTGCTTTGGACGAGAAGCACAGGTTAGACGCTTCCGGCATGGCAGAGGCCCACCAGGAAGCCTATGACGCCGGTGATGGCAAGCCGCTCAATGAGCAGAAAATCCGCGACGAAGCGCTGGATGCGCTGCAGACCTATGTCGCCGGCATGAACTTCGACAACTTCATCGTCCGGGCCAAGCGGCGGGCGGTGGAGAAATATAAAGCCGCAGAGGCCTGGAACGAGCTGACTGACGCGGTGCGAGACGAGCTGTTAGACGAGGTCGCCCCGCTGCCGAGCGAGGTGAGGGGCGAGGCGGAAGAAACGAAACGCTTCGATCTTCTGACCTTTGGCCTGGAGCTGGCGCTGCTCAAGGGTTCGAAAAGCTTCGACCGGCTGAAGAAGCAGTTGATCGAGATTGCCTCGGCGCTGGACGAACAGACCGCGATCCCGATCATCGCTGCCCAACATCCGCTGATCCTCGATATCCTCTCTGATCCCTGGTGGGAAGGCATTACCGTTCCGCTGCTCGAAGTGGTGCGGCTAAGGCTTCGCGGGCTCGTGCAGCACATCGAGAAGGGCAAGCGCAAGATTGTCTACACCGATTTCGAGGACGAGCTCGGGCTGGGCGCAGAGATTGATCTGCCAGAGGTCGGCGAAGTGGATTTTGCTCGCTTCAAGCGGAAAGCCCGGCACTTCCTGCGCGAGCACGAGGACCATATCGCCATCGCCAAGCTACGTCACGGCAGGCCGTTGACGCCGACCGATATCAAGGAACTGCAGGCCATGCTGCTCACCGCCGGCATCGGCGACGCGAAGCACCTGGAGAAGGCAACTGAAATTGCCCACGGTTTCGGTGCCTTCGTCCGGTCGTTGGTTGGGCTCGATCGCGCCGCCGTCGCCGAAGCATTCTCCGGTTTCGTCTCAGACAGTGGCGCGACGGCCGACCAGATCGAATTCATCGAGATGGTCATCGAGCACCTAATCGAAAAGGGTGTGATGGACCCCGGCCTGCTCTACGAGAGTCCGTTCATCGATGTCGCACCCGAAGGTCCTCAGCAGGTCTTCGACTTCGAGAAGACAAAGAAGCTCGTCGAGGTCATCAGAGGATTGAACGAGAGCGCTGCGGGTTGAGCGATGGACCTTCGGGATATTGATCTACTAGGTATCGACGTCGGCTTTTCAAAGTCTCGTCCCACCACGGGGATTGCCTGGAGTTCAGCCGGCACTTTCGGCGCAGGGAAAACCCATACGGATTGGGAGCAGCGGCGGCGGCACCTGCCCTCTTCAACTAACTTTTCGGTCATCGCGATCGATGGGCCGCTCGTGCCCGAGGGATCGCCGGATCTGCTCATTCGGACCTGCGAGCAGCTGCTGGCGCGCGGCACATTCCAAAAGCGGTGCAAGCCAGGTTCGAGCCATTTCGGAACCGGACTCCAGCTGAAGCGCGCAGCACGCGAAACCGCGAAGCAGATCATGCATCTGACCTCGGCGCCTGCGTTCGCGAATGCCGTCTTTCGCGATGTGGCGATCGTCGAAGCATTCCCCAACGCTTTCTTGGGCGTCCTCCTACCCGATCAAACGTTTGCGATCAGCCAGATCGTGCGCGGCAAGAAGTTTGACTGGATGTATGAACACGCCGTCAAATCCGATAGGTTTGGCGAACTGCTATGCTTGCCAATGCCCTCGACGCTTTCGGATAGTCGCCATGCGATCTCCAATGGGTATCTTCAATGCCACGTTGATGTAATAAGGAACGCCCGGCCAATGGAGTGCAGCGTGTGATCAGAGACCCCCAGGAACAGACTATCATAGAAAGCCTGTCCCAGCGGCACCGGTTCAGCTCCAGTGTCGTCGAGCACCTTACGATGGCGCTGATCGCAGGCCATGCCAATCAGGCACAGTTCAATCACACCGAGCTTGGCGGAATGGGGCAATGGTCGAGCGGCGGCATGGTGATGATCGGCGACATGTTCAACAGTGGCCTGAAGCACAGGGTGAATATGCTGTGCTCGGAGATCGCCGATTACATCCGGTCCGGTAAACTCTCCGGCCCGCAGATAGATGCCCCCTATCAATCCCAGAGCCAGGGAGACGGAACTAGCTTCTTTTACCAGTCGAGTTCGCACAGCAGTTCGTGGCCACAACATCTTGGTCAGCCGTCGTCGACCGGCGCACAGAACAACCTTCGCTACGCTTTCTTCCCCGCAACCCGCCGCCTGGCCATCGACGTAAACGGACAAATCACGGTCTACGATACCAAGGACCACAGCATCGGCGGCTTTTCCCAGCAGCAGAGCGGCGACCAGTCATTGACCTTCACCTCACAGCACGGGCTCGTCCGCGTGTTGGATCTTGAGATTGTAACGGCCGCTGATACTACGCCGGAACCCAAAGAAGAGCAGAAGTTGCAGCAAGCTCAGAGCGAACGCATCGCCGTTCCGACGATGGCGCCTCCGAATACGAATGTTGTCTCCTCGCCGGCAGGCTTCGATCCAGACGACATCTTCAGCAAGATTGAACGACTCGCTGATCTGCATTCGAAAGGCATACTTTCGGACGAAGAATTCGCGGCGAAAAAGACGGAGCTGCTTCAACGGCTGTAGGGCTCCCAAACGCAACTCACGGACATTACAAATTCGCTGCTCGCTGCAACGTGACGACTTCAGCCGATAGACACCATAC
>Ga0307515_10015888_pt1 | contig 13832 bp, 12 predicted proteins | sample 17_EM_MG_FD_194513 | JGI IMG/M metagenome (GOLD analysis project Ga0307515, IMG submission 194513) | Populus trichocarpa ectomycorrhiza microbial communities from riparian zone in the Pacific Northwest, United States - 17_EM | ecosystem: Host-associated > Plants > Roots > Unclassified | place... | reverse complement strand
ACTATGGACTCGTTCACGGTACCGACAACGCGGTTCGCTTCCAAATCTCCCTCCGACTCGTGGATGAACGGGGGGGGATATGCAAACTACTACTTACTGAGCGCTGAGCCTTTGAACCGGATGATCCGGCCGGCGCGATCGGCACGGCACACATCGTCAAGCGTGGTCGATACGTTTCATCCCGGACAAAACCCTCCTCCTGTCGGAGTCGGGGATAGTGTTCCATCTCTCCCAGGTCCTCCCTTGCTTGGTTCCCCGCACTCCTGTTTCCCCATATTGTACTGCAGGTCCCGCCTCACCCCACGCATTCCTCTAACCTCGTCTCTGAACTGCTCCTGGGTTTCGTCGCATTCTCCCAGATCAAGTGTTAATCGCCTCAGTTGTGTATCCAAGCACCTGACGCCCGTTGTTGATGCTCATACAGTCCTAAATCTTCTTCCCTCCCATTTTCCATTCACCACTCCCACCAACACCCGTTTTTCTTTTCTCAGTTGTCCGCATTGCACTATAGAGCCCGAATACAATAGAAACCTCCTCGCCACTACAATGAATGTCCTGATCCCTCTGGCTGATCATCAGAACTGGTCGAGGCCTGCGGTATCGAGTCCAACACGACGGTCTTCCTCCTTCGCCCAAATGTAACTCCCCAGCTGGTAGCTAAACTCGCCAATCGGCTGCCAGCTCCAGAAGCGCTTGTTTCGTTACTGATGTCGGTGCTACCCTGAACGTTGGTCGCGTGCGAAATCGCGGTTGTTGTGCCACCAGTCAATGGGAAACTTCGGGTCACCGAGTATGACGACGACGCCCTCCGTCTGTGGTGTTGTTTTAGGAGGTTTGACATTCCATCGGATGGTGACCCCTCCGGCGTTGGGGTCTCACCAACCCGCCGTACCACCGGCAGATCCCCTGTCATTTTACCAGTGGTTATCGGTAGCCCCGTGATCGCTGTCGTCGAGCTAGCTTTGCCCGTGACTGATCCACCTGGTTTTCGACCGATAGACATGCGCGAAGTAATTGAAATTTTCGAAGATCGCGAACCTGGTCGCATGGGGGATCGTCGTGGCGGACTGCTGTGGAAGGGTGTCGCAATTGGCGGCGGGGAAGGCGAAATCGAATCAGCGACCTCTGACTGCAGCTGTTCCTGTTGCTCTTGCTGCTCTTGCGGCTCTTCTTGTAGCTCTCTGTCGTCTATCGTGATATCCGGGAATGGTTGTGCTTTTTCTGCCGTCGGCGTCGTGATGGGGTCTGCCGTCGCTTCGGTAGCCGCCTGGGCCAATAGCCGCGAAAGCGAAGAAGGGCCGGCAGATGGATTTGAGTTCGCTCGGGATCTCGTGGGAAACGGGCGTGGTGTTGTAAAAGATTCTTCAACCTCAGGTTCCGCTGGTATGGGTAACGGCTCTTCCACGAGCGCTGGCTTGGGTTCCGTCTCGATCGTTAGGGAGGTGACCCGCCTGGAGTATACTCGCCTCTTGGGTGTCTGAGTCTGTTGGGTCCAGTCTTCGACCTCAAGCATATAGTACTTGACTCCATCACCGAGCCGATAGGGATTGCTCAACGGATCCTGGAATGTCTGTTAAACGAGTTGGCATCACGTGCGGGTCAACAGACGCACCCTATGGTCAACGACGCGTTCCGTGATGAGAGTGATTCGCGCTACGATCCACTCTCTAGTCTTCAACTGTTCCGCTAAATTGCCCGTAGCTTGAAGGAAGTAGTGTGGGAAGGACACTAGAGCCGTCATGGTAAACTTTCGGCGGTCACTCCTGGCTACTATCCACACGTACCGTTGAAAGCCGCCCATGGCTTTGACTCTGAGTTCTTAGTGGGAAGAAATAGCGCCAGGTCACCCTTGGTAAAGTTCCTGAAGGAGATTTTTCCCTTGGCGCGATCACGATACTCCTTGCATTGCTTTTGCCATTTGCGTATCGTCGAGCCCGTCTTGTTCACCACGTCCGGCAGGTGGTCGTGATCAACCGCTCTAAGGATTTCGAGTGCAGCTTGAGGGTCTGACGGGTCTATCGGCGAGGGTTCGTCCTGCGGTCCGAGAACGGCGTGTCGTATGTTGGGGATGATGATGGAATCTGCGGCATTAGCAGTCGATTGTGGTTTTCCGGATGTCGGGTGAGAGCTCAATGACAACGCGGTCGCAGCAGCCTTGACGTGTGAGTTGTGGAATTGGATGGCGACGTCCAAGAGCTGAGCAATTAAACGATCGCTCTCCTCGATCCTCTGTTCGTACCCGGACTGAGAGGCGCGACCATCACGCAGGTCCGCCCGCAATGCTGCCTCCGCGTGCTTCGTTTCCCGGAGCTCACGTTCAGCCCGCTGAAGCTCTACGCGTATCGCCTTGGCATCGGCGAGAGTAACCTCTGTCTGACTGCGCGCTTCCTTGAGCTTCTTCTCCGAGGTCTCAACCGCTGCCTTGAATTCTGAGAACTGGTGTTCCAACACGGCTCGGTCGCCATCGGCCTCAACAATATGGTCGCGTATGATCCGGTCGTGTTCGGATGCCTGGGCGCGGAGCAAACGATCCTTCTCCCTCTTCGCCTCTTCGAGAGCTCGACGCATCCCTTCGCTCTCAGAATAGACCGACTCGATTTGCGATTTGAGATCCTCGCCATTGGAACGGGCCTCTTCGAGATTTCGCAGCGTAGTTGCCTGGTCCTCGAGCAGAGCAGCTATCCGGAGCGCGTGTCGTTCCTCCAGAATCTTCACATCCTGATATTCCGCCTCCACCTGCGACAACTCCTGCATGGCCTTATCCGCTCGTCTGGCTTGTTCAGTCGCGTCGGTCAGTGCGTCGGCCACAGCAGATCGCTGCTTATCGGTATCTTCTAGCAGCTCAGAGTTTCGAGCTTCCAGGATCCGACGGGTCTCGGCATCGCTGCTTATCTGAGTACGGGCAGCCCGCAATTCCCGTTCTAAGGCATCGACACGTTCCCGACCTGTGTCGGCCACGGACTCTGCTCCTTGTAGGGCAGAACGCAGATTGGCGACCTCGGAAACCAGCAAGTCTCGTTCTGCCTGGAAGTTGGCGGCTTGTTCTGTGTTGGCCTGTTGGAGAGTTTTGAACTGTTCTGCGAGCTCTTCGTAAGCCTCCTCAGTCGCTGTCATAGACAGCCGATCAACAATTCAACCGACAGTTACAAACAATAAAAACAACGTACATCGTCTTCGGTGCAAATCCAGCCAAGAAGCGGACAATACTGCAGTAGGAGTGGGTGTCGGTCAGCAGCTAGATCAATGTCACCGAGCTGCAAAACCTACACGATCTCTCGGCAATCCGGTCGAAACCCGACTCGATGCCGTCCATCTTTCCGATAAGCCTTTCTAGAGACGCCCGAGCTTCCTCAACGGAACTTATAGCAGCGGTATCACCGGTCGATTTGGCGAAGTGTTCGAGGTCGGCCAACACCCCGATTAGATCTGCGTGTGTGACAAAGAACTGTCAGCCAAGCAGAAAGCCGCAGGACTAGAACGCAGAACAATACCATCGACGTCTACCCGTTCGAGAGAATAAGGAGGATCCGCGACACGCTCTGGGGTGAAGTCGATTGTCGGTACCGCATCGTCTATTCCCTTGACGTCGAACGGTAGTTGACCGTGCATTTCACCACGATACACTTGACGCCTCTTGCGTTCAGCAGCTCTGCACGCCGGAATGTGTTAGATTTGATCAATCTCGCGCGATGCCACCTGGACCCACGATAGCTTAGCCATCACCTCAAGAATGCTTTGAGCCCTCTGGTAAAAGAACCGGGCTATGGGCTTAGTTAGGAGGTCAGAGCGATGAAAACAGAGTCTGCCGACTCACAAAACTCCTTTCTCCGGACGATCTCGACAATCGTGGCACCGTATGCATACAGCATGTTGTGTAACCGCTGGATATGTGAAAAGCTCGTCTTTGCTCGGAAACTTGCTTGTAGCGATGAGAGAGCCGGGGGTAGTTGGACAAGGTCGTCGTTTAGTGTGCTTATTCGGCGTAGGGCGCTGATACATCGTTCGGTATAGGAGTTCTGTTGCCGCGAACAAATTTAGAGGATTTTCAGGGAAGGGGTAACCGAGGGAACGAACCTTCAGCGAAGCCATGTAAATGATGTCGTTTCTCAGTAACCCATCTAGTTGTCGTAGGTCTACTGGGGTCAAGCTTCCGCGCTCTGTTGAAAATCAAGTTTTATAACCATACCTTGTAACAGTCGATCGGCGTCAGCATTTGGGCCTGCAAAGGGGTCAATACCTTTCCTAGCCCCAAAAGGTCCCCCCGCTTACTCTCCAAACTTGCAGCTGCATCCGTGATCTTCTCGAATGTCTCCTGTGATCGCCCCCAACACACGTCCGAGTCGCTGATAACCCTACACACGCTTTTAGCGGGACGGAATGAAATTTGAGGAACAACGAACATACACCGTAGCTGAAGCAGTGACGCGAACTTCATCTGTCCCGAGGTTGAGCCTCGCAACGGCATCTTCCACCTGCATGAACATCGACCGAAGGTCTCCATGCGTCCTCGCGCAGGTCTCGGCTACCTGTTTCATCTTCACGTTCGAGACGTAATCTCCCAATGTCCGCGCCTTCTCGCCCGCCTCGACAGCCTTCCTAGTTGCCTGCGACATGAACTCCGCGTGGATCTTGACGCGGCTGATGATCTCCAAGTCCGCATCTACGCCGGCCAGCAGCGCTTCCTGCTTTTCTAGATCCTTCTGTGCACTCTGTGATATCCCCTCGAATACATCCATGATGGCGAGGACGTTGAGATCAAGGCTGGTGGATGCTATCCGTAAGGCCTCGTGCTGGTAGCGTAGGCTATTCAACGTGTTATTCACACGTTCCTTGTGGATATGCGCAGTTCGCAGGTATGTTGTAGCAAGTTGGGAGGGTCTGAAGGGCGGAGTCGCGTCAATCGCCTCTATGTGGAGGGAGTGAGTAAAGTACGTAGATTAGTTTTGGCACGCTCACCTTCTATCGGTGGGTCTAGTGGAGGGTCAACATGGAGCTCTTGTAGCACACGATCAAAGTCAATGTCGAGGTATCGTTTGTTGTACACATAAATAGTCTCCAGAGTAAAGTTCCAGTCATTAAAGGGTACTTCGTTGGGTGAATTGGGGGGACACACACCTGGTCGTGAGCACCCGCGAGCTCCCTGACATTGTCGCTCCTCAGGCGTCGCCCATCGGACAAATAAGCAAGGACGGATTCTTGATCGACACCGGTTTCCTGCTGCAGAAACAGCTCGAGGCTTCCTAGCCTGCAAAATAAAATGAGATTCACGGAAAATTTACGGTTAGGAGTTTTTGCGAGTTACCGTTCAATATCCCATAGAGATGCGTTGACCTTTAGGGCGACAAAAGGGTAAGTTCGGACTCTCGGGGTTGACTATCGGGGCACACCTGAAAAAGTTGGCCATCTTCTGCACGGCATATATGAAGCATGTGGGAGTGGTGTGGAGGATAATGGTGGGTCGGTTAAGGGGACGTGTAATGTCAGCCACACCGATGCGGAAATGTTCACCGCCCTCTTGGCACGTGCCCCGCTCTTCCGGGAGAAGGCTCCGAATCGATCATCCACTCATAGGCTGGCCTCGGGCAAATCCTTTCTCCTGTACTGGCAAGTTATCGCCCTGAGTCTGGGCTCCTGCACCCCCACTGCTTATTCGGTGCTCCTTCTCAAGTGGTGCCGGTGACTGACGGGGAGAGATGAAGCTCACGTCTCGATGATGGGATACCCATAAAAGGCGCTAAAAGTGCCCTGGTTTGCCACGTCTCGAGAGGGTACACATTGCAATATCGCCTCTCGTCGCATTCTCCGCGGCACCGATCACAACCTGTCCCCCCCAGTGTGACACTCTGGTGCGGTATCTTATGGTGACCGGCGGCCTAGCAATCCATCTCACGTGGGACCACACGGACGTGGCCTCATCAAACTCGAGTCTGCGGCGTACAGATGATCCCCCCCCTCCCACAGAGAACCTGTTCGCCATCTTAAACCCAAGGCATCCCCCACAAAAGTCACTCCAGGCCTCTCGCCTGCGGTCTCAGTGCTAAAAGCCATCCACCGCCATTGCTACTCCGACTCCCGACCCAGAGCCACCGACAATGGCTATCTAATGTGGGTATTCCAGACTGAACGGAACGTGTTGTGGCCATCCAAATAAAGCCCTTGGCGCTGGGGGAGGTGGTTCACCGGGTGTGCTAGGTGAGAATGTGAGATACTCGATCCATCTATAGCCATGGTCACTTACCTGGTTCAAGCCTACGTTACAATGATCACTCGTCGGGGGTGGACGGAATACGAGTGACGCTCACTGACAAATTATGATCGTCAGTCCCTTCCCGTCTCTTCACTGGGGTACGATGGATGTCGGAAACAACGGTATGGCTGGTAGAAAAACGCTACTAATTATGCAGGTGTTCGCGACGTCGTGACGAATGCCAGACACAATTCTATGCGTATTTATCAGTGACCCTGGAGGCTGGGCTACGAACCTCAATAACCCCCATTACGCCTGGATCAAACCCTCCCAAAAGAACTCCCCCATCGCATCCTATTCTTCGGGGCGACGGAACACTGCATGGAACGAGTCCAGCGGTTCATCCTACCCTTCTCTGGATCGATCTCCCCGCGAAGTCGGCCCTAGGCGGTAAAGATCCCCCTCACAAGGTCACGTTCGCCTTTCGTCATCGCCTTTTGGGACTTATGCGGGGTAAGGTCGTCGCGCCAACGGCCAATTCAAGTGGAAGATTCTAGGGAAGTCAAAGTCGATCTGTGCACGTTCAGCGTTCTTCCTTGCCGACTCTATTATCCATTCGTAGGCGGGCCCGTCCTCTAGTCCAATGAAGAGGAAGCGTTAACGTTCATTTATTTCATCCCACGGCGCCTCGAATCGCGTCGGTTTGGCTTCCGGCTGTTCCGACGGTATCCGTTCATTAATTTCGCGTCAGTCGCGGACGTTCCTCAAAACCCCATGCCAGCCGACTGAGAAACCCACCCTAGCATCCTGCGACGCACGCGGGCGAGGTACTGAATTTAGGGAACGTGGTATGACTGTTCGACGACTGTAACCCACCCAAATCAAACTAAATGGCAAGGATGAACCACGTCTGTCCCGCTCCGTGGAGTCCATTGCCCCATTCACGTCAATGTATACGAAATAGCTAGGGCGGTTGGCGACGCCGCCCTCCGACCAGCCATTTATCCTTTCCCTGTTGGGTGTCTCGATCCCATGGATGAGACCTACACGCGTCCCTCGCCCAGAACCAGACTCGTAAGGCACCCACGCTTTCTAACCACTCAAGCTACCAAACCCAGGCAGTAGCTCCCACTTTACGGAGGGATAAGATGGCATTGCCCCTTATCCCCCCGTCGATTGATCTGACCGAGAACTTTGGTACCTACAGCTCCTTCAAGTTGTGGACACCAGGATATGTTCGCGTGAGTTTACCTTCTGTTTTTCTCGTGTCTTGCCTCGAGGGGGTAACTTCCGGAAGTCGGACGATGCATCCCCTTCTTGTTCGCTGGCTGTATCCCTGGTATTCGCCTGTTTTCTATACTAGCCCCCTAGCTCTCAAGTATCATTCGAACTAATCAATGGACCAGATCAGCCAGATGTTGTGGTTTGAGACTACCTTCACGAGACTTCCGTACAATCCTCCTTCCGATCGTAGGTCAATATAACCACTATTGGACCCGGCCAGTCCCTCGAGAGCTCTACCAAAACGGAGATGGGGTTAGCCCGGCCGCACGTCCACAAGCACTATGCCGTGGTCATCACACGGTTGAAGGCCCTTGAGTATCTCCGTGGGGTCGTAATAAGGTTCGCCCATAGTGTGCCTAACGGCGCAATTGTCGGGAAGCAGTGTGTTAAGTGGGAAGATGATACACCTTGGGATCGCTTTTCCCCCGAGGATTTGCAAGTGATAAGGTAAAGTGCATCCGAATTCCATTTCCACGCCATAGCATGAGAACCAGTCAGTCTTTCAGGATCCTTGCGAGAAACCACCACAATCGACCGTTGATTATAAAACTTGGGGACTCCCGAACTGGGTAAAGTGCCTCTATTTATTGCGGACCCATCGGATTATAACCCGAAGCGAGGTATTGAAAACAAGGGGGGGAGGGGGGTGACCAAACTGGGACGCTATAAAAACATCTACGGACCGTTGCAGAGCGTGTATAAGTGTTAAGTAAAGGTTACCAAAAATCGATTTTCAGAGCCAACAGAAAACATAGCAATGCGACAAGACGAAAGGATCGGACAAACGAACAACGACGGGTCAGCCGAGCTCTTTAGTAAGATGGCCTCCGAGACTTAAATTCTTCCGTTACGGCTTGGGACTCGACGTCGAAGTGTTCTCCCTGAGGCTTGGCTGCATCATCATACTCCATGAAGGATTGTTGAGGTCGAGAATCGCTCGGGAATGTGTCCATCTGTACACGAAAGTGAGTTCCTTCGCGGCGATTCAGGGTGTGTATAGCTACCTGGACGTGAACACTCTCCGTTTTCTTGTGGACAGCCAGGGAACGTTGGCCATTGGCACTCCTGAAGGCAAGGGTCGATCCTTGAGTGGAACTTCGAGACGGTCACTTGTCGGTCCGGAAAAACGGAAACCAAACTCACACAAACACCTCGGCGCCTTCAGATGAGTAGTTGTATAACCGGCGGACCACCCGAGAAGCTGCAATCTAACGAAGAGTGAGATACTGAGGGGGTCGATTTTTGAGGAGCCGCACCGTAGAAACAATAGCTGCCGGGACGTTGGCGATGATGGACATGACAGCATTGAGGTCAAGTATCATAAAGATGGTTGCGAGGAGATTGGACAAAAACCTGTGGCGTCGTCAAGCCCGATTCTAGTGGGGATGGCAGTGCTCCACGTACGCTACCAGGAAGTAGATCAAACCGTCCCCAAAGATCAAGGTGATCAGCCTGGAACGACCTCCGCTAGGGAATGCCAGTTTCCATGCGGTGAGACAGAGAACAAGGAAATCGAAGGTCATTCCGTAGATGAAGGAGGCGGCAAGAATCTTGTTGTTCGTATAGATAATCGCGCATGCACCTTGAGCCCATACCGCCTTCAACAACACGCCTGAAAGGACCGGATTCAACACACGAGTACCAACGACCACCACGACACTCACCGTGCATCAAAAGGGACCAGTGGCCAATAATAAGCGCAACCAGTGGAACAACAATGAACCACTTCTGTGACCACACAGCCATACTGGACCACCTTCAGACACAGGACCGCATCCGGGGAACTATACTCACGTCCTGAGAGATAGGTTGATACTGGCGATGCCAATGGCCATGTTGCCCATGACCTGTCGACGCCGGGTCAGCAATTGGTTCTTGATAAGAAAGGTACGGGTGTTACCTGGTTGAAGGTGTAGAGAGACTGACAATCAACTTGACTGGCGGAAGATTAGGGAAAGGAAACAACGCTCTAGCTCCCACTCATACCTTCGGAGATTGAGTGAGGCAATTCTGTGGAGGAGCGTCAGAAAAGGGTCTATCGGTGAACGGCGCCTGGGCTTACATCCCGGTCAATGCAAATAGTAGGACGTAACGACCCGCGAAGTAGAACACCTGATGGGTAATCAGCAAAGAGTATGATCGACCCCGGATTCCCGCAAAACGCACCAAGGGCCAACGAAACTTCTTTTTTCCGGAGATGACCTGCCAGTCAAAGTCGATAGACAAGGAAAACTCCCAGCTATGGAGAGAAGATGGGTCAGGGCGCGGCTGAGATTCACCTATTGGACAACGCTTACACGTAGAGCCCGAATAGCACGTGCATGAACTTGGTGAATGCGGCTATTCCGGGGTTGAATGACGGGGGGCTGAGGTCAATGAGGCTGAAGACGCACCATAGTCGGTAGCGATCTCTGCGGGGGAGTTCCAGTCAACCATCGTGAGGGAGGATTGGGGGCAAGGGGGACGGCAAACAGGAGTGGGGGGGGGGGAGAGGCGACAAGCTGTGGTCGAGGGGAGAGCGAGGAGAGGATAAGAAGGAAAACGGAGGTTTATATGAGGAATATATACATATATATCGGAGATCTATGTTCGTGTGTGTGAGAAGAGGGTCAAGTTGGAAATCGAACAGCCAAATGGTGAAGGAGAAATATTGCCTCGGACAAGAGGTCGGATCCCCCCTAACGGTCTTATGTTGAGACAAGAAACGAAATTCCCGTTAGTGAATACTCGTGAGAGCGGACTGTCCCCAGACGTTGGACAGATTGCGTTGAGCGGACAAAAGTTCCTTTTTAAGCTCCACTTTTCCGGCGCCAAATATTCGCAAGCAAACCGAACTCAGGGCAGCCTGGGATGTAAAAGGTCGCCGGTCAAGTTCTAGCCGAGAATAGTCGAGACTTCCCGTGCCGATTGGGAGTTCAGGCGGTCGTCTGTGATCGTGGAAAGCAGCAGTCGGCTGTTTGGCATTGTTGTGGATTCCACCTCGGAGCCTGGAGACGGATGGAACTGAAACGTTGGGAGCCCCGTCCCGCAAGTGGTCGTGGTGATCAGGCGAACGGGGCCGAGAAACTAGCCCAGAAGAGACGCGGGACCTGACTACCGACAGGCAAAATACTCAAAGCTATAGCGGTCATCCAATTGCCGGAGATGATAAAAGTCGCGATCGATCCGCTTCTGTCATATGCACCCGGTTCAACGCCCGACCGTCTAGCCGTCCGTTCGACAAGAAACATGCAAATCAGATTTCATTCGTTGGGTGTTCGTAACCAGCCTTTTATCAACAGTGTCCAGCAAGTTTTCTCCAAGACTCATGGCGAATGAAAGGGGGGAGTGATACAAACGAGAGTGGTGATACAACGGCAGCGCGTTCACTTTGCGACATTTACTCCGTCGTGACGGATTTAGCCCTGGGAAAGCGTCAGTCGCCGGCACCGACCACCATTCCTGTGAAGCTAACTCACAAGTTCCTGGGGAAGTCCACGTCAAATCCGTTCTTCACAGCCAGGTGGTAACTCAAGAGTTGCAGGGGGATGATATTGAGCAATCCCTGCAGACAGTCAATGGTCTTCGGAACGCGGATGGTCTTGACGTGCTTCAAGAACTCAGAGCTGTCATCGTCGTTGCAAATGACCACCGGAGCTGCCTTTCTCGCGGTGATCTGCGCAAACGCGGATTCGACTTTGGCGAAGAGCGAATCCCGGGTCATAACAATGATGACCGGCATGTTCTCATCAATCAGCGCGAGCGGGCCGTGCTTGAGTTCTCCAGCAAGGATACCTACGCGAAACGTTAACATCCCAGTGGAGATAAACATTGACAGTGACCAGACTTACCCTCCGAATGGAGGTAGCTGATTTCCTTAATCTTCAGGGCACCTTCCAAGCAAGTTGCGTGCTGGTAACCACGACCCATGATAAGCAAGCTCCTTTGGTTGCTCAACGACGTGTTGGCGAGCTCCTGCAAGGACTTGTCCAAGTCAAGGACCTTTTTGATCTGAGTGGGGAGCGCCAACAGCCCTTGGATAATCTGGTTGCGTCGAGGGGTAAATGAGATCCGGTCCTCGGACAACTGGAGCGCCATCATCAATAATGCGATGTATTGTGAGGTGTAGGCCTGATCTCAGCTGTCAGTGACCCGCGCATCGGAATATTCAAGCAAAGGTACCTTGGTTGAAGCAACGCCAATTTCGGGGCCGGCGTTGATGTGAATACCACAGTGCGTTTCCCGAGAGATGGTAGAACCGACGGTGTTGACAACACCTACGCAGAGCGCGCCACGTTCAAAACAGTACCTCATCGCCAAGATCGTATCAGCAGTCTCCCCACTCTGACTGACGAACACGCAAACGTCATCACGAAATATCGGAGTCTTCCTGTCCAAGAAGTCGGATGCCAGCTCGATGCTAACAGGTATCTCTGTCAACTCCTCGAAGATTGCTCGAGTGGCCAAGCAGGAGTGGTAACTGGTGCCGCACGCCGAGAACACAATCCTACGGCCGCGGCGGATGATCGGGAGATACGCCCTGAGACCACCAAGAGTAATCGCGTTGGTATCAAAGTTGACACGACCACGCATAGTGTTGACCACGGATTCGGGTTGCTCGTAAATTTCCTTCTGCATAAAGTGGTCGAACTTGCCCTTCATAATCTCCGCGAGCTCGAGCTCCAGGGTCTCGATGCTACGGGTGGCAGAGGCTTGGGAAGGGGTGATGTTGCCTTCCTCCGCACGGCGGAATCTGTGGATGTGCAGCTCCCCTTCGGAAATATGGGCGATGTCGTCATCTTCCAAATAGAGAACACGTTTGGTATGTTCGATAATGGCGGCGGCATCGGAAGCGACGAAGAACTCGATCGGTTGGGGCATGCCATCCTCAGACATAAAAGCCCGAGACTGCGAACGAGCGATGCTGTGGCTGGTGGTTGGAGGAGCGAGGAGACCACTAGTGGCGGAGGAAGCAGGAGATACTGGAATCGAGTTTAGTACTCGTTCCAGGATATCGGTTACACGGACTTACGAGAATCGGCAGCATCCTTGGGGCCGGAAATCTCGACATCAACGAAATCAACCTTAAGTTTCTTCTCGGTCTTAACTCCGATTAACAATGGTGATCCACGGCGAGCAGTAACGATCTCGCCGGGGAAGTGGGATGACTTGAAGACGAACGCGAAGGATCCCTCGAGCTCACGGAGGACGGCTTTGACCAATTCGGTAAAGCTCTTCCTCACTGCTGGCTGAGTGTCGTAGATATACTTGGACAAGATGGCGACCGCTTCGGTATCGGTATCGCTCTCGAACGCGTATCCACGTTTCTGGAGGACGGTGCGAAGGGCAACGGAGTTGGTTACGATACCGTTATGGACGACGATGAACTCGGAAGATGGATCAGAGCGGAGCGGGTGGCAGTTGATGGTGGAGGGAGGTCCGTGGGTAGCCCACCGAGTGTGAGCGATAGAGACCTGGGACAAGAACGTCTTGGAGGTGTCCATAGTCGAGTCGGCGATCTTTTTGCGCAAACCGGCGACCTTTCCAACCTCTTTGAAGTAATAAACTTCGCCATGGTTGTCGCCATCGATGCCAATGCCCGCCGAATCGTAGCCACGGTATTCTTGACGAGCGAGGCCGTTGCAGAGGATCTCACAAATGGTTTTGCGGTCCTGCGATGAGATATGTCGTCAGCGTCACCGAGCGTTGAGATCGATTTGATCTCTGCGGAGCCTGGAACAAACCCTACCTTCTCTTGGAGGTAGTTGCAGTAGGCGAAAATTCCACACATTTTGGGTTCTGTAGTGCAGCAAGGGTGCGGTCAGCGTCGCGAATGGCCAAGGTCGACGGCGGTAGCTTGCCTTTGGTGGGGTGGGGGTGTAGCTGATGGGGGGGAGATAGAAGAGGATGAATCGATGATGAACCACACGCTATAATATATACTGGGTCGGATGTGAACTTCTCAGACAAAAAATTGAACAAGGTATTCAAATATCCCTGGACCCAAGCCACAGCAAATGCATCGTCCGCACTCACAACGTCCGCCCCAAGCTACGACGCGTAATGACGCCAATTACATCCGAGGGTAGATTCGATTTCAATCACGCATACCCTCTAACTCAGTCCCGCTCCCCAGGTGATACATCCCACTGAAAACCGCCGAGTGTAGCCTGGACGAAAGGTCGTGCCGGTCTAAGCGGCGCGCGGCAAGGAAGTCCTATAATAGGCGCCGAGTTTAGATCAATCCCCAAGGGACGAAGAATAGGGAGAGTCAGTACTCAGCCCCAAGGTCTGATATCGAAGGTCGCAAGTGCGAATCGCCGCTGTGGGTTCCGTTGAGACTTTTTGGTATTGTCAAGCTCCGTTATTAGACTACCGTCAT
>Ga0307515_10015887_pt1 | contig 13832 bp, 4 predicted proteins | sample 17_EM_MG_FD_194513 | JGI IMG/M metagenome (GOLD analysis project Ga0307515, IMG submission 194513) | Populus trichocarpa ectomycorrhiza microbial communities from riparian zone in the Pacific Northwest, United States - 17_EM | ecosystem: Host-associated > Plants > Roots > Unclassified | place... | reverse complement strand
GAGTGTTAATAGAGACAAGCCGGGTAGACGCTATTAGGGAATAGCTATACCCCATAACGTTTAGAGAAGTATAGGTTTTCTTAGGCACGGCGAACTTCTACTAAAGGTTTATTATTTACTATTTATAAGTAATACTCCCAATTACCAATTTACTAAAAAGATCTAAGAATAGTAAAAAGTTAGGACCTTTTATATTTAGGGAAGTTACTAAGTAAGCAATAAACCAGTTAAAGGATTTATTTATGTCGGCGCCTATCCTAATATACTTTTACTAGAAGCTACGTATATACTTTAAAACAGATATATCCGGCTTTACCCTAGGGGTAATTATATCTTAATTAAAAGACGGAGAATAGCATCCTATAGTGTTTTAGTTAAGGAAAATAACCCCTATAGAGTAGCGTTATATAATACACGACTAGGAGCTGCTCGCGATAATTACAGTAATAAAGTACTGGCGATATTATTATATGGGAAGCAATTATTCTATTAAAGTCCTTACAGACTATAATAACCTAAAATACTTTATAACTATAAAGGTATTAAGCGGTCAATAAGCGAGATGGGTAGAGGCACTATTGTAGTATGACTTTAAAATTACGTACCGCCTAAGAAAGATAAATCCTGCTAATGGGTTATTAAGATGTTTAGATTATAAGATAGGGAGAATCTAGGACAGCATAGGGGAAATAATCCCTATATTGCAAAATTTGCTTAGGAAGAAAGAAGACTCTTTCCCTAGAACTATAGAATTTCGCAGTAGGGCAGAGGTCCTGGCGATATAGCTATAAAGTAATATAATTATAGAGCTGTAGGATATAGTTATAGACTAGGTTATAGACTAAGCAGATATCATAAAGTTAGTATACCCTAGAATTAGCGAGAATTCTATGGGATATACTAAAGGTGTCGCGGCACCTTTAACTTAACGGCGTATTAGCTATAAGTTTTCGGATTTAAGGGGGATAGGTGAGATGCCTATCCGCAGTATAGTATACTGCATAACGGTAGGAGAATCTGCTAGCACTAATAGTTTAAAACGTCTCGTGCTACGCCTTAAGTTTATAATGGCGGTAGGCGAAATAGAAGTAAGTAATCTATATAAAACCTTTCCGGATTTTCTTCTTTAAGCTTAATAAAGGGACGCCTTCGCCTTTAGGGAGAGGTGGAAAGATATAGTAGAGACTAACTTGGCTAGAGTTACTAAGAAGCTATGGTAGTAAGACTAAAAGGGTCTGTTGCGCTTTAAGGGTGCTATATATATCCTGAAGGACTAAGTAATTTAAGATAAAATTTTAAAGGTTTTTTATAATGACCCTTTTAGGGGTTACTACGGTGCTAATAGAACCCTTAAGGCCGTTTAAAGGAAATACTTTTAGGACAGAATGTTTAAAGAGGTTAAGGACTATATATTAAGGTATAATATGTGCTAAAGGATATAGATATTTAGGCATTGCCTATACAGCGAGTTATTAGTGCTTTCTATTCCGTAGGGACCCATATTAGAATTAATAATGGATTTTATTATAGGCTTACCCCCTACTAAGATAAGAACTGGAGAGGTTGCTAATGCTATTTTAGTAATTGTTAATAGGTATATAAAGTTTTTAGGATACTTTACTATTATAATAATGATCACGGCAGTAGAACTGGTAGACCTGTTTTTAGAACGGTGGCTCTTATTTAGTATGCTAAGGGGAATTGTATTTAATAGAGGTACCATATTTAACAGTGCATTTTAGTCTTTATTCTATCTCTTCTTGAAAATACGGCGAAGGATAAGTACTACCTTTTACCTGCAAATAGATGGGCCAATAGAGCGTCTAAATACGTTGTTAGAACACTACCTCTGTTGCTATATTAATTATTAACAGGATAATTAGATATTGTAGTTGGCTCTAGCGTAGCACGTATATAATATAAGCATCTATAGTAGTATAAAAATGACCTCTTATAAAGCATTGTTTGGGGTAAAAGTAAATAACCCCTAGAATGTTAAGGACATTGTTCCTAAAAGGGAGGCACTAATAGCGTCTAAGAGAATTAAGCAAATGAGAATTCGTAGAGAAGAACTTAAAAAGTACTTACTAGACGCCTACGCTGTGCAAAAAAGGTACTATAATAAAAAATATATACTAAAAGAATTTAAGATAGGAGACGAAGTCTTACTATTTATAAAAAATATCTAAATAAAACGTATTAAGAAGAAGCTGGATTACTAGTGGCTTAGACCCTTTAAGATAGTTAGGAAAACTAAAGGAAATTAAGCCTATAAATTAGAATTGCTAAAATTATACCTAATATATCCTATATTTTATATTTCCTTACTAAAGCTATACTGGAGAAGAGATAGTGCGGAACCGCTACTACTTAGCGAAATTAATGAGGAACTAGAATGGAATATAGAAGATATTCTAGACTAAAGATAGCGCTAGAAAAAGCGCAAATTTTTAGTTCGCTAGGAAGAATACTTTTAGGCGTATAATAGTTGGGAACCTAAGAAGCACCTTTAGCTAGAATGCGATACGGTAATTAAAACCTTCCTAAGGACTAAAGGAAAAGATTTAGTAATAGTTCCGAATATACTATAGATAAGATAATAGGGGAAACCCCATAAATTAAAACTATAAGGTTAAGTATAGGTATTAAAAACGGAAATGTTTTACTATTATAATAGGGATCCTAGAACCCTATAAGGGGAAGCCTATAAAACTTATAGGAGAACTACTAGGGATACTGTCTAAAGAAGACGTTGTTTAAAAATAAGCAGTAGCAATATAAGAAAAGGCCTTAGGGATTTAGAAGGACCCCCTAGGGATAAAAGGAGAGTATCTAGTTTAGTACCGGAGATATATAGTAAAGTTAATAATACAAAGAAGAGTAAAAGGACAGCCTATAAAGAATGAAAATTTTTAAAAAATTATAAAGCACCTATAGGAACACCACCCGTTTATTATATATAGGGATTATAGTAGTGCACTACCTTTATAAAAATTGTTACTAAAGCTTAGAATAAAGGCATCCCTAAAGTATAAAGTTAATTCCTAATAATAGGGCATCTTGGAGGCACCTAAAAAACACTATATAAAGCTATTCTATAATAAGAAGGAAAGAGCTAAGTAATAACTTAAATACTAGTAGTAGTAATAGAAGCCTCCTCTTCCATCTTAACGTCATTATTAACGGTATTATTAGCTCCTTTATCCTTAGAATTATTAGTACTTCTACTAACATTCTTCTTAGAACGATGGGTATTGGAAGGACTAGCATAGGCGGGAGACTGGTAAGGAGAACGTTTATCTTAACTTTTGTTGCTATCCCTAGTATCCCTAGGTTCTAAATTGGCGTCTAAGCAGAGATTAGAGAGACGTTGGCTAAAGGAGTTAGTATAGTTCCCAAGTAAGTTACTAGAGAAACTTACCTAGCTAAAGTAGCCCGCGTAAGAGTATAAATATTATTATTAATAAGGGTAAGCTATTCGCATATGCGCTCCTAGACACTATATATCCGAGATTATTGTATCTCTATAGTAGTGAAAACCCTTATTAAATTAAAGAGTTTATAAGTAAGGGAAGATACCTTCTATTCCTGCCTATTACTATTAGGATATTAGCGGAAATCTTAAATGGTGCGTTAGAGCCTATAAGTCTTATACGCATAGATAGCGGGGATTTAGTATAATTAGCGAAATCTAGAATAGGATGGAATAGGAAATACTAGGAAGTAGGTCTTTCTCCTACTACGGCAATAAGAGCACTTAGATTTATTTTTGCTAAAGTAAGGTATCTTATAGACATAGGAAGGATCCTATATAAGAGTATAAACGTAGCAATAATAGTATTTTAGGGAAATTACTGTAGAAGTAACAGACGCTGTCTAGGGCGTTACTAGGAGAGAAATAATACTACCGCCAGTTTAGGGACGCGTAGAAGGACCACGAGCCATTATAAAAGAATACTTTAAGAAGTTAGCATTGTTATAAGAGATAAGGTAGGGACCCTATTACTTATAAACGCGTTAAGAAAAGATAACGAGATAGTAATAGAAGTGCGGCTAGAGATATAGAAGCTAAAAGGCGAAATATAATAAGAATAGCCTATTTAAGAACGAGACGAATAGTGTTATTAATAGAAGGATAAGTAAGAGACGACAACTTATAAATAGAAAGAAATTAAAATAAAAGATATTATTATTAAACCCTATTTTAGGTAAATGGGGATAGTAGTTAGTTAACGCGTCGCACTGGATAACCTTTAGATCTATTTATAACAAATTCCTAAAATTAGAGAGGTAAATCCTACCAAATTTTTATTTCTATTATTAAAATCTTATTATAAAGGCACTATAAGGAGCTAGAGTAGGAGAAAAGCAGAGAAATAAAAGATAAAGTGAAGTTCCGCGCTAGTAAGGAGCTGGTAATAAGCTATATTATAGAGTACCTTTCCACTAAGGGTTTCCCTAGTAGTTTTAGCTAGAACTTTATAAAAGCTTAGTAAAGGCGAAGTCTTAGAGAACTAAGACCCTAAAAGGGGAGGTAATTGTAACGGAACCCCCTGGGAGGTACATATCTAATAAAACGGTAGGAGGTTTTATCTATATCCTATCTATATTCTAGAAGACATAGTTAAATAGGTTAAGGGCGAAAGGTTTTACTAGCGTTTTAAAAGGAATATATAGGAAGCTAGTTCCCTTCTAAAAAAGAACTAGCGATTAGTCTCTAAATAGAAGTGGTTAAAAGCATTTGTCCTTTAATACGTAAAAACTTATTCTACCTTTTACTTACCTTTAACGTACCTTTAACTTACCTTCTACTTACTAGTGACACTGTCGATTAGATAATTATACGTTCCGGTTAAGCTAGCCTCTTATAGTCTTTTAATTAAGTATATACTTATTATAAGGCTTCTTTAGGGTCATTATATTATTAAATTAATTACTATTAGCTTTTTTAAAGCTTAACCCCTTTATTAAAGCCCTATGTTTTACCTAAAAATATCTAAAGCCTTTATATAGGTTTTATAAATAAATACTAAATATATACTGCCTAAAATTGGTGATTTTTATTATAAGGCCTCCTTTTAGATCTTATAGTAATACTTAATAAAATAGTACTTCTTAATTAGAGCTATATTACTAAGATATATATACTTTAAAATTTACTTAAAATATTTTAACTTAATAGAGGAGAATTAAATAGATTTAAGGGTTATTATATTAATTAAAGCAGCAAAAAAAAGCTATATATTATATATTGTATATTTTATTATAAACCTAACTATATAGTGGCTTATATAGCTATTAAGGAAATATAATTAAGCTTTATTACAAAAAAATTTGGTTTTAAGTATAAAATTTTGATAAATTACATAAATATAATATAATTGGCTATTTAACTATTTTTTTAGGCTGTATATATTTAATAAAATACTTTACCTTAGTATGCTTATATTAATTAAAGGTATTTTCCTTTAAAGTAAATTAACTAGCTAAAGGTAAAGATTATCTTTATAATAAATACCTATTTATAATTATTAAACAACTTTATAAAAAACCTTTTTTTAAAGATATACCTTATAGCAATTAAATTTATATATATGCTTAATAGAACTCTAAATTTGTCTATACTTTAGGTATTTTTAATATATATATTAACTTTTTTTCACACTCTTTTATAAAGACTATAAAACTTTTAAATTTACTTTAGTTATACCCTATTAATTAGGTATATATAATTTCTATATAAAGATTTTATTTAGAGTAGCTAATTACCTATATTTTACTAAGCGGCTTAGTATTACTGCTTTAACTAAAGACTTAAGCTATTATTTTTTCATAATTATATATATAATAGGAAATTTTTTTATAAATCCTATTTAAGTACCTAATTAGTAAGGAAGGCCTACTATATAGAAGTTGATTGCTATTTACATTGGTGTATAAATTGTTTTAATAGTCTGCTATTTAATTATCGCTTAAAATTGCCAAAGGGACACTATATACAAGCACTGCTTTTTATATAGACTTATAAATAGTAGATTTGGAATCTATAACAGCTATTTATAAGTTCTACTTATTTTGGTCTATATTAATTAATTCGTTGTAGAGAAAATAGGTTAACAAATCGGTGGTTTGATTTTGGTTAGGTCACTAAGTTTAAAAGGTAACTAAGTTCCATAGGTCCGAGCTTATAGTATAGCGCAGAGCTAATACACCCAAGTAATACTAAAGAGTTAAGATAATAAAATAGAAAACTATGGAAACCTAAAGGTTAAGAATTAAGTAATTGAAGGACTAAGAAGTAAAGGCTAAACTAGGTATCTTAGTAATAGAAGACGTTTAGGCAAACTCTATAGTAAGAAAGGTGATTTAAAAATAGAGATTATATACACTATAGGAAGTAAAGTTATTTTGCTAGAGATTATAAAAGTAGTTAGAGTAACTATATAGTAAAGGGAACTAGACTAGTAAATAATATATATATAAAAGAGATAATAATATACTACAAGGAACAGAAGGGTATTTAAGAGTTTCGCGTTTTGTTAAAATAATATATACTAAGTTTGTAAAGACACTAAGTATAGTATAAGCTATTAGCCATAAGAGGCTAAGTTAAAAGGACTCTAGGGTATATAAAAGTAAAATAAAGAATAGAATTAACTCTATAAACTAGATAAGGACCTAGAGTGCACGTTTAGTTAAAGGTTAGCAAAGAACGTTCTTTTATATTGGTTTTATTAATAAGTAATAGTATCTAGGGATTAGGATAATTAGATTATCAGTAGAGACAATAAGGTAATAAAGGCGACTTACTAAGAGTATATAGACCTTAAAGACGCAATAATAGAGGTAAAGGCTAAGAGAGCTTTAAAAACTAAAATAGAAATAGGGATTAAGACTCTATTAGATATAATATCTATCGCTTTATAAGATATAAGAAAAGTAGGGTAAGAAACTACTTTAGCACTTAATAAAGGTAAAAGGCTATAGGTTTAAGATTCTTAGAAGGAGATAAAAATAGCCTAAGGACTAATAATAGACAAAAACCAATGGCAAAGAGTAATAGCTTAGTTTAAAGATAAATAAATAAGCTAGGAAAGGAAGTTCTTAAAGAACTAAGAATTTAAAAAAATTAATAAGGACTTAAGTAATAGGTAAGCATAGTGCTAAGCCTAAAGGTTAAAATGTTAATACTATAATTAAGAAGTAGGAAGACTAAAAGAAAGCTAGAAGGAGTTTATAAAAAGAATTTACGTATAATAAGAATAGAACTAGAACTATAAGCTAGGAATATTAGGCTAGTTAAGGAATAGAGCACCTATATAAAGAATTACTCATAAGCTAAAGATAGGCACGCTAAGGGTAAAGTAGTTATAAGAAATCGAATAAGAAGAAGATTTTGGAATTTTTACTAGGTTTAAAAAATAATATATAAAGGGTTGCAATGATATAGTAATAGAAAAATAGTTATAAAACTATACTAAAAGTGGTATAGATAGTAATACAATAATAAATAAGAAGAATTTTATCTACAGCTAGATAAAAAAGTTATTATAAACTAAGCAATATTAAAATAATATATAAGTTATATTAAAGGAGCATTAATTATATTATTAAGAGATTTAAAAGGATAATAGAGGACTAGAGGAGATAATAATAGATTTTACTACTTGCTAATAATAGGCTAGTAGCTAGATTAGTTAAATAAAGGTTTAAATTTAAGGATAAAAATAAGTTAAAAGTTAATCTAAGACACCTAGGATATTATATATTATTATATAAGATTTAATTTACCGTCCAACCTAGTCCCCCTAATGGGTCCACACAGACTAATTCCTATAGGAAAAACCTCCTTACTAAGAAAAACCCCATTTTTAAGTGTACAAAAAACCCCCAGGGGAGACGTGAGAGGTAATATTCCAGATAACATCCATACTATATTAACGGGAGGAAAAACACTGTTAGGTTACTGCTTTAAGACTCCCTTTATATAGGAGTATCTAAATACCTATCTTGCCCTATCTGCTATTTAAACCATCTTTGCTATATTTATATATTGCTTATCTAAGTTATATGCCTATCCCTAGCTCCTTTTCTAAGTCTCTTATAAATATCTCCTAATGGATAACACTTGCGTTCCGCCTAGGCCTATATACTAAGGTCTCTTATCTATTTCTCTATTAAAGGGTTTCTATAACGGGGTATATATAACTTAGTATTACTTTTACCCTAGGGCCTAAACCTAGGCCCTTGCACCTATTTATAAGGTATAGGAGGATAATCTAGTATTTAATAGGGGGCCTAATCCCTATAACTAGATACCTAGGTTACCGGATAATATTAAAATAGGGGGCCTCTACTACGCTTAGGGCGCGGATTGCTTGTATATGTATATAGATGCTATGCGGTATGTATAGTATTTATAGGAGGGAGGGGGTACGCCGAAGGGATAATACTTGTTAATTTAATATCTAAATATATACATTAGAGACGTAGTAGCGGTATTTAAACTTTTTTGCTGAGGCTTACCCCTTAGTAAAAAATATTTGTACCACCATAACGTCGCTACGTAGGCGCTGCGTAGCCGTATATACGTCTCTGCGTTCGCTCTAGTAGTCTATTAATATAATCCAAATAGAATATTAATAGTAGCTGCTAGGTTCCCGGGCTCTACCACATAGGGGTACAAAAGTCGCTTTTCTGGAGTCGTCTTTTTAACTAGTCTAGCGCTAAGGCCTATAAAAACTCTGCTATTCTAACGGCGTTAAGGGTTGAGTATTTAAAGGCCCCCTCTAGCCACAACGTAACGCTGCTGCATTAGTAACAGACGAGATCCTCTCTTTCAGCTTGACCATGCGGACAAGATGAGACGGAAAGGAACCCCCATAGGACCATATGGGTCGGATCTCGATTTTGGTGTTCCTCCTTATATATTATTATAAATTATATATAGAGATAACTAGTATAGTATATACTAAGCACTAAAGGTAAAAAAAACCTCTATAAAATATATTGGGCGCTAAATAAGCAATAGTATAGAAATAACAGGTATATATATAGTTAGCATTTAATAGAGGTTTAGGAGTTAAATAACTTAATACCTTAACTAGGAAATTTTTTTGCAGGGGGGTACCTAGGTAGATAGTAGTAGTAGGAGTGCCTAGAAAATATATATCTATAGTATATTAAAGATAAAAAGTAAATAAAGTATTAGCTAAATATAAACTAAGTATAAATAGAATCTAATAGCTAATAGTTAGGAAAAGGATAGGCTTATAGAACTAGAGGGAGCTAGTAATAAACCCTTAACCCCTTAAAGGAATTTGAGCATAATATCTAAATTTATAAGTTAATTAGTAAGATTAATAATTTAAAGTACTAATAGAGAGTGGAGTAATAAGAAATTATATATTATTAATAGTAGTTAAGTAAATAGGACTACCTTATAGATAAAACGAGTCCTCTTATTTATTAGTTATAATTTTAGGAGATTTAATAGCCTATAAAGAAGATATTATTAATCTTAAAACAGGACCTATTTAGTTAATTTATTAATAATATACGATAAAAACACAATTTAAACAGTTTAAACATCTTATTAAGTAAAAAAGATATAAAATATAAACCTAGGGAATCTATAAACATATTAAGGCCGACGCGCCTTCCCTAGTAAAAGAGTTCTATAAGGACTATTCTTTGTAGGCTACTCTGGCTAAATAGATGCGATATAAAGGCAAATAATTACTACCTAATATAAATACATAGAATATAATAGTAGGAAGCTTAAGATTAAAAAGAACTTAAAATATATTATAACACTTATAATATAGTTATATAATACGCAAGATGTTAAGAAACTTTAACCGCTAGTTAAAGTTATCTAATTAGCTAGATTTGCCTTGCCAAGACCACTATAAAGATATTAGCTCTACTTACCACCTTAGCTAAACTAATAGCAATTTTTTATACCAGGCATAGAAAATCCTAATTAGTCTATTTAATAATTAGAACTAGTAGAACACTATACCACTACCTAACGTAAATATATAAAACGCGATAAGTTATAAGTCCTAGCCAAAATTAAATTATTTTAAACCTTTAGCTAAAGGGGGGGTACTATAACAGGACTAGCCCAGTTATAGTAGAAATGTCTTAGTAAAATACTTAATAGATAAATTCTAATACATTAACTAAATTCTACTAAATTTTATTAGCTTAATTAACTTCTACTAAGTTCTATTAAGATTAATTAAATTTTACTAAAGTCCGTTAAAGACCGCGTATATATATACGCACGTATTAATCACTAAGACCTCTAACTATTTAATTATAATATTCTCTTGTTATTCCTTTCTCTTCTTTACATAACGTCTTGTTCTCTATAAGAGCTATACCCCTAGCTTTAGATAGAACATATTTTATTCCTTTAAATCTACTTTAAAGCCTTTTCGTACCCTTACGTATATATACCCATTACGACGTCCATTATAACGTCCGTTGCGACGTCTGTTATAATATCCGTTGCCTAAATTTGTATACGGATATATATAATCTTTAATAAAGTTAATGAAGCTACCTACGTAAAGTCTAGAGCTGTATATAGGCTTAAAATAATCGCAAGAGCTAGGTCTATAAACGATCGATTTCTGGCTCTTATATGTATACTTATTATAACATTATAACATTATAGGTAGTGTTATAATCTTTAACAACGACTTTTCTTTTTGGAGAAAATAAGTACGACTCTATAGGGTTATAGGCTAATTTAGACCCAATATCTATAAAATATCGGGTTGTCTCTCTAATCGATAAACTTTTGGCAGTATTTTAAGCCGTTATAGTTAAGTAATTCAGCTATAAGTGTACGGGGAATTATAAAAAAAGTCGGGCCTGGTAACAACCCTTAGAAATGTCCCTTAGACCATATTTTCGATTTTATATAGAGTGGATATAAAATTATTCCGAATATGGGGTCTAAGCTTGCTAAGATAACTTGGACGTAATTTTGCAATTCGGAAGATGGCGTAGGTTATTCCGATACTAGCTAAAAAATCGCATCTAAGCTCGCTGGGGTAAGAAGCTCTTAAGGTAAGCCGTAGCTTAGTAAGAGATAACCACCTACGGTTAAGTCTTGGCAGCTCTATAACTGCTAACCGGAATGTCTTTAGGTTAGGCTATTGTCCTTAAGTAAGCCGTAGCTTAGGGTTGTATTTAATCTAAAAGAGAGGGTAGTAGCTTTGGCTTTAAAAGCTCGTCGTTAGTCCTTTAAATGGCAATTAAGTAGCAATCGGATAGTCTCTAGGGTAGCTATGTCTCTTTACGGCGCTTAACCCTCTAAAAGCTCTATTAGTAGGACCTCTATTATATATAAACCGCGGTTAGCCTAGAGTATTACGAACTTAATCGCGTATAATTCCCTTTAACTCCTACCAGAAAGACTTTAGATAGTAATTAAATTACCATTAGGTCGCTATTAGAGCTATACTACTGTACCGCAAATTATATATAGATATACTAATTACCTTAGAAGATAATTGCGTATAATCTAGATAGCCCCTAACCCTTAGCTAGGTAGCTACCGTCTCCCTTATATTCTAATCCGTATTTACTAACTATAATTAGATACGATCTGCTAGGCGTCTACTAATATAATAGCTCTATAGTATACGCGATCGTTTTAAGTAAAGGTAGAAGACTTAATCTATATTCTAATATTATATAAATATAATATACTGAGTGTTTACTAGTATACCTACTCTATAGTATACGCGGTTATTTTAGGTAAAAATGGAGGATTATAAAATTTCTTAAGGGCCGAGCCGTTGGCTTGCTGCTAGCTACTACTTAAAAGGTATAGGATTGGTTTAAATATAAGGTATATTGCCTAGGTATATAGTAGGGAGTAAATAAGCCGAGTATAAGTTTTAAAAGAGTTGATAGAAGAGGATAATATAGTAAAGAGTATAGTAATAGCCTTGTACGGAGACAAACTAATAAGAAGGGAAGGGCTAGCTAAAGGCTAGCCTTAGCAGCTCTTAAAAGTGCCTAGGCGTATACCTAAATAAGGGGCCAAAAGAACCCTTATAGAGAGGCTTAAAGAATAGCTTTATAATCTTAAGTATATATACTACATTGGCAAAGTATTGTCCCCTATTAATGGCCTTAATGGTTAGTAGTAAACGCAATTAGCGCGTAGTTAAGGGTATTTAGCAACTCGACCGACTAGCCTATATTGTGTTTTTTTAATACGTAGGCTACGCGCAAGCTACGTGCAATCTGCGCAATTAGCAATTTTATTAATTTACCTTTTTACTTATAAAATTTTAAAGTCTTTTAAGTCCTTTATAGTATAATATTATATAATACGCGTATAATATATATATAATATAACTTTTTTTAGTAAATTTTTTTATAGCGTTGCTAGTAGGCTTACTAGAGCCTAAGCGAAAATAAGCAAAATTAGGAAAATTAAAAAATCTATCAAGCTAGGTATTAAGTTAGGTGTTAAGTTAGTTAACTACACTAAATGCGTAGGCTCTGCGCAGGCTGCGTATAGGCTGCGGATATTTTCCTAATGTAAGTAATTACTAATAGTAACTTTAATGGTTTTTAATAGAATTTTATCTACTATTATAGTTGGGCTTAGGACATTTCCTTTTAGTATATCTATTATGCTAACTAGCCTTAGTTATAGTGCTTTAGCTATTATTGATATATTTACTATTTACTTTATATACCTTCTTAACTATTTAGTATAGGCTATCTTATTAATATTTTTATTACTTTATAGTAATAAAGGGACCTACTATTAAGATTATAGTGCGATTTAGATATATCCTCTTAGTTATATATTTTAAACTATTGCTAGTTGCAGACTAGACGGTCTTAGAGATAGTTTTATTACCCTTATATCTCCTTACAGTCTCTTAAGATTATATAACCATATTGTCGGCCATAACTACATTATCACTTCTATTATATTAACGTAAATTAACTATATTTAGTATATATCTCCTTAGGACTTACTAAGTTCCTTCTTACTTTCAGTATTATTACTTTTTATAAACTCTACTACAGCTCCCTATAGTTAGACGCCTATTACTAGAGCATTAGGGTTAATATTCGCGTTCCACCTTAACTAGTTTTTAAGGAATTAGACTTAATTACAGTCCGATAAATACGAAATTACATTTCCTAGGCGATTATATATTTTAGCGTAGATTTAGTTATCCTTATTTATATATAAGAAACTATAACTAGTTAGTCCTTAAAGCTTTAGATATTAATTCAGTAAAATAGCAGAGGCTCTTATATCTAAAACGTGTCTAAGCTTATATCTAGTATATATTAGAGTTTTCTTATTCTCTATACCTTCCTAAGCTTAAGGGTTATTTATATTACAGATTGACTAAGTAGTTATAGATAAGCTTATTGGCTAGCTATTGGCCGTGCTAAGTATATTAACGCGTAATAGATTAAGGCATTTGACGAAGAAAATAGAAAAGGTTTAGGTAGACGTAGTTAAGATATAGAGGCTGTTATAATGCATGCGTAAGTGTTGTGGGATATAGCAGTTTAGTTGCGATATAGGGGCTTTGGATTTGGATTATAATCCACTAATTAGAAGTGATATTTGTTTACATAACCTTAAAATTTTAATATCCCTCTTACCGCTCGTAAAACGCTAGAAGAGTACACTAAAATTTTAGTAACTTTACCGTATACAGCTTCTAAAATAGAGCTCTTAATGTCATTTTATTATAGAGCTTAAAACCCTATATTTAGATTATATTTTAATTTAAAGCCTCTATATTATATACATCTATATAACCTAT
>Ga0307515_10015886_pt1 | contig 13834 bp, 13 predicted proteins | sample 17_EM_MG_FD_194513 | JGI IMG/M metagenome (GOLD analysis project Ga0307515, IMG submission 194513) | Populus trichocarpa ectomycorrhiza microbial communities from riparian zone in the Pacific Northwest, United States - 17_EM | ecosystem: Host-associated > Plants > Roots > Unclassified | place... | reverse complement strand
GGCACAGCGCATCTCGCTCACCGCCCTGTGGCACATGGGGCGCATCCGCGAGCTGCGCGCACGCACCGCCGCGGCGCTCGCCGAGGCCGCGCGCCGCCATGACCTGTACGCCGCGATCCAGATGAAGACCGTGCTCACCCCGGTCCTGTGTCTCATGGACGACCGGGTCGATGACGCGGCGGTCGAGGTCGCCGAGGCCGCCGCGGGACTACCGCGGCGCGGGGTCACGCTGCAGCACTGGCAGCTCATGCAGGCCCGCGCCCTGGTCGCGATCTACCGCGGCGAGCCGGCCGCCGCCGCGGAGCTCATCGCCCGTGAGACCCCGGCGCTGCGGCGCGGCTTCCTGTTCCGGGTCCACGCGGTGCGCGTGTTCACCGCCTACGTCGAGGCCGCGGCCGCGCTCGGGGCAGCCGTGGCCGGCGGACCCAGCGCGTCGCGGCACCGAGCGCACGCCCGAGCGCTCGGTCGTCGGCTCGCTCGCTCCGGTGGCAGCGTCGAAGCGGCCGCGCTCCTCGCGGCCGAGCTGCACGTCCTCGACGGTGATCTCGACCGCGCATGCACCCGCTACCGCGCGGCGATCGACGGCTTCGTCGCCGGCGACATGGCGCTGCTCGCCCACGCGGCGCGCTGGCGGCTCGGCGAGCTGCTCGGTGGCGACGAGGGCACGGCCCTGGTCGCCGCGGCCGGGGCCGCGCTGCGCGCCGAAGGCATCCGCGATCCCGCGCGAACCGTCGCCGTGTTCGTGCCGGTGGCCAGCAAGGGGCGCTGAGGCCGGTGATGGTCTTCCACGGGCCGGGAGAACCTCCACGAGCACGCCTCGCGGCGTCGACCGCTACCGCGACCGAGCCGTGGCTGCCCGCGCACCGGCGCGTCGAGGCACCGCCCGATGATGGTCATCGGCTTCCCACGGCGCACCATGCTCGAACGCGGTGACCAGCATGTCGATCAGCGCACGCACGCTGCGGCTGACGTAGCGGGTCTGCGGGTAGACCGCGTAGATCGTGTCGCTGGTCGGCGGTGAATCGGACAGGAGCTCGAGGAGCTTACCGGCACGGAGCGCGGGCGCTGCGATGAACAGCGGCACCACCGCGATGCCGAGCCCGGCGATCGCCGCGTCGCGCATGCTCTCGCCGTTGTTGAGGTGCAGGCGGCCGCGCACGACGATCTGTCGCGGCGTCTCGTCCTCGGAGCGCGGCGCGAACTGCCAGTACGGCGCGATCGAGGCGTTGCCGTAACAGATGCAGTTGTGGCGCTCGAGGTCCTCGATCGTCGCCGGCACCCCGTGGCGACGCGCGTAGTCGGGGCTGCACACCAGCACGCGCCGGCTCGGCGCGAGTGGCCGCGCCACCAGCGAGGAATCGTGGAGCCGGCCGATGCGCACGGCGAGGTCGTAGCCACCGGACAGCAGATCGGCGTAGTGGTCGTCGAGCTCGAGCGTGAGCTCGAGCGCCGGCTGGTCGCGGAGGAAGTCGTACAGCAAGGGACCGATGTGCGTGATGCCGAAGCTCATCGGCGCGGCGATGCGCAGGCTGCCGGTGAGACGCCGCTCGTCGCCGGAGACTTCGTCGACTGCCTGCTGCATGCGCACGAGCATGTCGCGCATGCGCTCGTAGAACCGCTGCCCGGCATCGGTGAGCGAGACGCCGCGCGGTGAACGGTGCAGCAGCTTGGCGTGCAACTCGCCCTCGAGGCGGGCGACGCGCGCGCTGAGCTGCGACTTGGCGACGTCGAGGCGCGTCGCCGCCGCGTTGATGCCACCGCTCTCGACCACCTGCAGGAACGCCCGGATGTCGGCGAAGTCGTACTCCATGGTCGGATTGAACCACGAGGCCCGGCGTGTTCGGAAAATCCGAACACCGCGTTCGCGTCGGGCCGACTAGGCGCGGTCACGGCGAAGCCTGATGTTTTGCGTGTCCACCACGGAAGGAGACCAGATGCCCACCGCTGCTGCCAAACCCGCCAAGACCCTGCTCAACGGCGCTGACCACGCGCTGATCCTGATCGACTACCAACCGCAGATGGCGTTCGCGACCCGATCGATCGACATCGTCGAGTTGCGCAACAACGCCGCGCTGATCGCGAAAGCAGCGGCCGAGTTCAAGGTGCCGACCATCCTCACGACGGTCGCGGCCAGGACGTTCTCGGGCCCGATGTTCGCCGAGGTCACAGAGCCGTTCTCCGGCCAGGCGATGATCGATCGCACGACGATGAACACCTGGGAGGACGACAACGTCATCAAGGAGGTCAACCGGATCGGCAAGAGCCGCATCGTGTTCGGCGGCCTGTGGACAAGCGTCTGCATCGTCGGCCCGGTGCTGTCGGCGCTGGACCAGGGCTTCGAGGCCTACGTGCTCACCGACGCCTGCGGCGACGTGACGGCCGAGGCGCACGAGCGCGCCGTGCAGCGCATGGTGCAAACCGGCGCGCGCCCGATGACCTCGGTGCAGTACCTGCTCGAGCTACAACGCGACTGGGCGCGCGGCGCCACGTACAACCAGACGGTGGCGACCGCGGTCACGCACGGCGGCGGCTACGGCCTCGGCCTGGTCTACGCCAGGACGATGTTCGGCGGCGCCGAAGGCCACTGACCCGAGGACGGCCATGAAGATCTACTTGTTGTCACTCGCGGCCGGCGTACTCGTCGGCGTGATCTACGGACTGCTCAACGTGCGCTCGCCAGCGCCGCCGGTGATCGCGCTGATCGGTCTCGCTGGCATCTTGATCGGCGAGCAGGCCGTGCCGCTGGCCAGGGTATGGATCGCCGGCAAGCAGCCGGTCGGTCTCGGTCTCGTGGTCGGACACCTGCAGTCCCACAGCCTCGGCAAGCTGCCGACGCAGGCGCCCGACTGCGGCCGCTCGCGCGTCGACCGCAGCGCGGCCGCCGCCTCGGGAGATACGCCATGACTCAGCACGCCGACTTGATCATCCGCAATGCCAAGGTCGCGACCGTCGATCGCGAAACGCCGCAGGCACAGGCGTTCGCGGTCGTCGGCAACAAGTTCATCGCCGTCGGTGACGAGCCCACGGTGATGCGCCACCTGGGCCGCGCGACCCGCGTGATCGACGCGGGCGGCCGGCGCGTGATTCCGGGTCTGATCGATTCGCACATCCACGTGATCCGCGGCGGCCTGAACTACAACCTCGAGCTGCGCTGGGACGGCGTGCCGTCGCTGGCCGACGGCATGCGCATGCTCGAGGCCCAGGTCGCGCGCACGCCCGCGCCGCAGTGGGTGCGCGTGGTCGGTGGATTCACCGAGCAGCAGTTCGCCGAGAAGCGCCTGCCCACGCTGGCGGAGTTGAACGCCGTCGCGCCGGACACGCCGGTGTTCATCCTGCACCTCTACGATCGCGCGCTGCTCAACGCCGCGGCATTGCGCGCCGCGGGCTATACGCGCGACACGCCGGATCCGCCCGGCAGCGAGATCGTGCGCGATGCCAGCGGCAACCCGACCGGCCTGTTGATCGCCCGACCGACCGCGCTGCTGCTGTATTCGGCGCTGGCTCGGGGGCCGAAGCTGCCATACGAGTACCAGCTCAATTCGACCCGCCACTACATGCGCGAGTTGAATCGCCTCGGGGTCACCAGCGTCATCGACGCCGGCGGCGGCTTTCAGAACTATCCCGACGACTACCGGGTGGTCTCCGACCTGCACCAGGCCGGCCAGCTCACGCTGCGCATTGCCTATAACCTGTTCACGCAGAAGTCCAAGGAGGAGCTCGCCGACTTCTCGCGCTGGACCCGCAACAACCGGTACCAGCAGGGCGACGACTTCTACAAGCTCAACGGCGCCGGCGAGATGCTGGTGTTCTCGGCGGCCGACTTCGAGGATTTCCGCCAGCCGCGGCCCGACATGCCGGCCGCGATGGAGCCGGAGCTCGAAGCCGTGGTGCGTATGCTCGCGGCGCAGCGCTGGCCGTGGCGCATGCACGCGACGTATGACGAAACGATCACCCGAGCACTCGATGTGTTCGAAACTGTGAGTCGCGACATTCCGTTCGACGGCATCCACTGGATGTTCGATCACGCCGAGACGATCTCCGATCGCAACATCGAGCGCATCGCCCGGCTCGGCGGAGGGATCGCCATTCAACATCGCATGGCGTACCAGGGCGAATACTTCGTCGATCGCTACGGCGCGCAGGCCGCCGAGCGCACGCCGCCCATCAAGCGCATGCTCGAGCTGGGCGTGCCGGTCGGCGCCGGCAGCGACGCGACGCGGGTCGCAAGCTATGATCCATGGACGGCGCTGTCCTGGCTCGTCACTGGCAAGACGCTGGGCGGCCTCACGCTCTATCCGCAGAGCAACCGTCTCGACCGCGAGACCGCGCTGGACCTCTATACACGTGCCAACACCTGGTTCTCGAACGAGGGCGGCCTCAAGGGCCAGATCAAGATCGGTCAGCTCGCCGACTTCGCGGTGCTGTCGCACGACTTGTTCAGCGTGCCCGACGACGACATTCGCAACATCGTCTCGGTGCTGACCGCGGTCGACGGCAACATCGTCTACGCCGACGGCGACTTCCGGTCGCTCGATCCCGGCCTGCCCAGGGCGATGCCCGACTGGTCGCCGGTCAACTTCGGCAGCCGGTACTGGAAGAGCGAGGCTGCGCATCGCGCGCGGCCGACCGCACACGCCTGCACGTTGCACGGCCGCGCGCACGCACCGACGCAAGACGTTGCCGATCCACAGGACTTCTGGGCCGCACTGGGCTGTTCTTGCTGGGCGTTCTAGAATGGACCGGACATGAGTACAGACGCCGCGGCCGTCGAGACCAGAGCCACCGAGCGGAACGATCTCGTCATCAGCACGCTGATGGCAGGCACCGCGGGCTTCGTCGACACCTGCGGCTTCGTCGCGCTGTTCGGCCTGTTCACCGCGCACGTCACCGGCAACTTCGTGCTGATCGGCGCGACGCTGGCGAGCTGGCGGCCGGGCATCCTCGCCAAGCTGCTCGCGTTCCCGGAGTTCATCGTCGTCGTCGCGACGATGCAGCTCGTCCTGCACCACCGCAAGCGCAGCGGACATGATCCCAGGCAACTGATGCTGTGCGGTCAGGCCGTCGTTCTGACGCTGTTCCTGGGCGTCGGCGCGTGGGGCTCGCCGGTACAGGATGCGGATTCGGCCATCGCTCTCCTGATCGGCCTGTTCGGCGTGAGCGCGATGGCGATCCAGAACGTCGCGTCGCGGACGGTGTTCGCGAACCTCGCGCCGAGCACGGTGATGACGGGCAACGTGACGCAGACCGTGATGGACACGGTCGAAGTCGTGCTGGGCGCCGACGCCGCGCCCGCGAAGGCGCGCCTTCGCAAGATGCTGCCACCGATCTGTGGCTTCGCGATCGGTGCGGTCGCCGGCGGGCTCGGCTTCGTCCGCCTCGGCTTCTGGTGCCTGATCGCTCCCGTGCTCGCGATCCTCTACGTCGCGTGGCGATCCCGCACTCCGGAGTGACACGCCGCCGCGAGCGGTCGGACCAGGTTCGGGATCAGGGTCGCATTCGTCTCGGATAGAATGTGCCGGATGCGACGGCGACGCCGGAGCCTTGTCATGTATTCAGGAGAGGGCCACTGATGACCAAACAGCCTATTACCAAAAAACTCAATGTGCCCGCGGAACGGGCCTGGCAGGCGATTCGCGGCATCGGCCGACTCGATGTCTGGTTTCCCATCATCGAAACCTGCCGGGTGGAGGGCGACGGGCCCGGCGCACGGCGCTACATGACCATCGCCAATGGCGGCGGCGATATCCACGACACCATCGAGTCGATCGACGACACGACGCGGCGCCTGGTGTACTTGCGGCCCGTGTCGCCGTTCCCGGTCAGCCACTACCGGGGAACGGTCGAGGTATTCACCTCCTACGATGGCCTGGCCGTGGTCGTCTGGACCATCGACTTCGAATCGAAGCCCGAGGACGCCGCCGGGGTGGCAGAGCTCGTGCACGGCGCCATCGGCGCGGGGCTGGACGGCATGGAAAAGGATCTACAGGCTCGGTAGATAATTCTGCTGATCTGTTCCACGGCGGTCGGCGAAAATTTGTTGGACAAGGCGTATGCCCGTGGCGATCGTTGACGGCATGCGACAGGACCAGATCTGGGACGTCGATGCCGCAGCACGCTATGACACGCCCGACGCCGGCATGTTCGCGCCCGAGGTTCTGGGCCCTGCCGTGAACCGCCTTGCCGCGCTCGCCGGTAGCGGCCGGGCGCTCGAGTTCGCCATCGGCACCGGCCGGGTGGCCATTCCGCTCCGCGAGCTCGGAGTGCGCGTCACGGGTATCGAGCTATCCACCCCGATGATCGACCGGCTGCGCACGAAGGCCGACGAGGCCACGATCCCGGTGTTCGCTGGCGACATGACGACCGTCGTCGCCCCAGGCGAATACTCGCTCGTCTACCTCGTCTTCAATACGATCGCAAATCTGCTGACCCAGGCCGAACAGGTCGCATGCTTCCGCAACGCCGCGCGCCACCTCGTCCCCGGCGGCCGGTTCGTCATCGAGCTCTGGGTCCCCGATCTGCGTAGGCTCCCGCCTGGTCAGCAAGCCGCGGTCTGGCGCTGCGAGCCGGGTTACATCGCCTTGCAAACCTACGACGTCGTGCGGCAACACGTCGTGTCCCATCACTTCACCTTCGACGAGAGCCGGAACGCCCTGCTGGTGCGCTGTCCGCTCCGCTACATCTGGCCAGCCGAGCTCGACCTCATGGCCCAGCTGGCCGGATTCGAGCTGGAGAGCCGACACGCGGACTGGTCCGGATCCGATTTCACCGCCGAATCGCGGTCCCACGTGTCGGTCTATCACCTCCCGCCAGGCCGCTGACCCAGGGTTCACCAGAGCGCGCGCGCCGCCCGGCACGACGAGCTGGCCGGTGGCGTGGCCGAGCGACTCGATCGGGCTGGTGACCCGGAGCCAGCCGCGGCTGGCGACGGGCGATCGCGGCCCCGACCGCGGCCTCGACGGCGGCGCTGGCGCTGCACAGCCGCTTGTGCCGCGCGGTGACGTCAAGCAGCCGGACCTCGGCGGTGCCGCGGGAGATGTCGCGCTCGAACCGGCGGTCGATTCGCTCCAGCAGGCGTCTCTGGAGACCGCGCGGCCGGCCTGTGACCAGCGCGCAGTAGCCGACCATGCTGCCTCGGGCGCGCAGCTCAGCCCTGTGCACCTACGCAGGCTCCCTTCTCGGAGTTGATTTTTGATTTCAGAGAGAGAGAAGGGAGCGTGGAGACCTGCAGTGACGTTCGCTTGCTCGCTGGATCGCCGCTGCTCAGCGAGCCGGCATTCGCCCGCCTTTGTGACCCGGAATTCTGCGAGTCGACTCTGGTAATTCTGGCGACCGGGGTGACCCTGCCGCTCAGCGGACCGTCGCTGCTCAGCAGGCTCAGCAGGCTCAGCAGGCTCAGCGGGCTGCCGCCGCTCAGCGAGCCGCCGCCTTCCGGCGCGCCTCCATGTGCGCCGTGAGCGCGGTGACTTGCGCGTTCGCGTACTGGAGGGAGGCGCTGGCCTGCTCCGAGGTCTTGGTCGCGAGCGACTGGATGCGGCCAAACACCACGCGCTGTCGATCGTTTGCGGGTGCGGGGAGCGCGTCGGCGGCTGCTTCCGCCGCGCGCGCGAGCGCTTCGATGTTCACGACCTCGGCGCGGAGGTTCTCGAGCGCGGTGCCGGCCTCGAAGTTGCGGTCGCTGGTCTCGTTCGATACCCTGGTCTCGGTGCTGCGATGGTTCGACATTGCGGCTCCTGACTCGTCGGTGCGATCAACACCGGCGGGTCGCTATTGCGTTGCGCCAACGGCGGCGCTGCCTCGTTCCGGAGGGAACAGTCCTATCTCGCTGATGGAGAGCGGGAAGTCAATCTGGTTTGTGATCGCGATTGATCCATCCGGCGAACAATCTCGGAGTATTTTGGGACAATGGAATCTATCCGGAATCCGAAACCCAAAAATCAACTCTGCCAGGAGCGTGAGGTCGAGGGTCAGGACGGTGGGGAACGGCGGAGGACTGTGAGCTGCGCGCCTGAACGAGCTTGGTTGGTCGATGCGCGCTGGTCATGGGCCGACCCGTTGTCCACCGGCCGTCCACAGGCGGTCCCGAGGTTCTCGCTCGAGGGGGAGGCTGTGAGCGAGTGCCAACGAGGGCGATCGCGCTCCTGGAAGCTGAGCGAGCGCCGACGAGCGCGATCACACACCTGGAAGCTGATCGCGCTCCTGGAAACGGATCGCGTGCGCTCGATCGCGCGGCCTCGCCATCGTCGACCTGGAGACACCGCGAATCGTGGTGCTGTGCGCCTTCGCGGGCGACACGAGCGGCCTCGCTGGTAAATCACCAATGCAAGACAACTGTCGTGGAATGGATACTATTCGTGGGCTGTGCGGCTCGAGCGCAAACAGCGACTGTGACTCGCAATTACCTGTGCCCAATCGATTGACATGTGTCCCGGGCGTGACTATCCATCTCCCATGGCGAAGTCGAAGCGAGCACGGAAGCGCCCGGTGCAGCAGGAGCTGTTCCGGCGCGGTGGGAAGCGGCGAGGCGCGGGACGCAAGTCGAAGGGCGCGCGGGCAGGCGAGAGGCACGGGGCGCGACCGACGTTCAAGCCGTACCATCCGCTGCACATCGTGATGCGGGTCGTGCCGGCGGCGGGCAGCTTGCGGCGACGCAAAATGTACCGGGCGCTGCGCGACGCCACGATCATCGCGGCGCTGCGCGACCGGTTCCGGATCGTGCACATCAGCTTGCAGCGCTCGCACGTTCACATGCTTGTCGAGGCGGATCACAAGGCGGCGCTCGCCCGCGGCATGCAGGGCTTTCTGATCTCGGCGGCGAGGAACATCAACACCGCGCTGGGGGACGGCGCTCGGCGGCGCCGCGGCAAGGTGTTCGCCGATCGCTATCACGCCGAGGTGATCACGACGCCCACGCGAGCGCGCCACACCATCGGGTACGTCCTGTCGAACTGGCGCCGCCACCGCGAGGATCAGCAGGGGCCGGCGAGCACGTGGCTGGTGGACCCGTTCTCGAGCGGGATCCTGTTCCCCGACTGGGTGGAGCTGCAGGACAAGGCGGTGATGTGGCCGATCCGCGAGACCTACGATCCGATGATGGTGCGGAGGCCGCGAAGCTGGCTGTTGGCGGAGGGTTGGAAGCTCGCCGGATCGATCTCGGCGCGCGAGGTCCCGAGCAAGGGGCGCTGAGCGAGCTGAGTGGGCCTAGGGCAATGCGACGTCGAACGGGCCGAAGCTGGTGAGCTGCTGCCAGGCGAGCAGCTGCGTGATCGACATGCCGCGGCGCGACGCGGCGGTGATCGGCGACGTGCCCCAGCCGACGTCGCAGCGAACCTGGATGGTGCCGTGCAGCAGCGTATCGGGCGCCGGCTGCTCGCCGTAGTGATCGCGCAGCATCCTGGCCGGCAGGATCAGCTCGCCGGTGAGGTGCTCGTCGGGCGCGAGCGGCCGGGTCAGCGGGAGCTCGATCGCGTTGTATAGCCGGTCGGGATCCGGTGGGTTGATGCCGTAGAGGATCGCCAGGGTCGAGCCGTCCGCGCGCAGGTAGGGTAGCCGCTTGCTGTCGATCAGGTGGATCGCTTCGGGGCCGGCGTTGTGGATGTCGTAGCGAACGGTGACGCGGCCGTCCTCGGCGGGCTTCGCGGAACACTGGAGCTCGGGAGCCATCAGGCGATCCTTTCGGGACGGCGACGTGTCGCCCGGGCGAGCGTCGGTGGCCGTGTTGCAGCCGGCGGTGCACAGAGCGAGAGCGAGGGCGAGGGTCGCGCGGCGCGCAGCACGGGTCATGGCCTCGCGTCCGTGGCGCTGTGGTCCTTGCGCTTGGTCAGGCCGTGCTCGGTGCGCAGGTCGTTCTCGGTGAGCCCGCCGGTCGCGATCGTGATCTCCTCTTCCTTGATGTCGTACGACGCGTCGGCGGGCGCGCCCATGTCGACCTCGCCGGCGGCGATGTGGCGCGCGTGGATCATCTCGTGGCCGAGGAAGATGTAGACCGGATCGGCGATGTCGTTGCCCGCGGCGTCGTGGACCTTGACGTCGCCGTCGCCGACGTTGGGATCCAGGTCGATGAACGAGCTGTCGCCAGCGCCCTTGGCGGCGCCGTTCAAGACGCCGGGGGCGCCGGCGCCGAAGCCGCCCGTCGCGCCGGTCTGCGCGCCGGCGAACACCTTGCCGGCGGATGGCCGGATCGTGCACGTCTTGGAGCCGTTGACGAGGCCGGTGACGAGCTCGCGGCCCTTGGGCTTGGACATCAGCGTGCCGATGCGCGGCAGCGTGGCGGCCTTGAAGCCGGCGTGCGCCCCGCCGTCCTTGTCGGTCTCGGTGATCAGCAGCTTGCCGGTGCCGCCCTTGACCTTGGTCCACACGCCCTCGAGCGCGGTGAACTTGGTCTGCTCGATCAGCTCGCCCTTCTGGCCGACCTTGGCGGCGGCGGGCGTCGTGCCGTCGGGCACGACCCAGTACTCGCCGAAGTCGGTCTTCTTGTTGGTGCCGACAGGCGCGGGGGCCGGTGTGGGCGACGGCCCAGGGCCCGGCGTGCGTTGCACGCCGGGCGAGCTCGACGAGCCGCCTGCCATCTGATCGAGGATGCCGCCGGCCGGCTTGCCCGCGACCACCGCGTCGGCGACGGCGTCGGCGTGGCGCTCGTACGGGTCGCCGGCCTCGCCGACGCCGCCGCGGAGCTGGACGCCGCCGCGCTGCTGCACCACGTGCGCCGCCTCGTGAGCCGCGGTGTGGAGATCGGGGCTCTCGCGGAACGCCACCGACGAGCCGGTCGCGTACGCGGACGCGCCGATCTGTCCGCTGGCCTCGGCGGCCGGGCCGCCGACGTGAGCGCGGATGCTCGACACATCGTGGCCGCCGAACAGCGCCTGGATCCGCTCGCCGTGCGGCAGCGCCTGCGGCGCGCCGGATACGCCGTGCTGCGCGGCGGCCATGACGTCACCGCCGGTGGCGCCGTCGGCCTTGCGCTGGACTGGCGCGAGGGACTCGGTCAGCGTGTGCTTGCCGGGAGTCGCCGCGCGGGACGCGTCCCCGGTCGTGTCGCTGCCGTGCCTACCGTGTTCCCGCTTGCTCCACATCGATACCGCTCCCCGGGCGACCGGCCATGCGCTCGCTCTGTCGAAGCTACGAGATCGAGATCGCCGGCGCAATGGCAATCCCTACCCGCGTGGCTATTCGGATCGGCGCGCGCGGCGGCGTCGAGGGCGCGGCTTCGCGGCGGCGGCGGCGTAGACCTCGGTGACGGCGCGGGCGGTGTCGTGGACGCGCTGGCGCAGCTCGGGCGGGCCGAGGACCTCGACGTCGGTGCCGAGGCCGAGGAGCTGGCCGGTGGCGTGGCCGAGCGACTCGATCGGGATCGTGACGCGGAGCCAGCCGCCGGCGCCCGGGTCCGGCGCGGCCTGGTCGATCGCGGCCTCGATCGCGTCCTCGACGGCGGCGCTGCCGCTGCACAGCACCTTGCGGCCGCGCGGCGACAGCCGGACGTCGGCGGTGCCGCGGTAGATGTCGCGCTCGAACCGGCGGGTGGATTCGGCCCAGTAGGTGCCGAGATCGAACGGGGTGGGGCGGGTGAAGGCGTCGTGGACGGTGAGCTCGCGGATGTTGGCGACCCGGTAGGTCCGCGGGGTCGGCGCGCGGCTGCGGGGCGTGGTGCTGCGCGGCAACGCGGCGAGGTACCACTCGCCGGCCTTGATCACGAGGCCGAGCGGCTCGAGCGCGCGCTCGACGACGCCGTCCCAGCTCTCGTAGCGGACGGAGACCCAGCGGTCGGCCCACACGGCGTCGGCGAGGGCGCGCAGATGCTGGATGGGCTTGACCCGGCGGTACCAGCCGGTCAGGTCGACGTGGAACCGCGAGCTGACCCGCTGGGCCTCGAGCTGCCAGTCGCGCGGCAGGGCGGCGAGCAGCTTGAGGTGGGCCGAGGCCATGGTGTCGCCGAGGCCGAGTTCGGCGACGGGGCCGGGGAGGCCGGACAGGAACAGGGTCTGCGACTCGTGGGGCGTCAGGCCGGTGAGGGTGGTGCGCCAGCCGTCGAGCAGCTCGAAGCCGCCGGTGGCGCCGCGCTCGACGATGACGGGCACGCCGGAGGCGCTGAGCTCGTCGATGTCGCGATAGACGGTGCGGGTCGAGACCTCGAGGTGCTCGGCGAGCGTGCGCGCGCTGACCCGGCCGCGGGTCTGCAGCATCATCAGGATCGAGACGAGCCGGCTCGCGCGCATGAAATCGCAGGGTGCGCCGTCATATATGACACAAGCTGGCAACTATGGCCCGGCAGGCTGGGAGCATGCACATCCGAGCTGTCTACCGAGCCGCCTTCCGAACCTTCGTCCTGATCTCGCTCGCCGCCTGCGCCACCGCCGCAGCTGGTCCGTCCGCCGGCGGGCCGTCGTCGGCATCTTCATCGCCATCCGGCGGCGCGTCGTCGGCGAGCGGAGCCGCGGCCGGCGCTGCCCAGCCTGCGCCCGGGACCCCGGCGTACCGCGCGGCGAACCCGCCGGGCGAGTACGCGTACACCACCGAGCGCACCGGCGGCCTGCACGACTTCGACTTCCTCGACGGCGCCTGGACCCTGGCCAACCGCCGGCTCAAGGCCCGCTGGGTCGGCAGCCAGGACTGGGACGAGTTCCCGGCCGAGGACTGCGCGGCGATCTACCTCGGCGGCGTGGTCAACGTCGACGAGTTGCACTTCACGACCAAGGGCTGGTCGGGGGTGACGGTTCGCAACTTCGATATCGCGAAGCGCCAGTGGTCGATCTACTGGATCAACAGCAAGACCGGAAGGCTGTTCTCGCCGGTGGTGGGTGGCTTCGACGGCGACCGCGGCGAGTTCTACGGCGACGACGACGACGAGGGCCGCCCGATCAAGGTCCGGTTCCTGTGGATCAAGCACGGTCCGGACCACGCTCACTGGGAGCAGGCGTTCTCGCTCGATGGCAAGACCTGGGAGGTCAACTGGATGAACGATCTGACCCGCGCGGATCCGGCGAAGATCTGCGACGGCGTCCGGCCGCGCGGCTGACCCGCACCGCGTGGGCCGCGACGCCGGCGGCGAGCAGGCCGGCCGCGACGCCGGCGGCCCAGGTGTCGGCGACCAGCGCGCCGACGAGGAACGCGGCGCTGCCGGCGACGACCAGCGCGGCCGACCACGGGTAGCCCCAGGCGCGGAACGGCCGCGGCGTCGTGGGCTCGCGGCGACGCAGCACGACCAGGGCGAGGCAGCAGATCGCGTAGTTGAGCGCGATGTAGAACGCGGCGATCGCGACCAGGCGCTGGAACGTGCCGGTGGCGATCAGGCCGATCGCGACGGCCGTGGTGATCAGCGTGGCGACGCCCGGGGTCCCGCCGGCGTTGACCTGGGCGGCGCCCGACCAGATGAACCGATCGCGGCCGAGCGCGAACAGGATCCGGGTCCCGACCATCAGCACCGAGTTGAGGATCGGCGGCAGCGAGATCAGCGCCAGCGCGGTGATGATCTGGCCGCCGCGGCGGCCGATGAGGTGCCGGGCAGCGTCGGCGGCGGGGAGGGTCGAGCCGGCGAGCTCGGCCATCGGCAGGATCGCGAGCAGCGCGAGGTTGACCAGCAGGTAGATCGCGATCACGGCGAGCGCGCCGCCGATCAGCGCGCGCGGCAGGTTCCTGACCGGGTCGCGATCCTCCTCGGTGAAGTACAGCGCGCCCTGCCACCCGGCGTAGGTGATCACGACCAGCTGGAGCGCGGCGACCACGCCGGGCAGGGTCGCGGGCGCGCGCGAGCTCGCCGGCAGCGGGAGCCCGCCCGACAGCACGAGCGCGGCGGCGACGAGCACGAGGAACGCGACGAACTTGATGGCGGTGGCCCACTCCT
>Ga0307515_10015885_pt1 | contig 13834 bp, 2 predicted proteins | sample 17_EM_MG_FD_194513 | JGI IMG/M metagenome (GOLD analysis project Ga0307515, IMG submission 194513) | Populus trichocarpa ectomycorrhiza microbial communities from riparian zone in the Pacific Northwest, United States - 17_EM | ecosystem: Host-associated > Plants > Roots > Unclassified | place... | reverse complement strand
TCGATCTTATGGTTATATAGTTAGTAAGGTGGAAGTATATTAGATACTACCTTAGAGAATATATCTTTAAACTTTCGGTACTAATAGGGTAGTTTCTATTCTACTAGCTCCTTGTCTATAAGCTTACTTTCCTATCCGCTAAGCTTATTTTCCTTTTCTTTAATTATTTAATTAATTTTGTATAAGCTAGTAGTAAAGGCAACGGTGTTAGGTTAGACTAAGTTTTAGTAGAATTCTATAGCGCTAATATAGTAGATATTAACTAGTAGGAAGTCCGTGGGTTTCTTTACGGACTTTTATTAGGCCGTATTTTGCAGTATAGGGTTTATAATCTTCCTTAGCTTACGTTCTATTTTTTATAAGTTATCCTTTTAGTTTATTAGTTTAGTATAGCGTCCGGTATTCCTAGCCTTCCTTTATAGCTACGTAGGGCCTAAGTTCTCTATAGGGGACTTAGGTAGGTTATTACTAACTTTTTAGGTCTTTAGTATAGGCGGCGTAATATAGGTAGTTTAGGGGCGGTATAGTATATAGACCCGTTACGGATTAAGCTATATATCTTTCTTAAAGGCCTAGTCCCTATATATAGCGTTAGCCTAATAAATAATATTTATCTAGGGCCGTATAAGGTTCTCTATTATAATGCTAATTTCTTTTATAAAGGAAGGGGTTAGGGGTAGAGTTTTAGGCAAGATAAAACATCTGTTTTAAACGTCTAGTTATAAGCCTAAATAGGTTAACTATTTTCTCCCTAAAATTATATTGTGGCTTTTAAGGTTCGTAATAAGGAAGGGGATGTTATACTACCTTTATCTATTAATACGGAGGTAAATCCACAAGATAGTTGTAATAGGTGGCCCTATCTGTCCGTTATATCCGCAAATAGGAATTAGTTTAGGCAGTTCTTCTAGGGGTATATTTAAAAAGTTAGCCAGTTTTACAGCATACTTTATATTAATTAAGGTAAAGATATTTACTCTTAAGTTAGTTAAAGTAGAGGTTAAAACTTAATATTTATTACGGAATAAAGTATAAGGGATAGTATAGCTTCTTCTACTAATTAGCCGACCTAGATTAATATATAATATATTAATCCCTTTTAACCCTAAAGAGGAGTCTTCCTCTAGGGTTCCTCTTTTTCTAACTTTATACTATTCTCCTAAATTAATAAGACCTTATTCGTCTTTACTGCTATTAGGTAGTCTTTTATAAAGTAGTCTTTTTAGCCGTATAAAAAGTAAGCTCCTTAATTGCTAAGTGCCTATTTATAGGGGTTGCTATATATAGGCTAAGTATTAGCCGGGCCTATGGTAAAACTAGCTACGCGGCTTACTGCTAGATTAATAGCTAGCTATATAGCTGGTGCTATAAGAGTTATAGATTGTACTAGGGCACTATAGGCCATTCTTAAAGTGCTTATAGTCTAATTTAAAGAATTTCTAGCTTTATACCGCTTGGCTTATACCTTAATTTAATAGAGGCCTTAGTTAATAGCTAAGCACTAATCCGTAAGCTCCTTTAGCGTCTATATAGTAGTAAAAACTAGTAGTACGACCTGCTATAGGTCTAGGGTAAGCTTATTAAATAAGTCTAGTATTAGATCTTCTTAGGGAATTTAGGCCTAACCAGCTAGGTATAAAAAGTGTATTTAAAAGGCCGAGAATATCTCTATTATTTTTATATTTAGGCTTTTATAATTAAGCTAAGCGTTATATACTTTAAAGGGGTCCTTATAAATAGAAGATAGGTAGATAATTATCTCTTCTTTAGAGAGGAAGGGATTTATTAAGTCCTATACGTATTGCGGACGTAGGTGCGTCTATATATCCCCGCCGGTGCGGCCAAAGATATAAGCTATTTTAGCTTAAGCAGTAGGGAAGTAGTCCGTATTAACTTTAAGTTTATTCTATAATTAAAGCTTCTAATTATTAAATATAGGGTTAGTTCCATCCGTAAGTAATAAGGGTCCCTTAACCTTTATAAACTACGTTAATACTAATACTATATATTAGGCTAGGGCCTTAAGGATTATAATAAGTCTCTAGGTATCTAATAACTTATTACTAGGTATAGGGGGTTCCCTAGCTTTAAGTAACTCTTAAAGTTATTTAATTTTGGTATTAGCTGCTATAAGCTCCGCCTAGGAGTTTAAGTTAGTTGCTATTTTACTATTAGAGGTATTTAAGGGTCCTATAGCTGCCTTACTAGCTACTACACTTCTTAGCATAGTGGTAGAGGTATTAGGTAATTCTAGGTAATTCCTTTAGGGGTTCTAGTCTATACGTATTCTTTAGGTTATGTTATATATATCCTTATCCTATTTTATTCTTATTATTCTAGTAATATTCTTTAGGGTCTATTACTATGCCCTTATCCTATTTATAGTCCGTAAATATATTTAAGTTCCTTCTTAGGAAGAAATAGTAGTTAAGCTTTAGATAATATTAGCGACTTAGTTAATTAAGGCACGAGTATAATAAAAGGGACGCGCAAGCCTATATAAATGGTAGTCTATAAACAAGAATCTAAAGCTAAGGAAAGGGAAGAGGGGGAAGAGTAGCGCCGCTTAATGTTTTTATAAGATCTTTGCGTTATATAACCGCAATATACGGCAATCTGTGGCAACTTGCTAGTATAAAGTTCTGCTAAGTTCTGCTAGTTAAGTTCTGCTAATGCCGTAACACCTTTAGCCTTATAAATACTCTAAGCTTGTTTTAATATTATATAAATAATACCCTACGTCCTTACCTAGATATCTTCTATACTGCTTATATTAATAATATTCTAATATATAGTAATAACCTAACCAAATACTAGAAATACGTTAATTTTATTTTATAATCCCTATAAGGAGCTAGTTTATATAATTAGATATAAATAAATATAAATTTTATAAAATAGAAGTCCTATATCTTGGGCTTCTTTTTTTATAAACGGTATATAAATAGACCTAAAGAAAGTTAAAGTAATTATAAACTAGTAAGAACCTAAGAACGTTAAGGATATAAAAGCCTTTATAGGATTTACTGATTTCTGCTAACGGTTTATTAATAACTTCTCCGCCCTAGTTTTACCCCTTATAGCTTTAACCTAAAAGGATAAAGCCTTTATCTTTAATAAGGAATGTAAAAAGGCCTTTACTTATCTAAAGGTTATATTTACTACCGCGCCTATACTTTAATACTTTAACCTAAACTAAATAAGTGGTATAGAAGCCGACTTATCTAACTATATTACTAAAGGCATTCTGTCTTAATATAACGAAGATAGAGTATTATACCCTATAGCATACTACTTAAAATAACTAAGCCTAGCCAAATATAACTATAAGATCTACGATAAGGAGTTACTAGCTATTATTAGATGTTTTAAATAATAGTGACCTAAACTAGAAGGCGCCGAATTTCTAATTAAGGTCCTTAGCGACTATAAGAATTTATAGTACTTTATAACTATAAAATAGCTAAGCCATTATTAGGCCCGCTAGTTAGAATATTTATCCCGTTTCTAATTCTTAATTATATACCGCCTAGTTATTTAAGGTTAAAAGCCTAATACTTTAACCTAACGTTTATAAGACGCGCTAGCACTAAAAGAAGTATACTTTTACTAAAACTAGACCCTACTTTGTCCTAAACTATTTAACCTTCCTACTAAGGACCTTATAGTATACGTCCTTAAAATAACCAATTAATTAATTAAATAGATTATAATTAATAAATACCTAAATAACGAGTTTATTTAAGAGACGCTTAAGCTAATCTATAATAGTATTAGACGCTTTAAGAAGATCTCTTTAAGTAAATATAAAGCTTATAGAAACCGCTTGTATTACTAAAACTATTTAGTTATCCTTAATTATAATAAGCTTAAGCTTAAGCTCTTTAAATACGTATATAACCTACTAGTAGCCAGCTACCTAGGCTAAAGAAAAACTCTAGAACTACTCTAACGAGAGTATTACTGGCCGAATATATATAATATAGCATAAAGGTACGTCTCTAGCTGCTATATTTACCGACGAGCTAAAGCTTTATATAAGACGTATAATGGCCTTCTAAAGCTACTACCTGTTCTAAACTAAAGATAAAAGGATATCTTAATTAACTTTATTATTAATCTCCCCGTAAGTAAAGGCTGTATAAATATTATAGTAGTTATAGACCGACTGTCTAAAATAAGACACTTAATCGCCTACCCTAATATATTAACACCTACTACTACCTAACTATTTCTAGATTATATATAGAAACTCTATAAACTCCCTAAAACGATTGTCTCTAATAAAGGTAGCTAATTAATTTTTATATTTTAAAAAGAACTAACTACCTAACTCCGTATTAAAGTACTATTATTTATAGTATATTGCCCGGAAACGGATAGCTAAATATAATATATAAATGCTATAATAGAATAGTATATTCGGATATATACGTTATACTTATAAGATAACTAGATTAATTGGCTTATATTTACTAAGTTTACTATAAATAATTCCGTCTTAGAAACTATAAAGGTCTCCCCATTTCTAACTAACTACGGCTAGTATCTATAAATAGGTTTTAAACCCTTTAGTAATATTCCTCGCCCTACTTATTACGCCTTATAAATTATAAAAGTAAATAAATTTATAAAGAAGATAAAGGAACTATAACAGTTCCTTACTAACGAAATAATATAGGTTTAATTTATTTATAAAGCTGTAGCAAATAAGAAATAAACCATAACCCTAGCTTACTAAATTAGTAACTTTATTTAGCTAAATATAAGAAATCTAAACATAAAACGACCTACTAAGAAGCTTAATTAGAAGAACGCTAGCCCTTATAAGGTTAAGAAGGTTATCTCCTCTTACGCCTACTAACTAAAGCTCCCTAATACAGTTAAAATCCACCCCATATTCTATACATTAGTCCTCTACCCTACTACTTCTATATTAAACGCCCTGCCTAAATAAATATAAGACCCTCCCCTACTAGTTAAAGTGGATAGTAAGAACAAGTACTTTATTAAAAGAATTAACAACATTAAGTATAATAAACAGAAACGCTAATATATATATCTTATAAAATAAAGAGGCTTTATTAAGCCCTTATGGGAACCTATTAACTCTATAGGACTTATATAAGCCGTAAAAGACTTTTATAAACTCCACCCAGAACTACTATAGCCCTATTTCGTAGAGGCTCAAGTTTAAAGGGGGGTACTATTATAGGATACCCCTATAACACCTTATACATATCTACCTATTTCTACTAACTTGGCAACTAAAGACTAACCATAAGACGGCAATTTAATAGCAATCTACGGCAATTTAATAGCAACCTACTATATTCTACTATATCCCACTAAGTTTTACTAAGTTCTGTTAGAACTACTATTTAAATCCTATTCCGCTCCATATATATATTAACTAAGCAACTAAGTCTATAATATATACTCTTTCTTTCCGTTTTCCTACCTTCTTTCCTTATATAACGTCTTAACCTCCTTATACAGTTTATGTATATAGCTTAATGTTACGGCGCTGGTGGAAACTGGTGGATTGTGGCTGATAGATATTGGTAGATTATAGCGAATAGTCGTAGACAGTTTTATATAGTTCTAGATAGTTACCGCTACGTAACTAAAGGATTATATATAACGTTAAACAGCACCGCCCTTCGTCTCCTTTCCTTTCTTTAGCTTTAGATCCTCGTTTATAGACTACTAATTATATAGGCTTGCGCGTCCCTCTTACCGTACTTATACCTTAATTAACTAAGTCGCTAACATTATCTAAAGCTTGTCTACTCTTCTTCCTAAAAAGGAACTTAAAAATATTTACGGACTATAAATAAGAATAGAACACAGAAATAGACCTAAAGACTATTATTAGAACTTAAAGAATAATAAGACCTATAGAATATGCACAGACTAGAACCCCTGCAGAATCCTACTAAAAGTTACCCTAATAACCGTATTACTATACTAAGAACTACAGCGGCCAGTAAAGCAGCTATAGGACCCTTAAATACCTCTAATAATAAAATAGCAACTAACTTAAACTCCTAGGTAGAGCTTATAGCAGCTAATGCTAAAATTAAATGACTTTAAGAGCTGCTTAAAGCTAGAGAACCCCTTATACCTAATAAAGAGTTATTAGACACTTAAAGACTTGCTATAATCCTTAAGGCCCTAGCCTAACGTATAGTATTAGTATTATTATAGTCTATAAAGTTTATAACCCTCCTATTACTTACAGACGGAACTAACCCTATATTTAATAATTAGAAGCTTTAATTATAAAATAAGCTTAAAGTTAATACGGACTACTTCCCTACTACTTAGGCTAAAATAGCTTACGTCTTTAGCCGTACCGGCGGGGATATATAGACGCACTTACGTCTGTAATACGTATAGGACTTAATAAATCTCTTCCTCTTTAAAGAAGAGATAATTATATACCTATCTTCTATTTATAAGGACCCCTCTAAAGTATAAAACGCCTAACTTAATTATAAAGGCCTAAATATAAAAACAATAGAGACCTTCTTAGCCTTTTAGACCCGCTTTCTGCATCTAGCTAGCTAGGCTTAAACTCCCTAAAAAGATTTAATGCTAAACTTATTTAATAGGCTTATCCTAGACGTATAATAAGCCGTACTATTAGTTTTTACTACTATATAGACGCTAAAGGAACTTATAGACTAGTGCTTAGCTATTAACTAAGGCCTTTACTAAATTAATATATGCGCTAAATAGTATAAAGCTAGAAACCCTTTAAATTAGACTATAAGCAATATAAGAACGGCCCATAATGCCCTAGCACGATTAGTAACCCCCGTAGCACTACCTATATAGCCCGCCGCTAATTTAGTAGCTAGCTATACGGCTAGTCCTACTATAGGCCTAGCAAATACTTAGCCTATATATAGTAACCCCTATATATAGGCCCTTAGTAATTAAGGAGCTTACTTCTCTTATAGTTAAAAAGGTTACTATATAAAGGATTACCTAATAAACGTAAAGGCGAACGAGGTTTTGTTAATCTAGAAGGATAGTATAAAGTTAAAAAAAGAGGAACCTTAAAGGAAGACTCCTCTCTAGGGTTAAAAGGGATTAATATATTAGATGTTAATTTAGGTCAGCTAGTTAGTAAAAGAAGCTGCATTATCCCTTATACTTTATTCCGTAATAAATACTAAGTTTTAACCTTTGCTTTAGTTAACTTTAGAGCAAATGCTTTTATCTTAATAGATACTTAGTATGCTATAAAGCTAGCTAACTTTCTAAATATACCTATTAACGAACTACCTAAACCAATTTCTATCTATGGGTATAATGGGCGGATAGGGCTACCTATTATAACTATCTTATAGATTTACCTCCGTGTTAACGGACGAAGGCAGTATAATATCCCCTTCTTTATTACGGACCTAGGTAGCTATAATATAATCTTAAGGCGAAAATAGCTAGCCTATTTAGGCTTATAGCTTAATATATAGAGTAGACGGCTTATCTAGCCTAAAACCCTACCTCTAACCCCTTCCTTTATAAAAGAAATTAGTATTATAATAGAAAACCTTATACAGCCCTAGATTAATACTATTTACTAGGCCGATGCTATTATGGCTTATATAAATGCTTCTAAACTAAAGCTTGTAGAATGCTATATTATAAAGATACTAAGCTAAAAAGAAGGGAAAAAGGGGTTGCTAGGACTGATGTAAATAAATATATAGGGTGAGCCGCTAAGGCGCTAGCTCTAGGCGAGCTAATTATAGGTTAGTAGAATATAGTAAAATTTAGCAGGTAACGTGCGATAGCGCCGTTACATTACCCCCCTCTTTAAAAGAAAGCCTGCCTTTAGGCTTAGTTAGAAATAGGGTAGTACTAGGCTTATAAATATAGGATTATAAAATATAAGATAAGGAGATAAAGGGGATATAAGTGCGTCCGGACTAAGTATAAAAAGGCGATTATAGGTTAAGTAGAAGCACTAGGTTAGAAAGAGTAGCTACTAAAAGTCTTAGTATAAATCTAACTAATTAGATAACTTTAACCGGTAGTTAAAGTTCCTAGATATCTAAAATTTTACGGTACTAGTAGAAAACGGCAGAATATAGCAGAATATAGCAGATAGCTGTATTAGGGCTTTAGGGCGTTTTTATCCCTATATTCTTCCGGTAACTTATTATCTTTATTATACTAGTATTCTATCTATTTATCTAAGTACTTTAGGGGTCTAGGTATATTAAGGTATTAGTTATAAAACTCTTTAAGCTTTTAGGGGTAGCTTATAAAGTTCTATATAGGGTACTAGGTTAGGTCTAGATTATAGCCCTTCTATTAAATATAGTATTTTAGTATTCCCTATACTATCTTATAGGCTAGTATTTTATTAACTTCCTATTTATCGTCACCGTTTACTTAAACTAGTAGGGGAGGCTTATTCTTTTATTTAGGTAATAGGTCGTTTATAGCTTTCCGTAACTTATCTAGTAAGAAAATAGGGTAAACCTTAATTAAAATTAGGAGCTTTACCTTATATAAGTTGCCTATCTTCTTAAGAACCTTATATAGTCCTACTATCCAATAGTCTAGCTTATAGCTAGGTTATTTAGTCTTCTAATTCCTTATTATAACCTAGACTATATTACTAGGGGCAAAATTAGGCTCTTAACGGTGTTTATTTACCTACTGTTCTATTAACTTTTAAGCTTTTTCTAAGTTCTATGGGCTACCATCTAGGCTTCCTCTAAGCGTTTAGTGTACTGTTAGGCCTTAGTATAAAATAGCTTCTCTTATATAGTCTAGGGTTCTTCTAGCCTTTTCTAGTTAAAGCTTATATAGGGTAAGTATCCCATTTTTAGCTAAAATAGGGCAAACCCTATAGAGTTATAGGGTAGGGTTGCTTAGGCGTAGTCTATTAAGGGTAGTAGTTTAAACTAGTTGTCTTAGAAATAGTTAATAAAGGGCCTAAGCCTTTAGTCTAGGTATTAATTTATAATCTCCATCTAACCGTCTATCTAGGGGTAGTAAGCCGTAGAAAGCTTTAGCTTAATACTTAGAATCCGGGTAAACTTATTCTAGAAGGCCAATATAAACTATAACCTATAATTAAATATAATAGTATCTAGTAGTCTATAAATTTGGTAAACGTAATAGATATATAGCTAGGCTGCCTCTTTAGTATTAATATTCTTATAACAGGGAATTAAGAATAGGCGTTTACTAAAGCGGTTAACTATAATTATAACTATATTATATCTGTTACGGTCCCTAAGTAACTTATAAAAGTCTATAAAGATATACTACTAAGGGCGCTCTAGTATTAGGAGTGGCTTAAGTAGTCCTAGGGTCTTATCCTATAGGATTATAGCTCTTTTATAGTCTTCGCAGTTCTATATATATTAATTAATATTCGCAACTATTCTTAGCTAATAATAGTGGCAGTTAATAATTTTACGGGTCTTATTCTTGCTAGGGTATACTGTAGAAACTTAGCAATAAGCTTTACGGATTAGTTTAGTCCGTAGATTATTAATATTAGAGACTATAAGCCGCTCCTAGTATAGGAGTAACCCTTCCTCCGCTTTAAAATTAGGGTTTTCTTTTACAGCTTAATTACAGAGGGCCTTTAGGGCGTTAGCCGTGCGGTTTACAGTTAGGAGGCAGCTAATTAGCCCTATTAGTTTATCTAAGGTCTCCTCTATTAATGCTAGTTTATTTAGCTAAAAGTCTAGCTCCTTAAGAATCTGCGGGTTAAGCTATTTGGGATAGAAAAGGGCGCGCGTCTAATATTAGGTCTTTAGCTTATCCTAGGGTCCTATATTTTATTCTTTTTAGGTTAAGGCATTAGCCTTAGAGTTTTACTTACTAAAACGATATATAATTATAAAGAAGAATTAGAAGAGTATCTTAGCCTACTAGGCTTATTATTTAGTAAGCTGCTTTATAGTTATAAAGTACTCTAGGGCTTTATAGTCTATATATATCTTAATCTAGGAGTTTATACCTTTAAGCTCTACGCGCTATTAGGAAAGTAATTAAATAACAGCTAATATTTCTTTATTATTTACTTTATATTTATACTTAGCCGGGTTTATTGTTTTTAAGAAAAAGGTAATAGGGTACTATTTGCCGTCTAGATATAACTATAATAGAATTCCTACTATAACCCTATTAAAGGCGTCTATTTCTAGCATTAATTTAAAATCTAGGCTATAGTAATAAAGAACTAATAAAGAAATAAGCCGATCCTTTATCTCTTTAAAGGCTTTTATATAGTTATTATTAAAGATAAAAGGCGTGTCCTTCCTGGTTAGTTATATAAGAGGTTTTACTATAATTCTATAGTCGCGGATAAACTAGTAGTAGAAGTTATAAAACCTAAGGAAGGATTAGATTTCTTTTACTATATAAGAAGGCTTCTAGTTATAGATTACTTTTACCTTCTTAGGGTCGATTTTAATCACTTCTATAGTTATAATAAACCCGAGGTATTTTATACGTTTTACCTTAAACTTGCATTTCTTAATATTAACTTATAAGCCCGTATTTTGTAGTTTCTCTAGGACCTTCTTAATATAAACTTAATAATAATAATTTATTACTTAACGTCTAATTTGGATCCCTATTAGGCCCACGCGGACTACTCCTTATATATATATAGGGAGAAAACTCTATTTAAGAAAAACCCGTAATCTATCTCCCTGCCTTTTAGGACTCGCCTATAAGGCGCCTATAAGTTACCTATAGTGCTCCTACTACCTTACTTTTTAACCTTTTTAGAAACTACTACTGCCGTAATAAGCCTACGGACGCGCTAGTATTATAAACTTTACTCTACTACTATAGAGTTATTAAGGGGCGCCCGTTACTTGCCCCACCGCCCTTTATTACTATTTCCTTTATAACCTAGAACTGGTTTAGTACATTTTAGCTAATAAGCTACTAGGTAACCGCCTTAAGGCCTTTTTATATTAAGAGTAGTGTCTTATAGTTCTCTATGCTAGCTACTAAAAGTATTACTTCTTAGTTAGTGCGTAAGGGGCATAATAGTATTACGTGTTTTAGTGTCTATCTTAGCTAGCTATATTTATATCTCAGGCTATTTACTAGAATACCCACCCAGTAAAGCTAGTCTTTTAGTCCTATTATTCCTGTTCTTAGGAGTATTACTATTATATTTTCTACCTTTATTAAGCCTTCTTAAAGCCCTAAAGTATTTACCCCCTATAGCGTTAACTATGCTATAGCTTAGGTTCCTCTTACCTTAGTTAGCCTCTGTACCTTTAACTCCTATATACCTTTTTAGCATTAGTCTAGCTAGTATTATATTGCTATAGATGGTTTCCTAGCGTTTTTTTATACTTTACTTTATCTCCTTTCTCTTTTTTACTATTATCCTTACTAGCCTCTTATACGTCTCCCTTCCTCCTTTATATGGGCCTGGGCTCTAAAGTAGCACTATTCTTCTTCTACTTTCTTTACCTATTTCTTTAATATATTTTCCCTACTTTAGAGTTATTAGTTTGTTCTTCTATAAGGCGCCCTAAGGTCCCTTTATAGTTTATTTATACGTGTCTTAATATACTTTATAATATTAAAGTTATATTCCTTTTATACCCTTTATATTATAGTGGCTTTAATATATAGTTATAGGGGGGAATATTAGCTTCCTTCTTAAGTAGTGCTGTAGCCGTTCGCTTATATCCGCCTATTATACTTTAAAGGCAGGCTATTTAGACCTTTTAGAGTGGTTTAAGAAGTAATTTAGGGGGGCCTTTCTTGGATTCTCTAATGGCCTAAATACTGGACCTATATATTATAGTTAGCCGGATAACTGCTATATATAGTAGGCGTGACCTCTAAAAGTATAGACCCTATATAGAATTAACGATCCTAGATAATACGCTATATTATACTTAGCCCTTATGGGCCGCTTATACCGTATATACGCTCTACTAGAGCTTACTATTTACCTATACTTCTAATACTCTTAAGCCCTAAACTAGTTAACCCCTAAAGCCTTAAATGCGAATTATATACTAGAGATCTATAGATTAGTTACGTTTTCTTATAAAATAGATTAGCTAGTATTTCTCTAGTAAGAATTAAACTCTATATCGCCTTGCCTATTTTATATAGGTATTATAAGCTTTCTCTAGTGTTTTGTAATTCTTTACGGCTGTTAGCCCGTATATAATTAGGTTTATATTATTAATAAAGCCTACCCCCTAGGTCGCCCCTTCCTTAAAGGAGTTAAGTAGGTTGCTTATAAAGAAAAGGAAGAGTATAGGCGAGAGGGGTAATCCTTATAGTATTTCTGTTACAACTATAATAAGGGGGCTTTAGTATCCGCTAAAGACTAGTAATATTCCTTTTTAACCTATAAACCCTTAAATAAATTATATAATCCATTCTAAGAAGCCTTTTACCCTAAAAATATATAGAAGACGCTTATAGGGTACGTTATTATAGGCGCCACTAATATCTAGGCTAAGCATTAATACTATAAAGTCCCTTTACATCGCCTATATAGATTTAATAGTAGTAGCGAGTAGCGTAAGTACTAATAGTGTTAAGCGGTTCTTTCTTACCCTTATTTAGCTTTATAGTAGTAAGGCATGTTTTTTTAGCTATATCTACTATATAGTCCGCTATTACCCTTTTTAAAATCTTGCTAAGGGTATTCTCTAAGGCAATAGGGCGGTAGCTTCCTAGAAATAAGTAGTCTGCTTTACCTTCTTTATGTAAAATAAACATTATTATAGCTCTTCTAAGTCTTAGGTAGTAGCCTATTATAAAGTATACTTTAGCTATATCTATAAGCTAAGGTGCTATTAATAGTCTATAGGTTTTTAGTGCTTTATTTAGGATCCCATCTAGTCTTAATACTATATTATTTAAAAGGCGGCTAATAGTTCTAGCCATTTCTTTAGTTGTTATATTACTATTAACCCTTAGGGGAGTTACTGGCGCTTTACCTATAATATTGCTAAGGTTTACTAAAACTAGTTAAGGGAGAAATCTTTCTATAAGGATCTTTGTCTTCTTCTTATTATTACTTATAGCTAGTAATTTACCTAGTCTTTATAGGGGTGGAAGGTATAGGTCTTCTACTAAATATCCCGCCTTTCTCTTTACTTATTTTACTATTTTCTAAAGACCTTTATTATAGGGGAGGCTTAAGTTAATAGTATGCTTATTTATAAACCGTCTCTAGCTATTTCTTACTTCTTTTTTTAGGGTATTCTTTAGCTGGTTTCTTATATCTTTATATTATTTCTTATCTTTAGGATTATAGCTACTTATATATTTTCTTTTTACTTATTATTAGCTAGTAATAAAAACTGCGTATTATGCGGACTATATATATCGCGTATAGGGGCCCGGTTTTAAGACCGGGCAGTACTCTTTTAGCCCATTTTTAATTACTACCTATATTTTTTTTATCTTTAGTTGATTTCCTTAGGGGTAGCTAATAAGCCTTACTTATTTAATATTGGGTGGATTTCTTCTAGGTCTTAAAGTTATTATTTAACTATATTAAGGAAGCTATCTATCTTAAGCTTTCTTATTATATATCTTTTGCTATTTAATTATGCCTTAATATTTAGATCTAGCTATATTTAGATAAGGATATAGTCTAAAGCAAGTACCTTTTTTTCTTTAGGGTTATATCTTTTAAGTCTTTAATATAGGCCTTTATCTATAAATATAAGGTTAATTATACTTCTAGCGGTACCTTATTGCCATATAATTACTCCTAAAAGGGTAGCTAGCTTAAGGCCCTAGGTGTCTATAGCTCTTAATAGGCACTTTACCTATTATTTAGTAGTAATAT
>Ga0307515_10015884_pt1 | contig 13834 bp, 7 predicted proteins | sample 17_EM_MG_FD_194513 | JGI IMG/M metagenome (GOLD analysis project Ga0307515, IMG submission 194513) | Populus trichocarpa ectomycorrhiza microbial communities from riparian zone in the Pacific Northwest, United States - 17_EM | ecosystem: Host-associated > Plants > Roots > Unclassified | place... | reverse complement strand
AAACAAACTCTTTCAAAAGGCAAATCATCACTTTCACTCAAAAACCAGGAGAAACATTTTACCAATGTTGGGATAGGTATCGAGACTTGCTTTAATACTTTGTCTCATCATGGTTTTGAAATATGGAGATTTGTTTCATATTTTTATGAAGGGTTGACTCCTAAAGATAGGCAAATAGTTGAATTGATGTGCAATGGAACTTTTGAGGATAAAGACCCTAATGAAGCAATGGAGTACCTAGACTTGCTAGCTGAAAATGCTCAAAATTAGGACACTACAGGCACTTATGAGGCACCAAGTAAAAGCCAACCTCATACATCTATTGGGGTCCTCATCGCACCACATATTAATTTTGGAGTCAATTGGATATCGTTTTCTTTGGTTTTTAGTTTCGGGTCTAATCAGAATTCATAACGTGTTTGCGCCAGTATATCAAACCTTATCATAAATTGCTCAAACTTTATATTCTTTCTATTTGGGTTGATATATGCGAAATTTTAGGTCCATTGGACAACATTTACTTTAGGTTCCAGACTAGGACTTAACTCGTCGTCAACGAGTGTGTTTTGCGTCGACTCATGAAATTCACTTTCTTTATGTTGTTTTCATTTCTTACAGTATAGTTTTACCATATTTGTGTGTTGTTTCATCATTTTGCATATAGCATTTCTGTTTTTATTCGAGTCTTCAGTTTCGTTCATAATTCGGATAGATTAGCTTGCTACTCGCGAGACTATTATCATAGTTTCGTTTTTGCTTGTTTTCCTGTTTTTATTGCTTCTTGAGTCATATATATATATATATATAAGTTGGTTCTATTCGGTGTCGGTTTAAGTTCCGCAAGAACTGCGAGAAGGTGAGACGAGAGGTGTGAGCGTGTGAGGATTTTTTTTACCACTAACCAATTTTTGCAGGTACAATCATGTCAGATCAAAACAACACACCACCCTCTCCCGATGTAGAACTTAAATTCCAAATGCAAGTCATGACAAAGATGGTGGAAAGAATGAATTTCGTGATGGGGAACGTGTGTGACAGACTTAAAAAGGTGGGAAAAACATGGTAACGTGGTTGGAACATGTACCCAAGACGTGAGAAAGGTTTGGCTGAACCGAAATCAAATGATGGTAGTGGGGCCGAAAGGCCAAGGCGGGTTGATTATGAGGATTTTAAGGCGGACGTTGATGATATTGGTGATGATGGTTTTAAGGATGAGACCATTGGCCATCGGGAAGGTTTTTAGCAGCCTAGAAACCGAAGGGATTTCATGTATTTTGATGAGGTATTATGGCAAAAGAAAAGGAGGATTCAAAAGAAGAGGTGGTATCAAAGGGAGAGAAATAAAGAGATTAGTATTCTAAAAAAATAATCCAAGAGTGTATCCCGTATTCTAGGGGAGATGAAGCAAGAACTTGATGTGTTAACGACAACAGTCAATGCCCAGCAAGCTTCAGAAAGAGAGGAAAAAAAATGCTGCAATGATGATGTATGAAATGGAACGGCTGCTATTTTCATCCAAAGTTGTTGGCGACGATTGTTGGCAAGAAAAAAACTCCTAAGGTTTCAAAAAGAGGCTAAGGAATTGTCCATTCAACTTGTTGGTGATTCGAAAATGAATCATCTTGAAGAGAGATGGAATGATACGATTCAGGTAAGGTCAAATTTGATTTTGACGTAAAATGTGCAACTATCCAGTTTTACGGCAACCGTCATAATTCTCAATCCGACTGTTGTATCGGGCTGAAATGTTATGTGGAGTCTCCTGACATGTTTTTCTATCTTGGGTTAAAATTGCAGGTTAATTAGAGTTAAAGAAGGCACTGCATTACTGGTCGACAGAGGTTGTACGAATTTTGTTATTTACTTCCTTTTGACTTGTGGACTTCCTATTTGGCTAGAATGCTTTTCTTAGAAGGATGTGCCAACTTGTTTTGGAAATCTCCTTGTTTTCAATGGGCTGAAATATAGTTTCCAAGTGTGGCAAGGATTCATAAATCTTTCAGAATCCTTTACTTATAAGGATCCCTTATTCATCCTAGCTACGAGGAAAGAAGACTTCAGAATTACTTCTACATTCAGATCAGATTTCCTACTATATTTGGGACTTCTAAATGGAGACAAATCTGATTCTAGCATATTTAGGATAGTAATTATTATTTTCTTCTTAGTCTTTGGGTTATTATTACATATTTGGGTCAATTGTAAGTGGCCCTCATATAAGTCCACCTAAGGGGGTTCCATTAGGGTTTATTTAAGTCTAGAGTTAGTATAAATAAAGGCATTACCAGACATGTAAGTTATACAATTCATATTAATAAAACTTCTTGTTTGCCGCACTTTGTGTGTGTGTGTGTGTGTGTGTGTGTGTGTTGGTGAGATAATCTCCCTTCCTTGGTTCTCTAAAGAACTGAAAACGACTTATCGAAGAACAACTAGCTTCGTGGTTTCATCCTTACACTTCTCGTTCGCGAATCAATATTCATTGGGTGGGGGTTCCAAACAAGCCTTGGATCCTAGCTAAAAACAAAGTATTAATTAAGCCCAAACAAGCCTTGGGCTCTAGCTAACAAAATAAAATAAAGCCCTTAAATTAAATCCATGTTCCGCCATGAGAAGAAGAGAAGGAAGTAAAATATTACAGAATTGATTCATGGCTTATTTATAACCTTCTATGCAGCCCCTTTATCTTAGAAACAAAAGGAAAAGGTAGGCACCCATGTTGTTTCCAAGTTGTAGTAGGATTTTTTTTGTTTCCTTTGTTGTCCTCACCTTATGGCCCAAATAAAGTTGTATTGGGCGCCTCTTGCATTTGGATAAGATGTACTAGGGTCTCCTCTTGATACTCCAATGGGCCTTTCAATTCTGACTTGGTTGAAAACCAATGCATTCAATGCCTTTATCTTGGACCGAGTCATTGGACCATTTGGAACATGTAATGGGTCTTGCTGGTGTTTCTGGGCTGGTCCACAGCAGATTTGGAATCCTTCGAGCATGATAAGTAATGGTGGAACATATTTCTGCAACACGCCATTTGAATCTTTAATAAAAAAAATATGAAATCATACACAAAATTACAACCCCTTATCACCATTAAACAAGTGGACAAGTAGAACTTGCTAATAGAGAGATCAAACAAATCTTAGGAAAAACAGTGAACCCTAATCGAAAAGACTGGTCTTTATGACTCAATGATACATTTTGGGCTTATTGAACTGCTTTTAAAACATCATTAGGTATGTCACCTTACAGGGTAGTTTATGAAAAACCTTGTCACTTACTTATGGAACTTGAACATAGAGCTTACTGGGCTATTAAAGCTTTCAATTCAAACCTTGATGATGCTGGCCAGCCTACGTAAGTTACAAATAAATGAGCTTGAGAAAATATAAAATGATGCATATGTGAATTCAAAAATTCATAAAGTAAGAATCAAAGAGTTTCATGACAAGAAAGTCTTGAGAAAAACATTTAATGTTGGTCAACAAGTTTTGCTTTATAATTCTCGACTCCACTTATTTCCTGGAAAGCTAAGATCAAGATGGTGCAGTCCATATATTGTGAAACAAGTGTATCCTTATGGGGCCTTTGATATTGAGAATCCAAAGAATGACAATGTTTTTAAGGTAAATGGACATTGTTTGAAAGCTTGCTTTGATAATTTTCCTACTGAAAATGAATCCATTCGTTTGGGCGATCCTGTTTATAAAGATTGATTATTTTGTTTTTCTAACATTGTTTTTGTGTTTCTTTTTTGTGTGATTTTTGTTTTGCCAGTCTCTCTCCAACCTCGGTCAAATAGCAGATAATGATACTCTGATGAGGATCAACCCAACACCAAGCGTAATCATGCCAACGAATTGGAAGTGCCAGTTGGGTCAATTACAAGAGCTAGGGCGAATAAGCTTAAACAAGCATTGAATGAGCTTGTTCAGAACATATGAAGCAAAATGGATCTAGAGGGGCTTAGAACATTTAAGGAGCATGAAGGACAACCTTTAATTCATTAATTCAGGTCCAAGAAGAACCCAATTCATGTGGAACGAGGGGCTGATGTGTGCGGCCCAATACTACCCTTATTAGGCTCGTTTTTTTTCCTAATGCTACAATGATAAAAAGTCAGCAATTTATTCTCCTAAATAAGAAAGTTAGCCAGATCTTGTTCCTAAAGAGGGGAGAATTATTTAATGCTTTTCCTAACTTAGGAAGGAAAGTAATTAAATCAGCAACAAATGATGAAATTTATTTTCTTATTTTTCCAAGTTAAACAAGAAAATCCAAGCTAATCAAGGACATCAAAGGCAGCAGCAACACAAATTTTACAAATCATTGGAAAGATATAAATCTTGGGAAAACATTAGAACAAATTTTGTTTTCTTCCCAAAAAAGCCCCACAACTATGTTTTGATATATTGAACACAAAAAAAGTTTATTAATATCTTGATTAAGAGGTATGGAGCAAAGATACAAATCTAATGAGAGTTTGTTTATTTGAATAGATTAATGGAAGTAAAATGATGAATGCCTTTTTTTTATTTTGTAAATTGTTTTTCTACTGTAACGCTTTAATTACTAGGGACCAGTAATAAGCTGGTCGGGGGGTTTGATCAATACTTAAAAGTGCATTTTCATTTAGGTTTTATATCATCATATTGCACTTAAAGTCTGATAATAACAAGTCTGATAATATAAGATATCTTTAATTTATGGTAAATGCTCATTTTAAATGCAGACATATCTCACAATTCAAAGGATTGATTGATGTGTTTAACTATTAAAATTGAGAGGACAAAAAGAGGGTTGTGCTTAGAGAAGAGATGTTGGTTCAATTCAAACTGGAACACCATTCAGCTATTAGGTCATAACTAAAGCTGTAGATCTTGATATTTAGGTCTGATTTATCTTGATGGAAATCTAAAACATAGGCCTAAAACATTCATGAAGAGTCCAAGATTCAAAACTATCTTTTTAAAGTTCAAATGTTAGTAATAAAAGAGAAGTCTGAATCTGTCATGTAGCCCAGATATTATTCGGTGTTCAGCCTATATCTCGAGTTCTAGAAGTCCAAATGAGCTCATTCCTTTTTTGTTGGAAAGATGAGACAAATTCATGAAGACTATTCAAATGCTTATGTTTGCAATGATGTTTTGTCCAACCAACAAGTCAATAGCTAGCCACTAAGTCAATGGTTGGCCACCAACTCATGGTTAGTAATCAAATCAATAGTTCCAAATTTTAGCCTATAAAATGAGGTATTTTTCATACACTTAGGCATCTTGTTTTTCATATCAAGATCTTCCTCTTGTTTTTTTTCTTTGTATTTTTGTAATGCTCAATATTTATTTCATATTATATTCTCAGTAATCTCTTGTTTATGCTTATCATTTTATTTACTATACTTATTTAACTTATATCATAACTATGTTCTTATCTTGTTTAGTTATGTTTTTCTTTTTCATTATGTTTAGTTAAGTTTATTTTGTAAAGGTGAAAAGGTTACACTAATGGTGTTAAAATAAGTATAGTAAACTCAACATGGATTTTAATGTTTATATTCAAGAAATTTTGCTATTAACATGTTTTATAATTGTTATCTTACTCATTCTTAATACCTTGCTTGTTAAATAATTAATCTAGATGATGCGAACCTCGTGATCACGTGGTCACGCAACCCACATACAAAGACATCAATTCTCGGAAAGCCAAGTAAATCAGGTTTTATTGGAGTGTGACACAAAGAAAACTTGTACCTAGGCACTAGCACTATTGGAAACGGAAAGCCATACCCAACAAATATTGATTCGCGAACGAGAAGTATAAGGATGACGCCACGAAGACAGTTGTTCTTCGATAAGTTGTTTTTTTCAGTTCTTTAGAGAACCATGGAAAGGAGATTATTTCACCAACACACACACACACACACAAAATGTGGCACACAAGAAGTTTTATTAATCTGAATTGTATACCTTACATGTATGGTTATGACTTTATTTATACTAACTGTAGACTTAAATAAACCCTAATGGACCCCCCTTAGGTGGACTTATATGAAGCCCACTTACAATTGACCCAAATAAGTAATAATAACCCAAAGATAAAAATCTGAAAATTACCATCCTAAATATGCTAGAATCAGATTTGTCACCATTAAAAAGTCCCAAATAGACAAATCTGATCTGAAGGCAGAATTTATTCTGAAGTCTTCTTTCCTTTCTGTAGTTAGGATGAATAAGGAATCCTTGTAAGAAAATGATTCTGAAATAAGTATGAATTCTTGCCACACTTAGAAACTATGTTGCAGCCCATTAAAGATCTTTGTAGAATTAGTAGATTTCCAAAATAAGCTGCCATATCTTTTTAGAAAAAAAATCCTAGCCAAATAGGAAGTCCACAAGTCAAAAAGGAAGTAAATAACAAAATTCGTACAACCTCTGTTGACATGTATTGAGATGTCTTTCCGAACTCCGATTGACCTAAAATTTTACCCTAAGGTTGGAAAACATGTCAGGAGACTGCACATAAAGGTTTAGCCCGATCCAACAGTAGGATTAAGAATTATGATAGTTGCCGTAAAATTGGATAGTTGCACTTTTTATGTCAAAATCCGAATTTGACCTTGCCTGGATCGTATCACTAGATTTGTGTTGTATAACCCTTGGTACAATAAATATTTGATCCCTCCATAGCCTACTGTATGGATAACCGACACTTGTGCTATGAAAGGAACTTAATTTGTTGTTAGCATCATGAATACCTGACAACATTTACCAGTATTGATGTTACTCAGATAATATAATTAATATGATCATGATAATAATTTATAATAAGCCATTAATCATCCTATTGGAACCTCCTTTGTGTATAGTTTCCAATTGAATAATAAAAATAGTTTGAACTATACTTATTCGAAATACTATTAGTGGATCCTCTAACTTTGACAATTGTTTTATCCTTGTTTAATCTTTACATTAATATCACATCTCAAAAATCTCTTAACTCTGTTTATTTTATTATATGTGGTTTATATAGTTAACCTTTCTGTGGATCAACCTGGGTCTTGCCGGGTTATTTATTACTTCAACACTCCTACACTTGGAAGAAGACATCAAGAGAGATATCCAAGAAATGATACTAGTCCATGACCCACTTCTACAAGGGATGAGATTTTTGGTGCATAGATCATACCAAATGTGATGAGAGAAAGGGCAACTAAAAAATAAGTTATCAATATCTTCCTGACCACCCACACAAAGAAAGGATTGATTAACCTAAATAGTACCATAAGCCATTAGTTTATCCTACATCAAAGAGCCTCACGAATTGCAAGCCATAAGATGAAAGAAAATCGCGTAATAACATGTTTATGCCATACAAGTTTCCACCACTCTACTTTATTCTAAGACGGGCAAATGGAATTCCAAGCATTACGAATGAAGAACATACCTTTTGGAGCATCCTTTTAGCACACAACATCACATTTCCTATCTTCCAGAAGAAAAGTAGATGGGGTACATCGAATCAGCTCAATCCACTCAGGACATCTAGCAACAAGTCATTTCCACTCCTACCCATCAATAATGCAACCTAACCTTGCATTCCAGCCTAATCCTAAGTCAATAATAATCCTATCGCCAAGAATCTTCATTAAAGAGCCAATTGGGTGCCAATTATCAAACCAAAGAGAAGTTGATTGATCATCACCTACTCAATGAGAAATGAGGTGGTGAACACGATTGTGAAGACCAATAATCTTCCTTCAACTCTAAGAAAAATGTTTCGGACAAGGCACCTCCCAAAAATTACAACCACACAAGAAGCAAGAATGAGTCCAAGATGACCAAATAAAATTGCCTAATCTAGTATAAATAACCCATAAATGTTTAACTATAGCAACCTGATTCCAAACTTCTAGATTCTTAACACCTAAACCACCTTCTTTCTTAGGCAAACAAATTTTCTTCCGAGCAACTTCGGCACCATCTGAAGCAAGCTGACCACCATTCCACAAGAATGATTTAACAAAGAATTGATTTTAAAATGATAGCCTTCAAAAGAATGAAGATATAAGACCAATACACTTGAATAGAGAAAATGATGGATTTGATAAGCTGAAGATGACCCCGCATGTGAGAGTGTGTGATTCATCTAGCTCCTAGCTTAGCCATGATAAAACAATTTGATGATGTGAGCTTTGAAGTAATGAAGGGAACACCAAGATACCCTACCGCCAATCTCCCTGCCTTGTAACTGAGAACATTCATAAGTTTCCCTTTCACATTAAAGTCAACACCACATAAGAACATAATACTTTTATCGTGATTAAAAGTCAAACCCGAGAGGATTCTAAATTGATTAAAGTAGTTTTTAACCAAAAATTCGTCCTAACCTCAGCATGGCAAAAGATCATCAAATCATCAATGAAGCATAAATGAGTGAGTTGCTCCCTTTCACAACGCCCTTGAAATCTCAAATACGATTCTCTTATCAATCGACCCATTAAACCAAAGAAAACTTCCATAAAAAGCACAAATAGGTAGGGGGACATAGGATCTCCTTGCCTTAACTCTCTACCACCTGCCAAGAAACCATTTACAAATAGGTAGGGGGACACAAATTGATAGGCACCGAGAATATAATAGTGGAGATACATTTTGAAATCCATTTACCCATATGGAGAGGAAATCTGACCACATGAAGAACAACAAAAATGAAGTCCCATCGAACTGAATCATAAGTTCTCAACAGATCCACTTTTAAGGAGCACCTAGGAGGCCCCCTTGACGGTGATAAATATGGAGAAGTTCTTGAGATAATAAAAATTTGTCACTGATCCTTCGCCCTTCAATAAAAGCAGATTGAAAAGGACCAATCAAATTTGGGAGCGCCCTTTTAATTCTATTAGCAATGATCTTAGCAATACATTTGTAGATGGTGTTGCAACAGGAGATGGGTCTACATTCCTTAACCATAGAAGGGTTAGGAACTTTAGGAATTAGAGTTATAATAGTAGTAATTACCTTCTTGAGAAGCTGGCCAAAATTAAAGAAAGAACAGGTTGCATAAATAGTAGTATTTTTTGTTTTTTCCTATCTCTTTTTTATTTTCCAATGTCTTTTCAATTTTTTCTACTGTCTTGTTCTCTCTTAGGTTTGGCTATCGTGCTAGCACGTGTTGTTCTAGGATTAAGGTAGCAATAACACCTAAAAGCGGGTGAATTTGGTGTTCCACTAATATTAACAAATATTATAATTAAAATGCTTAACATAAATAGGTAAGATAAGAGAGATGGCAAACTCATTTTTTAACATGGTTCGACAAGTCTACATCCACACCTCAACTAGTAACCTTACTTGAGTATTGTATTCTTTTACTAATCCAAATTAAGGATACAATGCCCTTGATATCACACCAAGCTTATATACTACTTGATGTGGATCTCTTGATCACGTATTCAAGCAACCCTCAATTAAGATGATACTTCCTCAAGAAAGCTGAAAATAAGGTTTGAGAACCTTGACCAATAGTTAACCTGTAACTAAGAACCAGAGATATTGGAATTCATGAATTGATGTCACAAGGTCAATTATACCTTTATAAGTTAGGTTTTATTCTTTGTCACAATAAAGAACATGTTTGCTTCAAGCAAAACATAATAATATTATTAATCTAAAGGCTGCTGAAATTTGCAGCAAGAAAAACATTTATAATCCTAAGATAATTAACCCTAATGGACCCATATCGGGTTGCAAATCATTGGGCTTTCAACTAACACAAGCCTAAACTCAAATATTATGGTTCAAATAATACTTAAAAAAATATAAAATATTTAGAATAATACAAGAAAATGAGCCCCCAAAATCATCCCTAACTTGATTAATTTTCATGTGGTCTGACTTGTGTTGGAATAATGTGTGCTTGTCAACCCTTTTAAACCTTTTTCCATGCTTAGAACATGTTGTCTTAAATGCTTGATCTTCTTCCTTTTTTTGGTCAAATTAATGCTCTAAAAAATAAGAAAGTTGTTAAATTCTTCCCTTTAAAAACCTTCCACAATCTCCTTTTAAAGTTAGGAAATTCTGCAAGAGAAAGGAAAGAAAACAACAAGGAAATTCCTTCAAATCTGGCCGCCTCTTGTTCTCCTTGTAAGGAAAAGAATCATTGCTTGTAATGGACAAAATAAATAGGGGAATTTACTCCCACATGTTGTCGGCCCTTGGTTTCCATTTTAGATATGGAACCCTTGTCTAATATAGAGACATAATAATCCCTTTCCAATTCAGCCTTGTGCCTATCATGAGCCCAAACTTAGCTAGGATTTTTTACAAATCCTTGTAGGAAAAGAACCCCAACACACTAATTAATCCTAGCCACTTTTGGACCTCATGGCCCATGCACATCCACAGGCCCAAGTCAAATATGGTCGAAACCAACAACTACTCCATAATTAGGCTGAACCCATCAACACCAATAAACCTAATTTTGCTAAAAGCATCCCAAGGTGAAAACTCAACTTGGCTTAATGGAATACAAGCTAAAACCCAAGGAAAAACCCTTACTTGGCCAAATGGTCTCCCCCTCAAACCCAAGCTCTCAACTAAATCCTTATATGAGTAACCCAAGGCTGAACCATAGGTTAAACCGTATCACTACTTGAAGATGTCCCTTCCTTAAGATTTTTCTCTTAGTGATAATACCTCATCAATGCCAAGAGTTTATCCAAATCTCAAGTTCTTACAAATGTGATTTTGTTGTCACAAAATATTCTCTCAACAATGTGGATTTTACAATTGAGAATCTATGATCTCTATAACTCACTCAATAACACTTAAAGGATTCAAGTGGTGTGATAATGAGAATGTATACTCTTGTGCAAGAATATGAAGGTTTTAATGCACAAATATGATTATAATTAAATATTGATGATTTTGAAGTTGTTTTGCTTTTAAAATAGCTTGTATATGATATATGTTTAGATTCTCTATTTAATTCTGCAATTAGACAAAGCTATATATATGTTTCTAGTGAAAACTAGTCGTTTTATAGTTGTTACTATTCCTTTGACAGATGAAACGATTGACCGGTTCATATTGGTCAAGACGATGTCGACCGGTTGTTGCAGATTCTCAAGTGTTCATCCCTGATGAACAAGCAGTTGACTGGTTCACTTGGTATAGCCAAGCGGTCGATCGGTTTAACATAAAACTCATATTTGACAATTTTAAACCTGGTGAGACTTGAATCGACTAAATGCATATCAATCCTATAATGCATGTAATGTGAAGTGTGTGAATTTATTTTAATTTGTGCTATCAAGTAAGTTACAAAGATTTATATAATTTGCACTAAAAGAAATCCTTAAAAACTAAGTCTTTAATTTCTTTGCATCTTGGACTTGTTGATTGATTTCTTCATTTGATTCTTCATGCCTGTTGATGTGATCTTCGTATAAAAACTGTTTAAACTTATTCTCAACTAATCATATTATAATAAATTTTTATTTAATTTTTATCATCAAATTATATAAATATTAATATGTGACCCTAAAAGACAACAATCTCTTCCTTTTTTCTGATAAGAATTAATTGACAAGTGTGTGTGTCTATATATATATATATATATATATATAAAAGATCTTCCCCTATATTTTGCAATATAGTTCCCATATGAGACTTTAACAATTAATAACAATCTATACATATATGTTTCTCCCCCTTAATCATATTCTCTATTTTCTATTCTCTATTTTCTTTAATTCTCTCCTTTGTCATCAACGAAATGCATAAAAAATCATAGAGAAATTGAATATAAAAACACGCCATAATTTTCAAAATGTAATTTCCATTACAAATTGGGAAAGAAAATACAAAAACATAAAGAAAATTAAAAACATTAAAACATGAAAATGCTTGCAGTACAATTGCCTAGGGTGGTAGATATTGAGAGAGTAGATTTGCCATCATGGTCTTGATATCATGTAAGTCATCGACTTATTAGTACTTAAAAATATATTTTTATTAAGATTTTATATCATCATTTTGCACTTGAAGTATCAATAACTAGGAACTAGAGCATGTTTTATAATAAAATGTCTGATAATATAAGATACCTTTAATTTATGGTAAATGTTCATCTTAAATGGAGGCCTATCACCTAAATCAAAGGATTGATTGATGAGTTTAACTACTGAAATTGAGAAGACAAAGAGAGGGCTAAGCTTAGAAAAGAGATGTTGGTTCAGTCCAAACTAGAACACCATTCGATTATTGGATCATAACTGGAGCTGTAGAAGTGAGATTTAGGTGTGGTTTATATGTATGGAAAGCTAAGACATTGGCCTAAAACTTTCATGAAGAGTCCAAGATTTCAAAGCATCATTTCTGAGTTCAAATGGTAGCAACAACGGAGAAGTCGAAATCTGTCCTACAGCCCAGACACTGTTCAGTGTTCAACCCATATCTCGAGTTCTAGAAGTCCAAATATGCCGATTCTTGTTTTTTTGAAGAGTTGAGAAAATTTCCCAGAACATTCATGAAGACTATCTATTCCAATTCTGGTGTTAGCAATGACATTTTGTTCAGATAAGAAGATAAGGATTGTCACCAAGTCAAGATGTGGTCACTCAACAATTAGTCATCAAATCAATAGTTCTGATAGGAGTGATAATGAGAACTTGATGTGTTATGGTGATAAGGTGTTATGGCAAAAGAAAATGAGGATTCAAAAGGAGAGGTGGTATCAAAGGGAGAGAAATAAAGAGATTAGTGTTCTAAAAAATGAATCCATGAGTCTATCCCGTATTCTAGGGGAGATGAAGCCAGAACTTGATGTGTTAACGACATCAGTCAATGCCCGGCAAGCTTCAGAAAGAGAGGAGAAAATACGCTGCAATAATGATATACGAAATAGAATGGCTGCAACTTTCATCCAAAGTTATTGGCGACGATTGTTGGCAAGAAAAGAACTCCAAAGGCTTCAAAAAGAGGCCACGAAATTGTCCATTCAACTTGTTGGTGATTAGAGGAAGAATCATCTTGAAGAGAGAGGGAATGATATGATCCAGGCAAGGTCAAATTCGGATTTTGACGTAAAAAGTGCAACTATCCAGTTTTACGATAACAGTTATAATTCTTAATCCAATCGTTGGATTGGGCTGAAAGTTTACGTGGAGTCTCCTGACATGTTTTCCTACAAAAAGTTCAGGTCAATCGAAGTTCGGGAAGGCATCTCAATACGGGTCAACATAGGCATCTCAACTTGTGGACTTCCTATTTGGCTAGGATTCTTTTCATAAAAGGATGTGGCAACTTACTTGGGAATCTCCTAATTCTCCAAAGATCTTTAATGGGCTGCTGCAACATAGTTTCCATGTGTGGCAAGGATTCATAAATGTTTCAGAATCCTTTTCTTACAAGGATTCCTTATTCATCCTAGCTACAAAAAGGAAAGAAGACTTTAGAATAAATTCTACATTCAGATCAGATTTCCTAGTCTATTTGGGACTTCTTAATGGTGAGAAATCTGATTCTAGCATATTTAGGATGATAATTTTTGGATTTTTATTATTTTCTTCTTAGTTTTTGGGTTATTATTACTTATTTGAGTTAATTGTAAGTGGGCTTCATATAAGTCCACCTAAGGGGGGTCCATTAGGGTTTCTTTAAGTCTAGAGTCAGTATAAATAAAGGCATAACCAAACATGTAAAGTTACGCAATTTTCAAATCAATAAACTTCTTTGCTGCACTTGTTGTGTGTTGGTGGGATAATCTCCCTTCCTTGGTTCTCTAAAGAACTGAAAATGACTTATCGAAGAACAACTGGCTTTGTTGCGTCATCCTT
>Ga0307515_10015883_pt1 | contig 13834 bp, 4 predicted proteins | sample 17_EM_MG_FD_194513 | JGI IMG/M metagenome (GOLD analysis project Ga0307515, IMG submission 194513) | Populus trichocarpa ectomycorrhiza microbial communities from riparian zone in the Pacific Northwest, United States - 17_EM | ecosystem: Host-associated > Plants > Roots > Unclassified | place... | reverse complement strand
TTGAATAAAGTCCAACTAAACCAAGCATCTCCCTAGATAAGCCACTCTATATAACATGGTGCGGGCGCATGTGTTTGTATATATTATATTGATTAAATATAAAGGAAATTAAAAATATAGTAATTCAACAACCACAATTCGGACTAGATTAAATTAATTTCTTACATGCTTCATGAAAATGGAGCTTGGAAGGATCTTAGCAGTCACAAGGGACTGAAATAATATATATAGGAAGATTTGAATTTTAACTTCATGCTACTTTATTCTTCTTAATCTTTTCTTTATATATATATATATAGACACTCACATGCACGTTGTTGCATGAAGTGATCTTCCAATTAATTACAGCTTAAATAAATGCTTTCCTAATCAAAATAGATTGCATTTGGTTAATGTTTCGTAGCAAGAGGGATAAGCAGGAAAAAAAAACATATTTAATTGGATTAATAAAGACATATATGAACATAAAACAAATATGTTTTAGAGTAATTTTAGAGTAAATTTCTATAAAGCAAAAACCATAATAAATATATCCTTTTTGTTTTCAATTCTTTTGTCTTGAAATATTAATTAAAAACTAATGTATATATTAGGTTTCAAAAAACATGATTGGAGGAATGGAGTTTTATCATTCAAATAATTATGATTAGGCATGCTTAAATTATCCTAGTGAAAATCAAATTACGAAGACCCAGCCCTTCCCACGTGACAGGTGACAAGAAGGAAGCAACACACGTGTATTACCCTCAACTCACGTGACCGTCCGGCACGTGCAATCACGTTACCGTAAAACTATTAAAAGAACCTTGCATGGGCATGGTCGAAGCATCCATCAAAACAAAGGGAAGATACCGCGGATGACCGACACGTGTCATTGACCACCGTCAGTTTTGGCTTTTGAGTTTTGACAGGAGCCAAGCACTCACATGGTTCCTGACACCTCCCTCTACCTCTATCACGTGCATGTTGGACCCAATACATGCAATAAATACTTATAAAATACAGCAATATAATGAAAGTAAATGAGAAAAAATAAAAATAAAAATAAAAAACTCTGATACATGAAACCCTCCACGCCAAGCAACGGCCCTGGTTCTCTCTCTCTTTTTCATGCTTTCCTTTAAATCCAAGCATAAAAAAGTAAAAATATAAATATAAAAAGAAAAATATTTCAACATATATATAGCATTAAATAGGAGCTCTAAACCTTATCCATAGTTAGAAGCAGCTCCTGTTGGGATTGGTGACATCCACTATTATCTTGCCCACACTCCTCGATGTTTGCCACGTGGTACAGAAGCAGCCTTCATCAGTGTGTTTTGCTTTCACCTTTTTTTATTTCAAAATTATTTTGGAAAATATTTTTATTAATGAGGTTATAATATTTCAAAGTCCAAATGAATAATTACAAAAGTTTCTACTTGAAGGCTCTACATACCTCCCTAATGGGGATAACCCTAGAGATGGGAGCAGTTAATGGTTTGAAAAACGACATATTATGCTTCAGTCGCGTCATATCTACTGTTAATCAAAGATATGTCTTTTCTTTTTATTAATTAACGAAATTTTCTTTAAAACAATTCCAAGAACTTGAAACAATTTCTTCTTTTAAAAAAAGTAGGAATATTTAATATATCACTAATATATTAAGTGATAAACATGAAAATCCATGTAATTTTCTGAGGAAGAAAAGGGGCCAAATTACGTTAGAAAAAATCTTACATGATCTACCCATAACGACGGGTCTCAATTTTACCCTTTTTCTGTTCTAGAAACTTTCTAATAAATAGCAACGTTTTTCGTTATGTTTAGACAACAAAGAAACAAATTAAGAACGTGTGCACTTGAGGGTCTAGCTGCTGTGATCAATTGTGTGACTTGTTCCGCCCCCGTCCCGGGTTCGATCCTCTATGTGCACTCCTGTCACCCCCGCGGTGCCTTACCTGCTCCTGGGCTTGCAGGATGTCCAGTGGGCCGTGGGGAATAGTCGTGGTGCGCGTAAGCTGGCCCGTACACCCCATTTAAATCAAAAAAAAAAAAAAAAAAAACGTGTGCAAAATGAAATTACAACGTTAATAATGCAAGCCCATGTCTATTAACCATAGACTTGTTCGTAATTCTTGGGATATTTAGAAGTGTGGCTATAATTGTTTTTATTAAAATAATATTGTTTTTATTTTTTAAAATTATTTTTAATATTAATATATTAAAATAATCTAAAAATATTAATTTAAAATAAAAAAATAAAAAAATTAATTTTTTTTTAAATACTTTAAAAACACAAAAACTCCCATTGCTTGAAAACCGATTTGGCTAGGGGTTTCTAAAGAGGGATACACGTTGGGAAGATCATGACCGCCCATCCTCAACAAGTTTAGCTGTAATCACTGTGCTTAGAAACGGGGTTTGAATTAAAAATGGTAAACTTGGAGGCTGCTGCTCAAGCTTAAGCGACAAACCTGCTGATTGGTTCTTAAGCGGTGGAATTTGAAACACTTGATTAATGACCGTATGGTACTGAATTTTCACCTATTTTTTAGTTGTTTTAAAAATTTGTTTATCTTGTAACAAATATTAAATTAATAATTTTTTTTATGTTTTTTAAATAATTTTGATAAGTTGATGTAAAAATAAAAAAAATATTTTAGTAAAATTTCAAGTAAAAAGCATTTTTAAAAAGTATCATGCATCACAACACCAAACATATACCGAGACATTGTTTGGAATTGCATTCCAAATAACGTTTTATGAAAATTTTAATTTTTTTATTTAAAATTAATTTTTTACGTTTCTGAATCGCTTTCATGTGCTGAAAAAAAAAATATTTTGGTATATTTTAAAGCAAAATATACTTTAAAAAACAACAATTATCACACTCTCGAACACCAAATAACTCTAATTGTAATTATTTAATTTCTTAACCACCAGTTTACACCCTCTATCTTTTTAATACTTTACAGTGATACCCTTTGAAGTGTTTGACATAATTGTCGGAGGGAGTGCCATGGCAGTAGCTAGCTGGTATTCTAAGCAACGGTGCATGATGATTCATTGCGGTATGCCTTGTGATAAGTGTTGTACTAGTAGCGTACCACTACTTGATCATCATCCCTATGCACGTGCGGTTGATATCAGCATCATCATCTTACGTGGGCCATGCAATGGCTAAGATTGACTTTTTCTCTCACCACAAAATCAATAAATCAATTTATATATGCTTTTTTATTTATTTTAAAATTCAATCATGAGTATTTCTTGTTCGAAAATGCAAACATGCATTGGGATTTTACATGCATGATTATTTGTCTGAATTTCTAAAAATAATTTATTCATAAATATTCAATAATCCTCAAAATCAATCTTTAAATATTATATAAAGCTAAAATAATTAATAATCGTTGATAAGCTGTACGGTAATGAATTTGTTTATAAACTTTGTATGCTTTGAATAGGGTTTAATTTGCAAAATTAAAAGGGAGACAACTGGTAAATTAACTAGAAATAAAGGTATCAAAAAGCAAAAGGACACTAAAGTAAATTCATGGAAGATTTTCCTTTAACTAAATTAAAGTCTTTTTCTTTATAATTTTTTATTACCACTTATTTTTCACTTTTTCCTCCCCTCCTCCGCAACCAAAATCTTTGATTTTGTCCTCGTCAAAATCCTCAGTCCTCCATTTTAGCTGTCCCCTTCAAACGCAAATAAACCCCCTCTCTCTCATCAAAAACCACCACAACAACAACTCTCTCTGTCTCTCTACACAACACAAATTAACGTTTCCATTTCCCTTGCACAACCACAACACTCTAGCTCTTAACCTTAATTCCTGACCCTCTTTAATCTGTCTTAAACGACAAAGGAAGAGCCAGAATATTAGACCATGGAAGCACCGGAATTGTATGGGACAACTGGGTTTTGCAGCTCACAATTCACAAGTAATGAAAAACACCACTCTCTGGACTCTAATAAGTCCATTGGTGGTGGTGACCATTTCATTGTTGAAGACCTTTTGGACTTCTCCAATGAAGATGAGGATGCCATGGTAACTGACCCTAGTAATAACAATATCGTCACTCCCACCACCAACTCCACGGACTCTTCCACTGTGACTTTCGTTGATAGCTGCAATTCCTCCTCTTTCTCGGGCTGTGAGCCTTCTGGCTTTAACGGCGATATTGGGTCCCACTACACCAATAATTTCTCTCATCATGACGTTCATCTTGGCAGCGAGCTTTGCGTGCCGGTAATTCCTTACTTTCATGCATGACGACATTGACTCTACTTTTTTCTTCTTCCCTTTTGTTTTATTGAAGGAATTGTGCAAGAGGAGGGTAAAAGAATCCCATTAATTTGCTAATTATGGTTTCTATTCTTATGTTCAGTATGATGATTTGGCGGAGCTAGAATGGCTGTCGAATTTTGTGGAGGAATCCTTTTCCAGCGAAGACTTGCAAAGGCTTCAGCTTATTTCCGGCATGAAAGCTCGGCCTGACGAATCATCCGAGACTCGACACTTCCAAAGTGATGACAATAACAATGGCAATGTCTCCAATATTTGTAACAACAACACAATGTTCAATCCTGAAATGGCAGTCCCGGCTAAGGCTCGGAGCAAACGGTCTCGGGCAGCACCAGGCAATTGGGCCTCACGGCTTCTCGTACTCTCGCCTACGACTTCATCATCCGAGCCTGAGATTATTCCTGGCTCGACCCAACATCCCAATTCTGGGAAAAAGACAATTAAGGGTGCGGTGGGGCTGAAGAAAAGAGACGGTGATGTTGAAGGTGGTGACGGTCGCAAGTGCCTGCATTGTGCGACGGATAAGACGCCGCAGTGGCGGACTGGACCCATGGGGCCTAAGACGCTTTGCAATGCGTGTGGTGTAAGGTACAAATCGGGGCGGCTTGTACCTGAGTACCGGCCAGCAGCTAGCCCAACGTTTATGCTTACGAAACACTCAAATTCGCACCGTAAGGTGCTTGAGCTAAGGCGACAGAAGGAGATGGTAAGGGCTCAGCAGCAACACCAGCACCACCAATATCTTCATCACCATCAGAATATGGTGTTTGATGTATCCAACGGTGGTGACGATTACTTGATTCACCAACATGTGGGACCCGATTTTAGGCGGATGATCTAGCAGTAGGGGCGCAGTTTATGATCAGGTGGGGTCTTGAGAGTTTAATTAGTGGCGAAATTCATTAGTGAATTTCGTTATTTTTTTTCTTATTTGGTAGGGGCTAATTTTCCCTAACTCTTTTTTTTTTCCCTTCAATTTCTTTAGTTAATTATATTTTGTTGGAGTTTTTCCTTTTCTTTGCTAAAATTGACAAAACTCTTTGGAAACTCAATTTTTCCATAATTCAAGTAATTTCTTTTTTAATTAAACTCGATCGTTACTTAGATTTTTCCTTTTTATCCAACGTTATAATTTCAATTCATCATAAGAGAATTTCCTGCTATAATTTTTAATTATCCAATTCTTATTCCATCTAAAAAACCCCTTTTTTTCTCAACCATCCCCTTTTTATTTTTTTTTAAAAAATTAGAAGTCCTGGACTCGAATTTTCCTTCCATGTGAAAAAATTAAAAAAAGAAGAAGAGATTACCACTATAAGGTATTCAATTTGGTCATTAATGTGTTCTTGCTTTGACTTGCTCCTTACAATTGATAATTAATCACCACACTTACACTGAGTCAGGACAGAATAATTAACCTTTAGCCCTCCAAAAGAAGAAGAAGAAAGAGTGGGTATGTAAAAGCAAACAATCAAAGAATGGAGTGTTCGTAAATTCAAATGTGTTTTTTTTTTGTTGAATTAATTATTCAAGATATGGACACCCATAAATGGTGCCACATTGCGTGGTGAACGTGAACATCCTTAATTGTTCCCTTAAAGAAAGGTAAATCAGGTTGTTACAATGGCATGTCATATGAAACAATTGATCGTCTTCTCTCGAACAATTTTTCTGAGATTATGACCTCCTTGACATGGATGTTCTCTTTGTTGGTAATGTGTCGTTTAGGAGCTTGCTAGCCAGCGAGCTATAGCTACCTCATTTTTTCAACCCTTTAATGCAAGAAATTCTTGAACAAGCACATCTTTTGACATCTCCTTCCTCCATGGGGCAAGTGAGCATGCCAAAGACAAGAGAGATGGTGACCCTCGGAAAGGCTCCTCCTCTCTGCTGCTCAACCTGGCGTGACATTTCATGTTTTACGATACAAGGGCAACCACCACCGCAACCACCATTAAAGAAACTCGTGCCCAGATGTTTCAACGATGTATGTGCAACTTTATCATATGAACCCGTCGAATAAAGAGTGGAGATGTGGGGCGAGGTAAGGTAAGGTTTGCGATTGAAGCTGAATGGGCTAAAGAAACTCAAATTTGTGTGCTATTTAAGAAAACTTGCAAACCATGTGACAACTCGAGTTATCATTTGACCTTTTCACTTTTGATTGACATCTTAACATCTCTCTGGGTGGTAGGTCTCCAACCTAGCCTTTTTACTTTGAACACAATATATATTAATGTAGTGCTCCTTTTTTATTAATTACACTATTTTATATATATATATTTCCACGATATATATATAAAAGAATGAGTCTCTTAAAAAAAAGAGCGAATTAATCAAGAGAAATATGCATGTATGCAAGCATGAATAATATAGAGTATGTGCAATCTTGGGATGAAATCAAGTAAAATTCGTCAAGTGACTATTTGTGATGGTTGTGAGAATTATCGGTAACTGATTTAAGATAGGACCTCAGTTACGAGGATAAAGAGTTAATTCACGGATCATAATGCTAACTTGAATTAACTATTTTTAATAAAATAATATTTTTTGTTTTTAAAATAAGTATCTTGATGTTGACATGATTTATAATTCAACGGGGTTTAATCAATTTAACTGGGTTTAATTTATTGAGTTAATATCTAGTATAATTTAACTAAAAAAATCCAGTTCTAGTCGGGTTTTGAATCTCATATTTCTTGTGTTAAACCGTTATATATGTCCTAGCAATATTATTACTATCAATATATTGAACATGAATTTCAGTGAAAAATCTAGCTCGGTATAGCCAGTGGGTTGGGGATTAGCCAATTCCAGAGAATGTTAGAAAGCAAGGCAGATTCGTTAACAGATTTTTCACACCGTTTTTGGAAACTTGAAATCCAGTTGGCGATTTATTAATATTTTTTTGCATGAGTTTCCACAACTTAGAACTTCGAGAAAATTAAAACCACCAGTACGCACCTTTCAGGACCCATTCATTTAGCAGCGTCATCAAAAACCTCATTTTCTAGCACTATGAAATTTTGTTTGACTTTTATAATCCTAGCTAGAAGAAGCTAACTTTATTACATCTTCTTTGAAGGTGAGCCCGCCATGGTTTGCCCCCACATCCAGAGTTTGAACTGTGTCTCTAATGGATCACTGGATTATCCTGAACGTGCAAGCGACTAACTTGTTTGATATTAGCTGGGTCAGATTTGGGGTATGGAGGAAAAAGGGATTCTTATTCCAAGAAGGGAAAAAAATTCAAACTCATAATTTTTTTCTGAGAATTCCTCGAGTTTTCTGTATGCTTTGGTGCAGGATGCTATTCACAATTCAAGAACAAATATTGTACATGTGAATGAAGATTGTGATGCAAAGAATAAAGCTACATATGATGCCAAGAAATACAGAGAAAAAGAGTATATATTAAGGGGTTAGTGAAATTAATTAGTTGATGAGGCTCCAGTATTATATGCACGATCCTAGGCAGCACTGATCCATAGAGCTGTTGCTAAGATGATATGTTGTCTTCGATCAGATAACTATTAGTAAAATTAATTATTTCACCACGGCGCTAGCTACCATTTCCACTTTAGTTTACTTCTTTTAATGAACAATTTGTCTTGTTTTCCAAAGAACGAAATTAAAATTGGGAAAAGACTAATATATTACTGTTTCAAGGGAAGCAATGTTTGCGGTGCTCACATGCTGTAGTCAGTAGTTTATGATGCCTTCACAAATCCAAACACACAGAGACCACTCTGTGCATCCTCACAGCCGGTGTTATTCTAAAAGCTGCCAAATTATATGTATAAATTACCATCTTTATTGGGTTGCCTTGCAATACAAGGTTATCAGATTGTTGTAAGAGGAAGCCTTGACTATTAAAGCTTGGAATTTTATTTGATTACATATATAGAAACTTAACGGATCATATCAAGTACAATTTACATGCGTTTATCAGTACCCAGTACTGCTATGCTCGTCTTCCATTGGAGTAAATTGATGGTCCAAGGCTCAACACATAAAGCTTTGTAATGCTTATATACTTCGCTGCAGGGACAGCCTATTTCATGGTGTTTTAATATGAGATGTTCCCTTACAGAAAGCACGTGCACTTTGCAGAGGAGGGTGATTCATGGATAACAAATGCATGATTATTTAGCAGGTGGAGCAGGTTTAGTAATGTTTTTAATGAATAAACGCCGTTCATCACAGGTAATCTTGTTGTTTAATAATAAGAATGAAGTTGTATTTTAGTCAAGGCTTCTGAGCATTCTCATGTGAGGATGCTGATTCTTATTCCTTCCGGGTGAGAGAAAAGAAATGATTATACTGTAAAAAGTCTGTCATAGCAGAGTATTGCTGAAAAATTTCTAATTTACGTTCTTGAATATATTATTTAGTCGCCATTAATGTAACGATGCTATTAAATTTGAATAAAGAACCAAAAATCCACAAATGATTCTGATGTGGGATAAAACTTCTCTTAAGATAGTTTTTTTTATGAGACTAAAGCTGTGTTTGGTTAATATTGTTGGATAAAAATGTGTTTGGTTTGAGAGAGAAAGGTAGTGTTTGAGATTATGATAGCTTTTATTTTTGGATGTTTTTTAAAAATATATTTTCATAAAAATATATATTAAATTGATGTTTTTTTAGTATTAAAAAACACCTTGGACTACAATACCAATCACAATTTGTTTTTTTTAAGTGACTTTATATGTTTTCAAAATAAAAATAATAGGTACAAGGAAAACGCTATCTAAAAACTTATCATTCAATAGGGTAATAATGCGGGAAGAAACCCATTTAATACCTGAGCTAAGACTCCAATTATTCTCTTAAAAGAAGTTGAGAAGATTGATTTATTAGCTAGCTAGATGTGTTTGATAAGTACTATGTTAATGAAAAAAATAAGTTTGAAATGTCTTCGAAGTTACTCAATGGAATGAAAAGCATCTTCACACTCTTAAATGACAATCAAGAAAGGTTCCACATCAGAACCTTTGAATAGATGGGCTACCATGCATGGGGGTTGTTTTCATGTTCATTGTTAAAGGGTCTGTCTCCTTTGTATAACAATTTCTGACAATGACTTGGCATGCCTTTTAACATGATATAGTATTCCTCAGTTGCCCTAACATGTGAATCAACAACTCACCAATTTGTGCAAACATCACGTATCCTTAGTGGTTTTCATCATTTGTGCTCATCAAGTCATAGCAGAATTCATTCGTGAAGGAATAACCATGCTTGAATGAAGATTATTCAGATATATATGGAGTTTCCTCATATGAGAGGTAGAAACTCTGGAGAGATAAATAGTCCTCACTATGTATGCGAATGAATTTGGAAATTTAGTTCTATGCTATGATGAAAAAGTTTGGAGAACAATCTCTCATATGGGAAGGTTATGCAGCACGCATAAAAGTATGGTTCTGTAGCATGCATGTGAGAGTGAACAGGAAAGGAAAGAGCAGATACAAAGGACTTCGTGAGGAAGAGAAAGGTCCAGCTAAAGCTCCACATGCAAGTGTCTTAATATCAGGGAGACATAAGCAGCAGGGCCAAGGCTATTTTCAAAGAAATGGGAGACATTAGGACAATATCTCATCAACCTCCCCACTTTCTCACGTGCATTTCACGTTGCTTAATATATTGATAAGGATAGGGGATCTCTGAGAACTTGGTAGTATTGCTAGTGACATACTCACCTAAGTAACTGTCTGGTTTTCAGATTATTCATGCATGTATGGGCATGGGTTTCCCTTCGCCATGATAGCTAGAACAAGTACAATAACAGGTTGGAAATTGCAAGTCGGAACTCAGTAAGGTCATGCAATTTGCCGTCAAATAGAGAGGAGAGTATATATATATAAAAGAGCGCATGAAACAGATCGCAATTTAAATGGTCAATACTAGAAATGCTCATGAAAAAACGATCAACAATTCGGAAGTGAGCAAATTACAACACGAGTAAATGGCAAGATAAGTTTATTCCTTAAATATAACAACCGTATCAAATTAGCCTTCAATCCATGAGAAGAGATATGAAATCCAACAAAAATTTCAAAATCTTGCACCTATGACCCCTTCAGATTGAGTGTTTAGACATTGAAAAGGAAATAGCCAGAAGAAGCAATGACTTCAATCCATCAGCTATTATCTTCTTGCAATTCATATCCTTATCGAGGCACGCTGAGACCTAGTTCTGAATAAAATGGCAAAGCAAACCTATTAGCATTAGCAAGCACTGGCAAACATATTAATTAAAGAGTTGGTGAGTTGAACAACCTCATGGAATTCATTCAACATACAACAATTAACAAAGAAACATTCTATAATGCAGTCATTCATCATAATAAACATGGAAAGAGTGAGGTAGTTGCATTCCATAGGACAGGACAATTCACACCTGTGCAACATTATAATATCCTTCGTTGACTGAGACTTTTTAGAAAATGGGAAGAATAGCATACCTAAATAGTAAACATATAATTAACAATGAGCTAAAAGAAATAGTAATTACCAGAGAGACACGTGGACTGAACAGTCGAACAAATCCATTTGAGCTAAGAATGCACATGGGTTGGAAATTTTGAATTTCAAGTGTAATATTATCAACCTCAAGGCTCAGTGGTGGTGCTGATTATTTTAACAAAAAACACTTAAAATTTAAACCTTCACTGAAATACTTGAAATAGCATATGAAGAGAGAGCTAGATAAAGCTTCAATACGCTGTATTCTCCAAATTAAAAATAAAATGCCAATATTTCTATTTTACAGAAATGTAAAGCTTCTTATAGTGACAACTGGTAATACAATCTTGGAACACTTATAGCTCAAAATCTAGGTACCACACCTATGGTTTGTTTTGACCCTAATATAAGTTACTGGTTCTTTGTGCCTCTGCCACTAATCATGGAGACTCGCGATCATTTCATAGTTTCTAAGGAAAGTTAAACTACAAAAATATTAATCCTATCTAAAATCATTGAGAGAAAAAAATGACAGGAAATTATCTCAGAAAAGAAGCACAATCTGTCAACCTTTTTGGCCTTGACATTCCAAATGGCTATTTACTTTCATGTTTCACCAAGAAAAATTTAATCTTTTCACAAGGAAAAAAATGACAGGAAAGTACACTATAGAATGCTTTCAGGCTACACCCTTGGGGAATTTTTTTAGGGGACAAAAGAGGAAATATAATTCATGGGAAGCATAAATAGACACAGCAAGGAGGATATAAGACATTGTCCTCAAGAAGAAAGAAAAAGTAGAAAAGGGAATTGGAATTGCAATCTTATTCGCACCAACAACAGCAGGGATGCTTTGCTCCACAGGGAGGTTAAAGAAACAACCCTATCCCACAACAAATGCCTCGTACTGTTGGTGAACTTGCTTATATTGTTGTGCCTAATGAAAACCTCTAACACCACAACATCACAAGCATAAAAAATCTACACTGTCCGAGGACTTTACATATACAACACAGAAAGAAAGGGGAGTTACAAGGACATGGAAAAATGATACTTACAAAATGTATCACGTATATATGTTGGGAAATTTCTTTGCTATGACAAAAAAAATTTGATCTTCAATTTTTCATGAGATCAGCAAGAGGTAACATTTACTGCATGAAATTGGAAACCTCAATTCAAAAAAAAAAAAAACGTCCACAAAATGTACTCGGTTGATGAGCTACAAACAACCAATTGTGCAGAGTTACCAGTTGACGCACTAGAGAAATAGCATTTATTGAGTTTTTCGCTTTGGAATGGTATGGTTAATAACAAAATCCAGAAGCCAAATAACATTTTAAAAGAAATGAAAATAAGATAAAACAAACAAACAAACAAAACCAGGCAACCCTATTCAAAATAGAGACATGAACTAATTGTAGAGTAAAAAAGTTGCTTACAGAAACTAAAACTAAAACATTCGGAGAATATCAAACTCCAGGGTTCGCACTGCAGAGCATACCCTGAGACAACGACCGCGAGCTCCTTGAATCAATGCTGAGGCATGACGTGAGCCTAGCTGAAGAGACAGCCGAGTGAAATGGAAGCAGAGATTGAATAGCACCCAATTGAGGAACTGGCCTGAAATTCAAAACCCAGCTGTCACAATTTAAGAAATTTTCAAATTTATAGAGAGCCCATTTCAGAAAATAACCTAAATTGCAATCCCCAACATTCAGTTTAAAATCTTGCTGATTTAAAGAAAATCCATTTGAGAAAAAGACCTAAATTGCAAGGCACAATAGTCAAGATTTGAACTTCTTGAACAAAATTGAAAAGGTGTTTTTAAAGGGATTGCTTACCTTGAAAATGTGAGAGAAGGGCGTGCAGGGAGAAGAGAAGGTGTGGATTTGGGTTGAAGGGTGGGTTTGTTGGTGGTGGATTTGAGAAGAGAGAAAGTTGGTTTTGAGAGAGACCTGTAGCGAGACGCCATTTTTTAGAAGACAAGAAATGTTGTGAGTACTTGGGTTTAGGGTTTTTGGAAATTCAATAGGGATTTCAGTTTTGGGGTTTAAAGTGGGGTTTTAGTTTTCTTTTTCAGTCTCTTTGTGTCTGAGGAGCGAGAACCATGTCGTTTCACATATTTAGCATTCACAAGAAAATATTGTGATTTTTCTAAGGAAAATAATGATTTTTTTTTATGACCAGGTGTTATTGGGTCACCAATCACTCAATATTTTTTTGCCACAAATCATTTATATCCAAATTAATGCATTTTATTGAAAAAAATATTGTGATTTTAGAGTAATCTGAAATTGCCATTTATTCTCAAAATTAAAAAAAATAGAAAACAAAAAAAAAATCTTGTTAATGCAACAACAAATACTAGATCTAGATACTTAACTTGCAATTCGTCAGTTATATATTTTTTTTAAAAAATTTATACACAAGTTTTTTTAATATGTGTTTATAGTTAGAAAATCTTTAAGTGAAAATAAAAAATTTTATACAAATATATAGTCAAATAAATCGAGAACTATATATGTTAATAAATAAAAAAACATAAATGATAACTAAAAATAAAAATAGAAAAATTGAGAAACAGATGTAGATCAAGATATTTAATCTTGCAAATCAGAATATTTATCCAGTTATGTTTGCTAAATTTATTTATTAAAATAATATTTTTTATTCAAGCAAATGATGAAAGAAATAGAGACAAGTTAAAAATTTAGAGAGAAAAAACATATAAGAAAAATCCATTAATTTTTTAAAAAATAGAAAATAGATAAAAAAAAAGAAGAAGCAAGAGTCAGGCATTGTTAGCTTGGCAAGCCAGGTCAGCTTGCTTGGCCCATTTCATCAAGGGCCGCGTGGCTAAACCCTTATTTTTTATCCATATTTCATCAAGGCTCACTTGGCCCATTTCCCTATTAGGTTTGACATATCGTTTGATTCGTCTAGATTCTGGCTGCTGGGGTGGTCGAAAATCGAGTCTAATGTATTTTTATTCAAAAATCTATTTTTGACTCAAAACTTCTTAGAAACCATGATAAACCTTTTCATGACCTCAAAAAAAC
>Ga0307515_10015882_pt1 | contig 13838 bp, 9 predicted proteins | sample 17_EM_MG_FD_194513 | JGI IMG/M metagenome (GOLD analysis project Ga0307515, IMG submission 194513) | Populus trichocarpa ectomycorrhiza microbial communities from riparian zone in the Pacific Northwest, United States - 17_EM | ecosystem: Host-associated > Plants > Roots > Unclassified | place... | reverse complement strand
AGAGTCCTTAGCGGGCTAGCCTAGCTATTTAACTTTAAATTAAAGCTTGTTCTTAATAGACTTATAGTATAGTATAGCTTTAACCTTATACCGCTCGCCCACCACCTTAGGGTGTTTAATTGGGTCTAGACGGAAGTTCTTTTTTAGTAATAGTCTATGCCATAGCTCCAGTAGGTTTATATAAAATACTAGATATACATAGGCCATAAATGGGGGTAGCTAGAGACGGTAGGCTAACTTGCTAATTTATTCCTTAATTTAGAAGGGACCTAGGTATCTTATATTAAGCTTTTTTGATAGTTAACGGGTTTTGATATTCGTTAAATATAATAGAACCTTATCGCCTACTCCAAAATGCTTGTCCTAGTGCTTACGGTTGTACTAAAGTCTTTACTGCTCTTGGGCATCCTATAGGCTCTACTTTGTATACTTCTATTACTTTTCCTATTCCTAGAGGTATCCTTATACTCTTTAATAAATATTCTTAAACTTCCCGGTAGGATCCTATAACTAATTATACGGCCTTAGCTAGTAATTGTTAAGTATACTATTAAACCCAAATAGTCGGACGCTATAGGTAATCTGGATTAGTGCATACTTATACAATATATATTGCTTTAAATTGTAAGCGTACTCCGTGTACGGAAGTAGCTCGCACTAGTTGTCTTACTAGTAGTTTAAATACATCCGTAGGTAAGACTCTAGTTCCTAGTTCTAGCGTTCCGTTTACCCATCCGTCTGCGGGTAAAAAGCTATACTATAATAGTAGTCTATCTTTAAATGGAAGTATAGATCCGACTAGTACTAACTTATAAAGACGCTGCCCCTATTAGTAATAATAGAGTGCGGCTAATCTACTTTAAGAAAGCATTTCTCCTTAATTAGGTTGGCAAGCTCTTATGCGTTAATTATCTTATTAATAGGAAAGTATTAGACGTACTTTAAAAACCTATTAATAAGTATAAGGACCAAATTGTATATTCGTCCTTAGCTATCTTTAAATAGCGGGAGATCCGTAATAAAGTCTATAGCGTAATGTCGCTATAGCTTACTAGTAGGGGGAACTGATTTAAGTAGACCCTATGGCTTATGCCTGCGGATCTTATATACTTAATACTTCTTATAATGGCTAATATACTTCTTTGCTTCCTAATTAAGCCTTAGCTAATAGTATTTGCATTAAAGTAATTCCACTATTTTTACTTAACCATAGTGGCCGCCTAGAGGATTATTGTAATTCTTTATAAGAATCTTTTATTGTAGATTTACTTCTTATAGCACCTAAACCTTACTACCTTTACGTAGTAGGCCTATTAGGTTTAGTTCCTAATAGTAGCGCCTAGTAGCTTCCTTTCTATTACGTTTCCGGTCTACTTCTGCATTAAGAATAGTATAGGAAGCGTCCCTCTATTGCACCTTACGGATAAGATCCGTTAACCCTTCGGATGGTTCCTAGGTAAAAGCTATTTCGTTCCGTACTGCTCTAAGTATAAGACTAAATAGTACTATGGATTTTACAACTCTTTAATACGTATACGTTAGGAAGGCCGCTATAAGGTTAAAGTCCTTTAGTTATTATAGGGCTCCAAGTTCCGATTGCTTTATAGCTTTACTATTTATTTAAGGGGATAGCTTAGTAATTAGAGATAGTGTATTATTAGGTTCCGAGAATGTATTAGGGACGTCCTGTTTAGGTATATTTGGACCCTTATTAGTAATAGACCGGGTACTAGCTAGAATGTTAGTAGAAACTAATAGGGTTTACACCGCCTAAGACTTAGTGTATAGAGCTATAGGTGCTTAAGTATTTTATACCTAGAGCTTGTTCTGTAATATAGGGAGTAAGATATCTATTATCTGTTTTCCTTCTCCCGTTTTAAAGCCTTTAGTATAATCTAGCCGTTATAACGGTCTATTAGTAGGGTTGTTTTCCCCTAGCTTATATTTAATCTTAAAATTAAATTATATAAGCTTCTCTACCTATCTAGCTTATTAAGGTGTAAGCTCCTTTATAGTTATAAAGTAGCGTAAATTATAGTGATCTAAGAGTATATAAGTGGTATAACTCGCGTGCTTAAGGTAGTATCGCTACTATTTAAAGTAGTTAACTATAGCCAGCAGTTCCTTATTGTGGGTATAATACCTAACTTTAGGTCCCTGGAATTTTCTGCTATAAAATGCTACTGGTCTTTAATAGAGCTGGGTAGCATCTGGATGCCTATTAGGTTGCAGTAGGATACTAATAAGGGCAAAATTTAATATATTAGTAATTATTATTAATAGCTAATTTAGGTTAAAATGCCGTAGTAATAGAGCTTTTATAAACTTTACGCGAAGTTCCCGGAAGGCCTTTTAAACCTTTCCAGGCCATAACCATAGCTTATACTATTTGGTTAGTCCCTTTTTAGTTTTCTTCCTTACCGCCTTTAAGCTTTTTACTCCTTAGGTTAGGTTTTAGGAAGCTTCCGTAATATAGTTAAATAGGTATTAGGCGATGTCCAAGTAGTTATAAATAAAGCGCCTATAGAAATTGGCAAAGCCTAGGAACACTTAAACATCCTAATAGCTCTTTAGCTTCGGCCACTCCTAGATTATCTACACCCTTACTAGGTCCATAACTACACCTATAGGCATTATAATATACCCCAGGAACTCGACCTACTTGGTATTAAAGATATACTTTAACGCCTTAGCGTAGAGGCCCTAATTATTTAAACGTTCCAGCACTTCGCGGATATGTTACTTATGTTAATCCTCGTCTTCTAAGTAGATTAAGATGTTATCTAAATAGATAACGTATATACGGTTAACTAGTCCCCCTAAGGCTCTATAAATATATAATTAGAATATTATAGGCGCATTAGCTAGCCCGAAAGGCATTATTAGATATTTAAAGTGGCCGTATTAGGTCTTAAAAGCGGTCTTTTACTTATCCCCTTCTTTAATACGGAGCCTATAATAGGCGTCTTATAGATTTAACTTTATAAAGATCTTCGCCCTAAATAGTTAATCCAGTATTTTACTAACTAGTAGTAGTGGGTAATAGTTCTTAATTGTAATCTTGTTAAGACCGCGATAGTCTATATATAGCCTTATAGTTCTATCTAGTTTTAGGATAAAGAGGATTAGCGCGCCTAATAGCGACTTACTAAGCCGAATCTATCCCTTTTCTAGTAAGCCATTAAGGTATTTCTATAGGATCTTAAGCTCTTTACGCAAGAGGTTATAAATAGAAAGGTTTAGCGGTTACTTACCTTCTTCTAGATTAATTATATAATTATACTCTAAGTTCTACAGTAGGACTTTAACTCTCCTACCCAAAAATACCCTTAGTAAGTCCCTTAGGCCTACTAGAATATTTAATAAATTAGGGTCGCGTTTATCCTCTATATTATTATTAGGTAGATCCTAAAGCTCCCTTAAAATACTTACGGGCAGCGTTATACGCTATAGTGGTTGCTCGTATATAGTTACCACTATATATTAAACCGTTTTATATAGTAGCTAGTAGAGGGTAAGGAACTTCTTAACGCAGCGTTCGAGGTGCTATAGCATACTCTCCATATATTACTTAAGCTAGAGTAACCCGTAGCGGTTAAAGTATCTTATAAGATCCTTAAGATCGCCGCCTCCCTATAATATCTCCGTAACTTATCCAGTAGTTCCCTATAGGGTCTCCATTATAAAGGGGTTATTACCTATACTAAGCTCTATACCTATCTTGCTATTAAATAGGGGTTGGATTTAATACTCCTTTAGGTATAAAGCGTATACTGTTTTACCTAAGGCTATATTCTCTAGAATATCCTTTAGGCTTATTAGTAATATGCGCCCTTCTAAATCTTTATTATTCCACTATTTAAAGGCTCTAGTCTTAAAGTATATTTTAGGATCTACTTCCGCAAGCTAAGGGTATTTAAGGATAAGGTTATAACCTATAAAGTTAGCCGCCTAGAAGGGTTGCGGGCTAACTACCTTAGTGCGGTTATATATATTAGCTACTAATACTATAAGCTTATAGGCACTATATAGCTTAATCTAATACTTATCTAAAAAGCCTATAATAGGTTTCCGCCACCTTTATAATAGGATAAGTTTATACTCTTTTACTAAATTATATTATATAAGATTAATTTCGGCGCTGCTATTATATAGTACTTAGAACTATTATACCTTACCTATAGGGAGTATTATTTCCAGCTTAACAGTAATATAGAGAGTCTCTTCTTCTATATCTTGCCCTAGTTACAGCCAGAAGAAGTCCACAACTAAAGCTTTTTTTTTTTAGATTATTAGTGCGGTTATTGCCCTACTTATTTTTCCAATAGGATCTACCTTTAGAGTTTTCTCTTAACTTCTTAAAGTGTTCCCATAAAGGTGCTAGATAGGTATTAGGTTAACCCTAAAAGTCTTTCCTATTATTTAAGGTTTCTAACTTTAATCCTTCTAAAGTTCTCTTTAAGAACGGCTTCTTTAAAGGTTAGGTCTGCCCTATATTACTACTAGAGTACCTACGCTTCTAGTGACCCCCTAGCTTCCTATTAAAAGAGGTCTGGTTCCTTACTATATCCTTAGCGTTTAAAACCGCTTATTTAAAATCCATATATACGGTAATCCGCAGTAGGGCTCCTACGCGCTTTATTTCATCATAAATTGTTAGCTTAATTTTAGCCTAAATAAATCTAATCTTCTTCTTTTTACGGACGCTACCGTCTTTATTTTTAAAGGGCTCTAAATCTATCTATTAAGTATAAGTTTCCATAAAGTTTATAAACTAGCGGAAGTTTTAATAGTCTAGCTGCGTACTATTCTAGAATTATTCTATATTATCGTATTATATAATATACGGATCTTAGGTCTAACCCTTTAGGAAGGTCTATAGCTATAGCCATATTATAATTTACTCTTTATTAAGTTAATTAAGCGCGATTTAGTTTAGTAATCGGTCTTTAATCTTGCTAATAATCCAGCGTATACGCTCTTTAGTATTATCTCATATTATTAGCATCTTAAAAAAGTTATTTACCTCGTAAACCTAATCGTCCAGCTATTAGGCGTTGGGTTTATAACGAAGTTCTAAACTACTAGAGGCCTTAACTAATCGGTCTATATCCTTTTTTTATTTATTACGTAGGTGCCTCTCTAAGTCTTCTATACCTCCTTAGGTAGGTACTAAATAGCCCCTAAAAAGCCCTTAGCCTTAACTAGGTTATAAAAAAATTTACCTAGCTTAGATTAAACCCTACTAAATATAGATTTGCCCTTAGAGGGTTCTAATATATTTATTAGTAGCTTCCTTTTATATAGCTTCTAAGAGCCTTATAACAGCTTCCTAATATCCGTCTTAAAGGAGATTAGTATAGGGCTCTTAACCTTCTAAACTTAGGCCTAGGGAAGCTCCTACTATAGAGGTAGTATTAGCACTAGTAGCTAGTGCGGGTTTCCTAATAAGCCTTAGGTTTTAAGTTAGTGTTTAGGTTTAGTTTCCTAAAGGGGTAGGCCTACTTAGCTTGTAAGCAGTTTATGCACCACTACTATACTAATTATAGGCTAGTGGTCTTTTAGGAGGATTCTAGTTAGGTTCCTAATTAGACGCGTTAGTATATTCCTCTAGCATTTCTGGCTTAGGGGAAGATCTTAGGGTTACCTTTAGCGCTTAATCTTCTAATTAACCTAGGTGGGGCCGAAGGGGTTCTAATTGCTTTCTGGTAGCGTTGCGACCGTTATAGAGGGTGTTTGCGTTTTCCTTAGCGGTAACCGTAGGTGTACGAGAGTCTTCAAGCTCCTGGAGCATCTAGGTGTTAGGGCTCGTTCAGCCATCTTGCCTAGAGGGTTGTATTGTCGCAATCTCTCGCTATTAGAGGGACCTTCCTGCCTTTACGCGACGGCTTTCCATAAGGTATCCGTGGAGTTTCCGTTTAGGTTATCGCGAGATTTTAAAAGAGGATAGTAGTTATAAATAAAAGATGTAAACAAACAATCTGGTCCTTAAAGCCGACTACCCTTCTAAAAAAGAGTAGGAAGGATTTAAATATAAGGGGATCTTATAGACAGGGGGCTATAAGGACACGATTAGAACAGGATAGATTGGTAAGAGAGACGAATTCTTAAGGAGGTAAGGCCTCTGGAATCGTGGAGACTATATACTACGGGCACGTGCCTCTAGCACGTGACCGGCGACTATCCGAGGGGCGTCCGGGGGTTGTCCTGAGGGCAACCCGAGGTGTCCGTAATAATATCCCTTACACTAAGGATCTTATAGCTTTATAGAGTAGGCTTTTCTTTATAATTTAGTATACTTTTAATATTAATAGGTATTATAGGAGGGTAGATTAATTTTGTTAAAGTTAATAAAGTCTTCTTATATAAACAGTGTTTAGGTTTTCTATAAATCTTGCTAAAGGGCCTTAGACTAAGAAAACGATTGCTGTCCTAAATCAGCTTAGCGGACGGTGCGGATATTCCTATATCCGCACAATCGATTTCTTGGTCTGAGCTTCTGAGGTAATGTCAAGCGTGCGTCAGGTGAGACCGTGCGTTAAGCGATATTCTACGGTAATAATGCTCCAGAAGTTGTAACGAAGGAAGAAGGGATTAAAGAGCAGTAGGAAGAACACATTAAAGCTGAAGCAGCTACTGAAGCAGCCACAAAGGCCGAGTGGTACCCTGTATTTATTTACAAAACGTAGAATAGCCCTTATGATATTCTCACTACCTTCCGCGTCCTTTAGAATGTCGCATCTTGCATACTAGGCACTTAAGTTTAGGTAATTCTATTAACTTATTAAAGAGTAACAAAAAGGAAATTAAGTAATAGTATATAACTAGTAAGTTGTCCTAATACCTATACGCTAGCGTCGCGAACAAGCTCACAACGATATCACGTGATGAGGCTTGGCGCTGAATGAGGAGAAACTTCATCCACCACCTATATAGAAAATAAGCAATAAGAGCTTTAGCCACATAACCTGCCTTCTTCAACACCATCATCATCAAATGCTTCTACTTCTGATTCAAATTCCGATGCGTTTTCTTCTAAGGAACGCCACCACCGTGAGCCGTTTCGTGAAGGAGCTCCAGCTCCATTAAGTTATCGACCCTGTGTCATGCGAGCCATCCGTCCTTCAAATCGACTGGTAGCAGAATGGGAAACGGTGCTCCGGCCAAAAGTGTTGAGTGCGATGGATACATACCGTATCTTTCCATCGTGGTCATTCACCAACGAGATGTATTCTGGCCCCTGCTCCGCCCAGACAAGACAATTCTAATCGATGCACCCAGCCAACATCATACAGATGACAACTGGTATCTCGCAGTCTCAGAGATCCGACAGTTCTGTGCGGCAGTGGGGTGGCCAGGACTAATTCTCGATATCCTCGACTGTACGGAGTTCGGCAAGTATACTTGGGCCATCAAACCGCACGAGCCCATTGTCAAACAGTGGCCTCAGGTTCGGGAGGTGCTGCTGGAGCAGCTCAAATGTGATGAAGCATCGGACCTCAAGTCAATAGATGTTTTCCGGCGTGGCAAACCTGAGGATAGTCGATCCTAACACCAGGGAGAAGGGTGAAGAGGCTGCAATCTACCAAGGGCTCAAAGCGGCGCCGGATTTCGATTATCAGTATTTCAGGAGTGACGAACATTAGATGAAGGTATTTAAAAGTAGCTATTAGAAGGCAGTGTGCCTGGTGTAGGGGTGGAAAGAAGAGGCATGAGGTGATTTGGTGAGACTAAGGTGGTGCTAAGCCGCGTCAACTTGATTAACCTCTTCTGGAGTACGATAGCTCCTAGGGTGACTGGACCCCTCCAAGGCACTCCGAACGACCTTTTGGAAGCATTAAACTGCCCTTCCATGTCGCTGCTTCTAGATACCTAGCCATAGCGCTGTAAAAGCTTAAAATAAACCCTCGTCACCAGAAGTGTTGAGGATGTATGAGTTTTGGGCAGTGTAGGCCTGGTCGAGCAAGGATCCTGACACAGCTTGTACGAGCTCCAGTGTCCCCCCATTATGTGCGTGCGCAACACACAGCAATTTCGGTAATCACTGGTCAAGTGCACCATCCATCGTAGATATTGTGCGCTTATCAAAAGAGCTGTGCACCCGCAAGAAAGAAGCCTGTAATTCTTTAAGCTTAATTGTAAATTCTCTAGTGGATACAAAGCGAAATTGCTGTGTTGCACGCGCACATAATGGGGACACTGGAGCTCGTACAAACCGTAATTGTGGCCAAATATTAATATCCTGTAAAATGGAAATGGAGTGGTTAGCTTACTGCATTTCCATATTCGTATTAATTGTGCTATTGGAATGACGCAAGAACATGTAAATTGACAAGAGCTACAAGATAGGAATTTCCGAAAATTGCTTCAACTGTTCAAAGTCCAATGTTTTAACTATGAATTCCCTTTCTTCAAGCAATGAGCGCATTGCGAAGCTGCCACAGCATGTAAATATAAGATTTACATATGCCCAACTACCACCAAAGCCAGCGATTCAGCGTTCCCATCTCGGAAACCTCCAGTACCTCTAATCTAACAACCACGCATCAATCGCAAAATCTAATCACCCCGTCTTCCCAATCCCGAACTCAGCACCCTCCCGGCTCCGGCTCCTCTCACCCGGCTCGCGCAACCCTGCCTTGCCTTGCCTTGCCCAGCTCTCCCCAGCCCAACCCAGCACACCCACCGCGCGCAAAACTCCCAAACTCGCAAATTCGTCCGCCGCTTACTACGTGCTGCACGATGCAAATGCTCCGGCGCGGCGGAACCACGGGACCCTGCAGCGCCGCTCGCCAAGGGGGAGGGGGGTGTCGCACCACCGGAGCCCTGCACAGGCAGCCCAAAAAAGGTGGGGAAAGGGGTTGGCATACATGATTGGGGGAAGGGGGGCGTGATCGGCAGGCGAGAAATTTTCAGGCGCGTACGCGCAGAGGGCAGGATAGGCCCCGAGAGGAAGGTACGGGAGGAAGGTACGGCACGTAGCGTTACAGGGCTGGTTACATTACGCGCGCCTGCTGTGCCCTGCCTGCGTGTGGCGCAGGATGGTAAAAGATCCAGCTACCGTAACGTGGCATAGAGGCAGGTTGGGACTTTGGCGCGCGAGTTCTGCAGTTCACGAAGGGGTTTTCAGCAAAAGCCCCCTCCGGGGGCGTCCTGGAATTTCTTGGGCATCTCTTGTCGAGGCTTGGGCGGCTGGCTCCCAAGGCTTCAGTCGCGCGAGGCATTGCTTGGTGGTGGGGCTCTCCCCCTGTGGCGCTAGCTTGCGGCAAGTTTGCGCCAGGGTGCGAGTTGGATGTCGCGTGCGCTGATTTGATTGCGGTCGTGCACCGTTTTGGGGGGGGAAGGGGGATGAGGCTAGCGGGTTGGAGTTTGAGCGAGAGAGAATGAGGAATGGATAGGGGCTGGAGCGTAGAGAGTCAGGATGCGGTGTTGGTGGATGCTACGCCTTACGAAGCTACTTTCTTCGCCGCTTGTGCAGGATATATTGGTACATGCCACAATGTGAAGCGAGCTAGGCTGCAGTGAGAAAGAAAGATGACACCAGTCGTCTATATAATTGCGGTTGAGTGGGCTGATCAAGCCCGGCATTTTCGCTCTCTCCAAATGCTCTCCCATAGATACCGGTGCTGCAGCCAAAAATTGACACTGGTGAAAACTCCTGAACAATCCTGTTCTGCCCTCAGCAGCACTTTAAACTCCAAACTCAACGTCTAACCAATTCTGGATTCCTTATGCACTAAAAAACGAAGGTCGTCCACTGTCCTCGTAAATATCTTACATGCTCACCAACGCCTTGCAAAATGCGTATAATGCTGAAATGATGAGATGATATGAGACTTTGGTTGAGGTGGTTAGTAAATGCTCAGCCTGCAAGCCGATCTGATAAGTGGATCGAGGGGCTTGATGGTTACGATGAGGGACTGCGGAGTTTGATCGAGGAGAACCGCACTTGCGGCACGTCAAGGATCCGCAGGATAACGCTTTTTTGGGGGGAATCATGGCGGCATGAAGAGTTCTACCTTAATGCAGAAACTCTGCAAAAAGTCTAGATTCCACTTCCGGGTCCCGTTTTAGGCGTACGGAGCTTGGGTCTGATATCTCGCAACGGTCCTTTTCGGACTCTTGGATTTCTACATTTTCATATTAGTGGGTCTAGAAACGCCTTAGATAAAATGTCGATGCACTGAAGAGGAAAAAGAAGCTTACCTAAGTGGTATCCATTCCATCTTATCTTGATCGAAACGGTGGTTCTCAAAATCCGTCTGTGTCAAGGCTTTTGGACCGTATTCCTCGTCTAACAACGCAGAATATGCGAACGGAATCTTTACTGGCATATTCTCGAAAACGCTGTCCCGTAGAGGGAATATGTCTTTCTCGAGATAATGATGTCTGTCTTTGCACATCATGACCCCCTCCATGCCAAGAGCCTCCGCGGTCCTGTTTCTTCGCAATGTTGTAATGTCAATAAAAAGCCCTGTTTCTGTGTCTATCCATCGCGCGTCGATGACATTTAGCTTGTCGTCAACCGAGTCAATGACGTAATTGGGGTTGACCTCCAGCATGTAGTCGCGGCCCTTCTCTATACCTGGAAGTTTATAATGGTGTATCGTCATGTTGTAGTAGTCGGCCAGAAACTTGATTGAATGGTAGGACATTTGGACATCGACGTCAGAGTCCCAAGGCATGATCTTGCGATTCCACCACCACCCTAATAAGGAGCCATGCATGATCCAGGTCTCGGCGCCAATGTCGCTCATGGTTGACAAGTAGGTTTGCATGAGCGCTGTAAGGTGTATTCTGCGCTCGTCGTAGGAAAGAATCTTCTCCGCGAACCGGCCATCATAATGAGGGTGGAACTAGAAAATGACTGTTAGCGATTTCAACTGCGAAAACTGCCTTGTTTACTCAGACTCACTGTCGATTCATGAAAGTATTTGCCAGAGGGGTCGCCTTTCTTGCCGCTATGGTCGCGGTTCAGGCGAGTGATGCCGTACAAACTTTCAATGTCCGCATCTCGTCTCCTTAACACTGGTAGCGCTTCTGACAGGGTTGACAGGGCAGCGAGGAGAGGCAGCAGGAAGTCTAATCGGAACTTCATGATGATGAGAAGTCGTGGCTATCGCCGCAGGAGCATGATAAGGAGGAGATCAGGCCGTGGTGTGTTCTTGCGAGGTGTCGTGTTCTAGGCTTCAGAGGGTAAACTGTCGCGTGTGGCTGAGTGCGGCAAGCGCCGATCTTGCAGTGTTTTGAGAGCGCTGGATATCGGGCTTCGGATTGTATTTGAATGGAAAGCTAGAGGCGAGGCGTAAGAGCGGGCGCGCGGCACGTTAACAGGAGTTGAGGCCAGCCAGGGCAGGGATGCTAAGTGGGAGGTTTGCAGGCGGCGTAAGTTGAACCGGTCGGACGCCCCTCATACTACTACGCCCAAGCAACGGCTGTGTGCCGCGGCGTCAACCTGTCATGGCCACCGCTCGGACATGACCCTTTTGCGCCGGAAGAGGCCGTGGCGTCGCCTCGGAATGGGCATACTTGACACATTCAGCGCTGCGGTCTCTAGCGTCTACCACGCCCTTTCTTTCCCTTACGTCCTGGTTTCTGTTAATTATCCGACCTACCTGCCGGCGCCCGAATGTGGAACCGATAAAGCTTGAGGCCCAACAAGCTTCATAAGCTTTGCTTGGTCACTTAGCGCCCGGGGATCCCTTTTTCATGCCCTTGCCGTATTAGCCGAAACCACTCAGGATGGCGACAGGCACCTAACAACCATTTAGGTTAGAGGGACACGCGGTCTGTCAATAAACACAGGCATGCAATTCCTGGTCGTGGAGACTTTCTTGCTCAGGCGCATGACTCGCTGCTTGTCCGAGCAATTTACTCCCTTACTGATCTTACTGATCCTTGCCTTGGTCGTGTGCTCGATTGTCGAAAATGTGCAGTCGCTACGGGACCCTGAGATCCTAGGTTTAGCACCGCATGTAGCTCCTAGGATAACTTCAACACGTCGCCTTTTTTTCCCCTTCGTTTCTCAATGTGAACAAGCGCCCTGAAGCTCCGAGAAAGAGGCGTCCAGTGCCGTTATTCCCGCGCATAGGCTTCAGCTCAACTGCCAACCAAACAATTTAGTGGACGCTGCGGCTTCGTCATAGATCAGTAAGACCGCCTCCTCAGGTGTTGCGTACAGCACTGACGCGCAATAGCAAATAAAATATGCAGCTTACGCACCATATCCTCCTTGCTGGGGTGCGAGCCTGGGAATCGGTAAAATGTGGGGTACAGTTTCCCGTTTCGGGCCACCTCGAACCGATTGAGTGCAATTTCCGTCTTACCAGCTCAGCTGGGAAAAGGGGACCACTGTTTCTGAACATTTTCGCCTTCGCCCTTATGTATCCCTTAAACACGTCAAGGTCCTCATGGTAAGTGGTCCGTGCGGAGCACCGTTTTCAAAACAACGCGTATATCAATATAGAATTCAAGCATCAATTATACCGCCACCATGCCTTCTAATCGTGCTAAAATTGATGTAGACCTTGTTCAGAAGACTTGATATAATGTTCCCTCAAATAAGACGGCGAAAATAGCTCCCCCCAAACCCTCGCCGTTGCTCGAATTCGAACCTCTCCATATTAGCAATTAGGACGACCATGGCTCACCAAACCTCTCTTCTAACGTTGATATACACAATCTTTTTGAGTCATTTAGACTATCCTTTACGGATGAGATTATGGATAAGCTTGTAGAGTGGATAAATAAGCCCGCGGAGCTCTATCCGCTAGACAAGGAAGCAGAATACCTACGCACATGGCAGCCAATATGTACTCTACGCGTACTTTGGAATGCCTATTCATATAGGAATTACTATAGAGCCGGCTATTAGAGACTACTAGAAGGATTTAAACACACATGGCAGCCTCATATTCCTGAGTACGGGCACCGAATTTAGCTGATCTAATTGGTCGATCTTTATCGATAACCTGAGGACCCGAATTAACGTGTTAAGGGATATTGAGTATCAGCTCGCGAGAGCTTATTTAATTGCAAACGAGCAGGCCAAAAATAATTTCACATCCGGGCATGGCTAGTCCGTGAAATCATCCTCATTATCATATCTCTCGCCCTCATCGTCGTCCGAATCTTCATCTCCATCATAACTTCCTCTATGATCGTCTCACCGATAGACTCACTTCTCCCAACTCGCCCTCGGTATTCTGTAATGCTGGTAATTCATAAACCTTCATCGGCAATTCAATATTCCCGGGCGCTGTGATAATAGCGAACCCTATTACGGCGCAAAAGCTGTGACTCCAATCGTTCTTTCCGTAGAAGCCGATAATCCTTTCGCTCACAGCGGGCTCTCCAGACCAGCCAGTAAATGACAGAAAATGGCCTTAACAGTGAGACAATGGACATACCCAAGGTGAAGACATTCGAGTTACCGTTCGCGTTTAACTCGCCAGCAACAGTTCCATTCGATAGGTACATCCAGCCGCAGACTCAATCCCAAGCGCGGCAACGAGATCCTCGTCATCCTCATACACCACCTGGACGGTGGGAGACGCATCGCGGATGTAGACAGGCGTGTTACCATTAGCACGTTAAATATAAGGTGTATAGGCGAATTGGTGTTTATACCCTATACAAGACAACCTCGTGAAAATTTTCCTATGGGAGTGGGTTTATGTAACGAGGTTCGCCCTTATAAAATACCCGTTTTCTAGAACGTAAATCTAGGATTAATAGTCTACTTTTGGGGAGAGTAGCTATTAATTACTAATTCCCTACCTATTTCTTTAGCAAGGAGGAGGAACGAGGTATAGGAAAAAAGTCGTATAGAAATAACT
>Ga0307515_10015880_pt1 | contig 13838 bp, 7 predicted proteins | sample 17_EM_MG_FD_194513 | JGI IMG/M metagenome (GOLD analysis project Ga0307515, IMG submission 194513) | Populus trichocarpa ectomycorrhiza microbial communities from riparian zone in the Pacific Northwest, United States - 17_EM | ecosystem: Host-associated > Plants > Roots > Unclassified | place... | reverse complement strand
TTGTTATTGTTATTATTGTTACTATTGTTGTTGTATTATTGTTGTTTATAATTTATACAATTAACCTCCCTGTGGTTCGACCCCGGTCTTGCCGGGTTATTTATTACTTCGACACTCCTGCACTTGGGAGAAGACATCAATCTTTTGGTCGTGTCACCTATGATTTGGAGTGAGCAGTTGTGGTATTTGCTTTGCGAATATGGTAACATTATTTATATGGATCTCGAGTTCAAATGTTCACAGACCATAAAAGTTTGAAATACCTTATATCACAAAAGAAATTGAATATGTGGCAAAAGAGATGGGTAAAATTAATTAAAGACTATTATTGTATTATAGATTATCATTTGTAAATGGTGAATGTGGTAGCTGATGCCCTTAGTCGCAAAAACAAAGTAAATATGAACGAACCAAAAGTTTGGGATGAGAAATCACTAGTTAAGTTGAAGAGATTAGGTTTGATGTTGAAAGTGGGTCCAAAAGGATCCTTAATATTATAATTAAAGGAATTTTTGTATTTTCAAAAAAGTTCTTTATTTTCTCCTTTTTTTAAATTTGATCATGAGATTTTTAATCTTATTTTTTGCCAATTTCAACCTTTTTCTCAATAGTTCTTCTCAATTTCATCCTTGGTTGCATTAAAATGGTCCTTTATATTGTTACCTTTTTCAATTTAGCCTTTGTCTTTCCGATCATCGATTATTTAGCCAATTTCAACATTTTTCTCATTATTTCTTTTCAATTTTATCTCTCATTGCATTTTTTTTCCTCTTCTTTATTTTTCATCATTGTTTTTTTATTTGTTTTATTGAAATATATTTTTTGCTTTTTTAGAGGGGTCAAAAATTGATAACTACCTTCTCTTTACAAAATTTGCAAGATTTCTCTAAGACTCGAAAGAAAAGAAAGATTTGTAAGAGTCTTTTAAGACTCAATAATAAATAAAAATTTGTGAGTCATTTGAGACTCAAGAATAACATAAAATTCACAAGATTTCTCAAATACTCCAAATCATAGAAAAATTTGTAAGTGTCCTCTAAGACAAAAATATAAATAAAAAAAATAACAAGAGCCTCCTTATGGCAGGGTTCAACTTAAAAGTGTGATGATTATATAAAAACATATAAGAAATATAGATCTTACTTTTGATAGTTAACTTTTCCATTGATGATTAATACCAACTGCTCTTATCTTTGCTAATATTATGACCCTTGGTTCACTAGCTTGCTCAAGTATGCTTGGTTATAATATTTTCCTAGATGTTTATGTTGTTATGGTAACTTCACAAAACCATGTCTTTTGATTCTTATATAATAGTTACATTGTTTGTTCTTAATGATCATGTCTTGTTATTTAACTGAGAAGCTTTGCACCATTTACGGCTTAGAGAATGACAAATTATTCCAAACTTGTTACCTTGCCCCCTAGTGTTTGTATTCTTTTTTTATTGCTATAAGACTCTTTCAATTGTAGTTGTCATGATTTTACGGCAAACTTCTTGCTTCATATGTACTCTCAGCACATTCTAAACATTGATTGATTTGTATTTTGAATAAAAAATATCTCAGTTTGAAATTTTAAAACCCTTTTATTTTTAAAAATACATAATTATATGCAATCACAAGCTAAAACATTCTTTGTAGCCTTCTTGAAACATTTTTAAGAGTGAAAATGTGGGAATTTTATGCAAACGAATTGGTGAACATGGTGATCTTTTTTTTTTTTTTGAAAAAAAGGTTAAAATGCTCTTTGAAATGGTTATAACCTATTATTGGCTTAAAAAAAGTATTTTGCATAGGGTTTTCCAAAAATGTACTTGCCTCAAGTGTTTAGAAATCGCTTTAGCACCATGAAAAATAACATATAGAATGTCAACAAAATCTTAACCCTTTTGAAGAAAATTCATCGTGTTGTTTTAGGTCACAACTTATCAATCTTGATAGCTCACCTTATTATTAGAAAAGGCTTGTAAAAGCATGTAATGTAGGCTAAGATGTGTGTTTACGAAAAAAAGGAATTCGTAAGTTCAAAAAGTGTTTAAAAGGTTTCAAAAATCTAGAGTCACTTCCAAATGCTCTCTGATGTTTTCAATAGACTGTCCATTATGTCATATAAAATCTCTCATTCAATGTACCCTCCTTGATGCTTAGCTTTCATTATCATTTTAAAAAAAAACTTTTTACTTAACTTTCCTTTTCACTTTAATTTTTATTTTATTTTATTTTTGATGTGTCCTTTAGTATTTTGCTTTGTGATGCCAAATATAATTTTCTAGAAATGTATGTGAACTGTTGTTGCTTTGACATGTTTCTCAGAGTTTTATGAATCTTTTTTGTGACTTTTATTTGCCCTTAATATATGGGTGATACTAGTTAGCGTTTGTTACAAAGAATTTTCTTAGACTAAAAGTGGGATAATATATATAACTGGGAATAAAGTAAGGACTTTCCTCTTTTCAAACATAAACCACTTGAATTGATAAGTATTCACCTTTTTTTGGCATGGTTTGTTTAGACAAGTATATAACTTTTTATCATGAGTTCATGACTTTTAAACCTACTATGCATCATTACTCATAATTTTAAAATAAAATTCATGATATTTAAGGAAAGGATGAGCTAAAAAAAAACTAAAAGGTTTCTTACTTCTTTTAGTTTTTTTGTTATGGCCACCGAGAGGTAGATTGCCTCTTTCTATTTAAACGACATGTTCTTAATCATGATTGCCAACCTAAGCATTTTTTTTTAGCGTTGACAAATTTTCCATCCCATTCCCTAAAATGATGGAATAAGATGTCAAACATTGCTTTCAAATAAACATCGAGTTATTTTCTCAAATCAATATGCAATTTAGTTTTTGTTAAAGAAATGAGACACATATATTTAACAAAGAGCTTTTTCATAAATCCAAGCAAATTTGTTATAAAGTTATCTTATGAGGCCAATTAGCTTATCAATCATATTTATACAAGATCATGCAATGAGTGATTAGGAGAATTTATTTATATATTTTGAAAATAAAAAAGAAAGATAGGCATTTCTTCTAAAAGAAATAAGAATAAAGAGCATGCAAAGAGATATTTAGCCTCATTTGTTATTTTTCTTGCTTTAGATGAAAATGATACATTCTTCATAATATTTGCTTACAACATCAAAGTTTACAATTTTAGGGAGATTACCCTTATCTAGATTGTAAAAGATGTGTGCTCCATCTAAAAAAGCCTTCTTGACCACATAAAGGCCTTTATAGTTGGGAGTCCATTTGCTTCTATCTTTCCTCAGTATTAGAAGAATTATTTTTTCGTGCTAAGTCACCTTCTGAATTCTCTAGGGTGATATTTCTATTCATATGCTCTGGCCATCCACCTTTGGTATAATTGATTATGATAAATAACATCAAACCTCTTCTAATTTATCATATTTAGCTGCCTATAACATGACTTGGCCCATTCGGACTCTTCTAACTCTTTTTCAATCAACACTTTTAAAGAACACATTTTTACCTTCAATGAAATTACAACCTTCATTACATAGATTGGTGAATATAGAGCAGCACTTATAGATGTTTTTATTGTCATATGATAAGCATTAAGAGCATAAAAAGCATTTTATGTCACTATTTATAAGTAACAACCATTTTTACATGATTTGTTATTGTGTTTATTAGCTGCCTCTATAACACTATTCATATAGTTCAACAATAATTTTTCTATTGATTTTTTTAGTGTTATCCATTATTAATGTCTTTTGTGAACCATTTCAACATATTAGGTTTTTCTCAATGAATCATCAAACTATTTTTTATGTTACATGAGCATAGGAAGATGCTTTCACCTATTTGATGAAATAGTTAGTCGTAACTAGAATAAAGCAACGCCCATTGCTTGTCATAGAATTGACTACACTAATAACATCTAGTCCTCATATAAAAAATGACCAAAGAGATACTGTGTTGAACAAAGGTGTATGAGGCACATTGAACTTGTCATTATACACCTACAATTTATGATACTTCCTAAAATATTTAATGCAATCCCTTCTTATAACCATCCAAAACTACCATAATCACTGTATTTTTCTAGTCATCATAAGCCTATTAGTGTGTATGGCACAAATGACTTTGCATACTTTTTATATATCTTTTTTATTCATTTGCATCCTTTTAATTTTTTTTGTTCACTTTAGATGCTCCCGATGAGTATTATTGGCATTTGATAAACTGCTTAACATCATATTACCATGACCTTTGATATACTTCTTCCTCATCAAAGCAATAGTGAGTTTCTAATTTCAATGCAAATAGGTTGTACTTTGATGCCATAGTTAATCTTGGTCATGAAAGCTAGAGTTGTTGGAGCATCTGCAAACTGGTTCTTATCTCAACTTAGGTGTGTGAATTCAATCTTATCATACTCATTCACGAGCTTGGTGAGGTGTATGAATTTCATTGTTCATCTTTAGTCTGCTACTCATCTTTCATTTGATAAATTATCAATATTGAATCACCATATATGTCAAGTTTATTGATTTGTATTTTTAGGGAAACTTCTTAACAATAGATACAAGCCTCATACTCTACCATGTTGTTAGTACATTGAAATTGCATCTTAAGAGAGATGGGATGTTGTCTCCCATTTCAGGAAATTAGCACTGCGCTAGTAACATTCCCTGAGACATTCATAGCACCATCAAAATACATAGTCCATCATTCATCCTATGCATCATCTATTTTTGTTTTTATCACTATGATATAATCATTTGATAAATCAAAGTTTACAAGCTTACAGTCATCAATTGCATTGTCTACTAGATGATTAGCAATCACACTACCTTTCACTGCCTTTCTCGTCATATAAATGATATCATATTCATCCAATAACACTTGTTATCTTTCTATCCTATTTGATAGTTAAGGCTTTTAAAAATGTACGTAAGAGGGTCCATCTTAAAGATTAGCCATGTGGTATAGAAAAACATGTATTGAAAAAGTTGTCGAGCACTTTATACTAGATTACAACATAATGTTTTGCTAGTATCATAGCTAGACTCATATTTAGTGAGATTTTTTCTAATGTATTAAATGGTTTATTCCTTTCTTTCAGAATCATCATGCTAAACCAATATGCAACCCATGACAACTTTTGGGATTTTCATATACAAGATTAGAGACCTACTTGATATAGGTGAGACTAATAGAGGTGGATTGTATAGATATTATTTGATTTTATTGAAGGCTTTGTGAATGTCTTCATCCTATTTTCCTGGATTCTTCTTTCGGAAAAAGTGAAAGATGGGCTTACATGTGGTGGTTAATTAAGAAATAAACTAAGCTATATAGTTTCAGTGTCCTAAGAAACTCCAGACTTCCTCAGTGCTTGGTGCTAACACTACTTAAATGGATTTAATCTTATTCGGATTAACCTCAATACCCTCACACCATTTATAACAAAGTCGAGAAACTTTCCAGATTTGATGTTGAGAGTACACTTTATGGGATTCAATTTCAATTGTTATTTTCATAAATTTTTGAATAAATTTATAAGGATCTATACATGATCTTATTTTTCTTGGGATTCCAAATCATCCATATGTACATCAATTTCTTTTTGCATTATATTATGGAAAATTGTCATTATTGCTTATTGATAAGTCCAAAATTTTCTACTCCAAGAAGGCATGACTTTATAGCAATATATATCATATGGCATGATAAAAATGGTCTTGTCCTTGTCTTTCTTAACTATTATGAACTGATTATACCTTGGAAACCCTTTCATAAAGTTCATAAAGGAATAAATGGCAATTTTTATAATATTATTAACTAGGATATCCATATGAGATAAGGGAAAATCATTCTTTGGACTAGCTTTGATCAAATCCCTAAAATTGATACATATTTGGATTCTTTTGTCCTTCTTTTCTCAACTACCACAATATTTGATACCTATGATGGATATTTGATCACTTCAAGCAATCCAACTTCAAACTACTTTCAAACCATTTTTTATATTTATCAAGATATTAGGCCTCATCCTTTTCAATTTTTGCTTCCTTGGTTTGCATTCTTATATCAATGGGAGTTTATGCACTATGATATATGTATCTAGGCCATGTATGTTAGCATAAGACTGAGCAAATACATCATTATATTTGTTTTAACAACTTAACTAGATTTCTCTTTTCTTCTACTGGAATCATAGTTCCAACCTTCAGTTTTATTTTATGCTCATTTGTACCTATGTTGGCTCCTAACTTTTCCTAATTGGATTTTTTATGGTGTTCTCTGATTTTTAAACTAATCTAGTAAATTCCTCGATATTACTCTCAACCCATTCTTCTTCATCCATTTCAATTATTTTTTCACCAAAATTAGGCCAAATATGCTTAATGCAATGATTTTAAAATTTTAAAGATTGATCACTATTAGGATTCCTAAAAATAAAAAAGTATAGGGAATAAATGGATGATAAATAAAAAGAAAGAAATGAAAAGTATGGATAAATGACATAAGAAGGTATAATTTTAGGATAAAAATTGTATGATCTCATTAATTGTTTTTTAAAAAATTAAGCTCAACACAAAGATAAATTCATTTTTAGTATCTTAAGTTACGACTATTGAATAGTTAAGGATAACATAATAGTTAAATTACCTAGATTTGAATACCATCTGAATTTTGTATGTCTTCCCATTATCAAGTTCTTCTTCCTTTACAAACGTGTTAATTAATTGTTAGATGGATGATGCCTCTTCTAGAGTGATGACGGTTAAATAAGGCAAGATCACAATTTGAGAACCAATCAACCCCGATTCAAGATAAACAACACAATCTTCAGTCTCCTTTTTTAGATTATAGATGGAGAGATTTGCAATCACCTCATTCAGGTTTCTCACTTAATTATTAGATCACATTACATAGGTTGGATAAGAAAAGGTAATATTAATAGGTGGAACACCAATTTTTTTCATCATTAGGATCCCACCCCTCAATTCAAACCATCATTTTCTCATGTTCCTTTTTTGCCACCCTTAAATAATCCTTTTTACTTGGCTTAAAACCCAAGCTAAACTGTTGATCAATTTTTTCAAACTTCATGTAGTTGATTCACTCTAGTAACACTATGCCCAGATTATACCTTAGTGGTAACCATACTTTATCATGTATTTAATGGCCATTTTGTAGCTTCTAAAACTTCTGGCTTCCTCAACATTGTTTTTTTAAGCACTAAATTCAAATTCATAATCATGGAGATCTCCATATCGACTTCTCTAAGCTTCTATGTCAGACATTGACACATTCTTTATCAAAGACAACACCTCTTTCACTTTAATAGTCATTAGACTTCTATTGACCAAATATTTGATCCTTTCATGCAAAGATTATGACATCGCTCTTGTAATATGAATCTAGAGCAATCCTAACAACATGTGACAGGAAGGCTGAATATTAATTACTTGCAAGGTGACTTCAAATTGTAGTAGCCTAATAACCAAGTCTACATCGATGTCACCGATCACTTGCCTCAATGAACCATTATAAGCCTCACCATCATATTGCTTGGATGGATATATGATGCATTAACCAATAAACAGTCTAAGGGATAAGACATTATTTATCAATACTTTGGCTATGATATTATCTTTGCATGCATTTAGTCGTGATATGCAACAACCTATTATGTCTAGTGCTTTTTAGAATTAGTTCATTTTTTAAAGAAATTCAATTAGTTAGTTACTTGGGGTTTTCCTACCAGATGCTCCATGGAACTGGATGTGAAATCTTGAGGGACATATGCTTTATTTTTTAAAAAATTAAACAGCTTTCGATGTGGTTCTGAATTAAAGATATGAGTGAGTAGGGATATTCGAGCTGGGGTTTACTTTAATTGGTAAACCATGTTGTAATTGCTATGTTCGATTAATGGCTTCCTCGTCGCTTATTATCTCGCTGACTTTGTCATCTTTAACAAGCTCTTTTACTACCTTTTGTTTTGCCTTCCTTTACCTTTCTAGATCTTATGGATTAAAACACTTTCCACTTCTAGTCAAACCTCCAATTTCAGTCTGTATGACAGGGTATGACTTAGTGTTCATATAGGTTGGCATAAATAGAATCATTCTTGAAGGATCATTCTCTGTTGGTTGGTATTTACATTACTCTACTTTATCGATATTTACTTCTTAGAAAGATATCATTCCCACCTCATTCTTGACCTTACAATTCTCAAATTATAGCATATCCAAGATAATCACGGTCTTAAATTTATAATGGAATTTATCATAATTATAGCAATATTGTTTGGCAAGGGGTTTGTGTTTATATTTTAGGCATTCTAACTCCCCATCAAATGTTATCCAACCTGACTTGATGAGATGAATGAGCTTGTCCTTGAAGGCATTATAATTATCAATGGTATGTTCAATAGCATTAGTGTGGTTTTCACATTTATGGTTGGGTTTGTACCAATGAGGGTGGGGTGGTTGAAACAATATTTGTGGGGTAGGAGAAATTTGCCCAATGCTAAAAAGCCTTTTGAAAATTTCTCCCAAAGGTAGCGGAAGAGGTGGTAATATTTCTTGATTTCTTCAAGTATTTCTATAAGGCTGGTTGCTCAAGCTAACCTTGTTGTTTGATGTTGATTGGTTAAAGAGTGGGTGATTTTTTGGTTAGTAAGTAGGGAATTGCAAAAATAAGCTTATATTGATGATGAATGTTTTCATAACCTAATTTTTACCTCTTAAAAAACAAAACGTTTCATTAAAAAAAGGTGTTTCCTAGTCATAATTTCCCGAACAATGTTACAAAAAAATATATAATGAAAAAGAATTGAAAAAAATGCAATTAAGGGTTAAATTGTGAAGAAAATTTAAGAAAAATGTAATTAAAAATTGGAAAGCCAATGACTAAAATGGAAAATGTGACAACATCGAGGGCTAATTTTAAACACAATCAGGGGTGAAATTGAGTAGAAATTGAGTAAAATAGTTAAAATTGGCTTACGATTAAAAATAAAAAAGCCAAGGACTAAATTGAAAAGTTGCCAAAATTGAATGGCCATTTTTTAATGCAATCAGGGGTGAAATTGAGAGAAAAGGTTGAAATTTTCTAAAATTGAAAATAAAAAAGCCAAGGATCAATTTGTAAAAGGCACCAACATACAAGGACCTTTTTTTAATTAACCACTGATGATATTGAAAGAAAATTTAAGAAATAGAATGAAATTGACAAAAATAAAAGAATTAATAAGACCATGATCAAAGTTGGAACAACAATAAACTTCATAAGCCTTTTTTTAAAAACAAAAACCAAACCTTCCTTTAATTAAAAAGATTTAATTTTTTAAAAAACAAACATTAATAAAGCAGTGCATTTCACCAAAAATGTTTTTAAAAAATTATATAAAAGGCTAAAATGACGTTGTTTTGGACATGATTGAATAACCCTTGTTCTTTCACATGTATGGCATGAAACAACCCATTAATTGTTTTATTTTGAATGGTTTTGGCTGGACCTTTAACCATCATTTTCTCTCTCTCATTCTTCCTATAAATGCGAAGAAACACACTCTTCATCTCACCTATATGTGTACTATATTATTAGCCCGAAACTTGTTGAAACATCCACAAAAGTGGTGCAAAGATGCCAACCCGAGTTTGCTTGGTCAAAGTGTACAATAAAGGTGAAGAGTCGAGATTGATCTAGAGAAAACAAAAGACAATAATTCCACCTAGAAAGGCTCCAAGACTTTTATCCTTGCCTAAAAATAGAGGGGCAAAGCAAGAAACAAGAGGACTCGAACTAGAGAGAGAAAATATTGAGTTAAAGATAAAAAGAAAATAAGGGATGTTTTGAACTAAAACAAAGGTGTTTTGAACTAGTAGGTAGAAGAGGAAAAAGAGGAGAAAAAAAAAAACCCCAAAGAGAAAGAGAGAAAACCTAAAGAGAGAGAAAACTAACCAATAACCAAACCAACCCATAACCCAACCATTATCTCTACCCCCAGTAACCACCAAAGTAGCTTTTCCTTTATCTAGAATCAGCCTTAAGGTAAGAACCTAAATTGGTTCCCTTTTTTCTTCTTATGATACTATTTACTTATTCTTTTTATCTTAGGGTTTTACATGTATGATACTATTTACTGATTCTTTTTTGTTTTATTTTTATTAATTTCACAATCATGTTAGATTCATTTCATAGTCAATAACTTTTCACTCTTACATTTTTTTAATCGTTTTTTATTTTTAATGGCTTCATAATAGAGTTAGATTAATTTTATAAAGTAGTGTTGTCGCATTTTAAGTATTAATTCATTTTTTGAAATTAGCAACTTTTCATTTATGTGTTATTTATTTTTATTGACTTTATAATAGCATTATATCTATGTTATAAAACTATTATGTCACTTTTTAACATATGCATATATGTATACAAATTCATTTTTGGAAATGGGTTACTATTCACTCATGAATTTTTTTTTATATATTTTTTTTTCTAAATGGCATCGCAATAGCATCAACACAATTTCATGAAATTGTGCTATTTTGTTTTGCATATGCATGATCATGTAAATATTTATTTTTCAAATAAGAATAAAAATTATGTCAATGAGACTCCTATTTTAAGAACTAACATTAAATTTTACACAAATAGCCTAGTCGATGAGTCTCCTATCTTTATGGATGGACATTAATTTTTTTTGTGAATGGCCTAGTTAACAAGTCTTCTATTTTTAGGGATGGAAGTCAAGTTTTTAATGAATAGCATAGTCGATAAGTCTCTTATCTATAGGGACGAACATTGAATCATTTGTGAATGTCTTAGTCAATAAGTATCCTATTTTTAGGGAACAATATTGAATTTATTACAAATAAAGCTCAGAAAATAATTAGCATAACTTATGGCGTGAAAATGAATAAGGAGAAAACATATAGCAAAGTTAGTCTTTCATTTGAAAGAATGTAGTAGGGGTGATGTCTATCTTCCCTTGAGCATAACAAACTCCTTATCTGAATCTCTGAAACAATTGCATATTTTAGGATTTCTAGTTTCCTTTAATTACCTAGTGTACAAATTTTTACCTTTAATGTTATAGACATGAATCTCATTGTAACGACCTGAAATTTCCATGTAACTTTTATATTTCTAATCATCATGTCTGAGTATAATGAGGTAAATTTTTTTTTGTGCAATCTATCTAACAATACATCCCATTATTGATTCTTTGGTTTACCAAATTTATAGCAGAGTTTTTCCTAAAACTTATACATTTTCTCAGTTCTTTTCTTATCATTCTAGGGAACACAATAGCAAATAACTCTATTGCATACATGCAATAGCCTTCGGCCACCCATTAATTCAATTGTTTTTCCATTTGATTCTTTCATATCATTTCTCACAATTCATCTTATATTCTTTCCATTTTTTATTTACTTAAAAGATACGTGTGATGGAAACACACACGCACATATGCACACATAACAAAAAAGATGCAATAACCAAATGCTAGAAATACAGTCATACCATTTAGTATATTTCAAGGTGAAGTTATTAACACAATTTTAAGTATTCATTGTACATAAAAATAAGTACCTAACAAAATTATAAATAGTGAAACGACACAATAAGTGTTGGTCCACTTCGTGTCATAGACCTGCAACATATATAGCATTACAAGAGTTATTAGTTATCAAGAAGACTTATGCTCATGATTTTTTTATGAGAGAAAAGAATCATTATGTCAATTAGCACTTTTAACAATCCTGCTCAAAACATTCAACTCAAGTTCAATAATACCTCAACTCATATGACAATACTCATGCTCATCATTGCAACTAAAATAACATTATAAATTTAACATCTAGCCATAAAATTCATGTACGTGATTTTTCACAAGGAAAGAGAACAATATGCTTATCCAAAATTCTTTTAGTATCAATTGCATCATATACATATTGAATTATGCACTAGCTGTTATGGCGTCTAAGTTCATATTTGTCACTTTCAACATTAACTTTACAACGAATTATGTAATACATTCAAATTTAAGATTGTCGACTATACGTCACCATGTAGCAACTCATTTTCTTAATTTTTTATTCCCCAATCAATAATTAATATTTCATTTCCTTAGTTACCGATTTCCTTGGGTACAATCCCTAAAGTAACCACACGTATTAATCATATGTATACTCGTCACCATCACTGTTTAACATAATTTGTCTGTAACATTACCATATTTTCTATTTTCTAGGTATCACAATCGTTTGTTACATTATCACCCCATTAACATTTACTTTGACTTAGTAATACATCAAACAATATTATGTCTTAAGTTGCCAATCAACCCCCCTTGTCATATACATTTTTAAGCATCGATTAATGGTCTTACACAATGGTTTCCATTATTAGGAAACAACAACACCATGGTTTCTACTTGATTAGTACTTAAAAGTGCATTTTTATCAATGTTTTATATCATCATTTTGCACTTGAAGTATCAATAACTTTTTTACTAGAGCATGTTTTATAATAACAAGTCTGATAATATAAGATAACTTTAATTTATGGTAAATGCTCATTTTAAATGCAAGCATATCTCACAATTCAAAGGATTGATTGATGTAATTAACTATTAAAAGTGAAAGAACAAAGAAAAGGCTAAGCTTAGAAAGGAGATACCGATTCAATTCAAATTGAAACACTGTTCAGTTATTGGGTCATATCTGTAGCTGTAGATCTTGGATTTTAGTTTGATTTATATGGATAGAAAGCTAAGAAATAGACCTACAATGTTCATGAATAGTGGAAGACCCAAATCTGCCATTTTCAAATTTAAAGTTTGGCCATAAAAGAGAAGTCAGAATCTGTTCTGCAATCCAACCCAAACACTGCTCAGAATTTTACCCATAGCTGGAGTTCTAGAAGGCAAAATGACGTCAAAGTTGGTGGGTGGAAGGATAAGACAATTTCCAACAACTTTGATGAGACAACCTGCTCAAATTCTGATGTTAGCAATGACATTGCATCCAGACAAGAGCTTGAGGGCTATCCACCACGTCCACCAGAAGCACTACTCAGTATTTTAGTCATATCTCGAGCTTTAGTGATCCAAATGCTCTAAATTTTATGGGTGGAAAAATAAGATGATTTCCAACAACTTTCATGAGGAACACTTTTCCAAATTCTGATTGCATCAATGTCATTTCATCCAGCCAAAATGCTTGAGTGTTGCTGTCCACCAAGTCCACTAAATCAATAGTTGGCCACTACATCAATAATCAATTACCAAATGAATAGTTACGAATTTTAGCCTATAAAAGGAGGCATTTGCCATTCACTTAGGAATCTTGGTTCTTCATATCAAGATCATGTTCTTGCTCTCTCTCTTTATATTTTTGTAATGCTTAAGTTTTGCTTTCATTTATCTCTTGTTTATGCTTTTCATTTCCTTTACTATACTTAGTTAACTTATATCATGTTTATGTTCTTATATTGTTTACTTATTTTTTTCGTCTTCATAATGTCTAGCTAAGTTAATTATGTTAAGGTGAAAAGGTTTCACTAATGGTGTTAGAATATGTATAATATAAACTCAACATAGACTTTAATGTTTATATCCAAGAAAGTTTGCTATTAACATGTCTTATCATTTTTATCTTATTAACTCTTACTACCTTACTTGTTAAATGGTTAATCTAGATTTGTGTTGTATAACACTTGGTACATCAAATACTTGATCCTACATAGTCTTCGGCCGACATCGTTATTATGAGAGGAACTTGATTTGTTGTCAACATAAGTTAGCATCATGAATACCTGATAAAATTTATAAGTATGGT
>Ga0307515_10015879_pt1 | contig 13839 bp, 8 predicted proteins | sample 17_EM_MG_FD_194513 | JGI IMG/M metagenome (GOLD analysis project Ga0307515, IMG submission 194513) | Populus trichocarpa ectomycorrhiza microbial communities from riparian zone in the Pacific Northwest, United States - 17_EM | ecosystem: Host-associated > Plants > Roots > Unclassified | place... | reverse complement strand
GGCCAGCGCACCGCTCGGTACGGCACCAGCCACGGCCGCTCCCCCAGCATCAGCACCAGCCGCTCCTCGACCAGCGGGCCGACGGCGTCGGCGGGCACGGACTCGCCGCGGTCGAGCCGCCGGATCGCCTCGATCAGGTCCGGTTCGGTGACCGTGAACCTGACCAGCCGCCGGTCCCGCCGGTCGCGGATCTGCACGAACCCCGGCCCTTGCCGCCAACAGCACCGCCCCAGGTAGAAGTCCTCCCACCAGGCCGCGACCGCCTCGTCCCCGCCCACCCGCCGGGGCGGGTGGAGGTGGCTCAGCTCGCCGACGGCGATCGACGGCGGCAGCTCGCGCAGCTCCCACATCACGCGCATGCCGCGTGCCGTCGCGTTGCGCACGACGTCCATCGCCCGATGGTCGGCCGGGGTCGGCGCCGTGAGGTCGACGGGCCGGTCGAGTTCGACCGTGCGGACACCGGCGCGGTATAGGTCCCCGGCGGCGAAGGCGGTGTCGTCGTGAACGCGGACGGCGCTCATACCATGACCTCTCCCGTGCGGCTCGCGATGCGGCACAGCCGCTGGTTCTCGACGGTGGTGGCGACGTGGATGTGGCGGTCCTCGTCGCTGAAGATCAGGCCGAGGCGCCCCCACTCGTCGAGGAGCGCGTCGACGTCGGCCGTCACGCCCTTGCGTTCCAGCGCGGTGCGCAGGGCGGGTCGCGAGCGCGGCTGGTCGAGGACGCGGAAGGCGGCGGCCTCGGCGGGCGTGCGGAGTTCGATGCGGTCCCAGTCGAAGTCGGGACGGGTGTTGGTCAAGACGATCGTGTCGCCGTCGTCCTCGTGGGTAAGGGTGCTGACGTGGTGCTGTTCCTCCCATGCGCCGAGGGCCGTGAACAGGGCCTCCTCCACGTCTTCCCCGATGCCCTGCTTCGGAGTGTCGAAGAGGTAGGCGATGTCGAGGAGCTCGGCCTCGGGGAGGTCGTAGATCATCGCGTACTGGCGGTGCGGCCGACGCTCGGCGAACCCGAGCTCGGGCCGGTCGAAGAAGGGGCTGAAGCGCTCCAGGATGATCGGGGAGGAACCGCCCGCGGGCTGAAGGTGGTGGAGCCGCGGCATCTGCTCGATCACCGGCAGGTAATCCTCGGCGGTCTCGCCGGGGAAGCCGTAGAGGTAGTTCCAGAAAACAGACAGGCCAAGGCATTCCGCGTCCCGCAGCAGCCTTACGTTCTGCGCGCCGGTGACGCCCTTGTCCATCAGGCGCAGGACCGTAGCGCTCAGGCTCTCGATGCCCGGCTGGAGCGCGACGATCCCGGCGTCGCGGAGGCGCTCCAGCTGGTGGTACTTCATGTTCGACTTGATCTCGTAGTGGATCCGGTAGTCGTTGCCCGACGCGGCGATGTCTCGCACCGCGGTGTCCACATAGGACATGTCCAGGATGTTGTCGACGACGAGGATGTCGAGGACCTTGTGCCGACCCGCCAGTCCCGCCAGCTCGCGGGTGAATGCCTCGGGCGACTTGCTGCGGAAGGTCATGGCCGATCCGTTGAGCCCGCAGAACGTGCAGTGGTGCTTCTCGCCCCACCAGCATCCGCGGGCCGACTCCAGGACCAGCCGCGGCTCGAACCAGGACGCCACACCGGTTCTCGCGACGCGGGCGAAGTAGGCGTCGAAGTCGGGCACCGGGATCTCCGCGGGCGCCAGCAGCCGGTCGGTCATGGGGTTGGCGACCGACACGCCCTCCTTGCGCCAGCACAGGCCGGGGATGCCCGACAGGTCGCCGCCGTCGGCCAGGCCGCGGACGAGGTCCGGGAGCGCTCGTTCGCCCTCCCCGCGCACGATGTAGTCGATCTGCGGGAACGACCGGTGGAGCCCGGCACCCTGCTCCCCGTCGCAGTTCGCGCCGCCCATGACGCAGCGGACGTCCGGCAGAAGATCCTTCAGCCGACGCGCGAGCGCCAGGGACGCCACGTTCTGCTGGACGGTCGAGGTGAGGCAGACGAGGTCGGGCGCGGTGGCGGCGACCTTGCGGGCCTGGTCGTCGATGAAGGCGGGGGCGGCGGCGTGGAGCCGCATGCAGAGGTCGTATTCCTGTGGCGAGATCTCGCCGCTCATCTGCTCGTCGAAGACCTCGACGTTCCAAGCTGCGCGGCCGTGCAGGGCCGAGGAGAAGACCCAGTCTCCGCAGCCCTTGAAGTAGCTGTTCCGGGAGAAGAACTCGTAGTCCCGTAAGGTCGCGTCGGCGGCGGTCGCGTTGATCCACTCGGCGCAGTCGAGGTTGCCGAAGTGGGTCTCGACGCCGACGTCGGGCAGGGTCTCCCGCAGCCGTGAGGTGAGGATCCCCAGCGCCAGTGAAGGGGTCTCGATCGACGCCCAGGGCATGGAAACCAGCGTGATGCGCATCGCCGCTCCTCGGTATGTCAATGGGAGGACAGCCCCCCGCACCGATGTACGAGGAGCCGGTCGTCCAAGGTCGGAAGGACCGGCTAGCGGTCCTTGATGTTGATCTCGATGCTCGCGTTGCCGCTCGGCTGCCGCGCGTCCCCGCTCTGCGGGTCGTTGTCCACGATCGTCTTCTCCATGCCGCTGTCCCTTCCGGTGAGTCGGGCGTGGCATCGAGGCTGGCACAGACGCGGCCGCAGGTTCTTGAGCCGACCTTAAGCGCCCGTGTCAGGGCGGTGTCAGGTCGCCGTCAGGCCTCCTCCCGATAGTTGCCGACATGACGACGACTACCGCGATTTCAGTCTCCGGACTGCGAAAGGCCTACGGGAACAAGGTCGTGCTCGACGGCATCGACTTCGAGGTTCGCGCGGGCTCCATCTTCTCCCTGCTCGGCCCCAACGGGGCGGGCAAGACGACCACCGTGAACGTGCTCAGCACGCTCATGTCCGCCGACGGCGGGACCGTCCGCGTCGCCGGGCACGACGTCGCCGCCGACGCCAAGGCGGTGCGTGCGGCGATCGGCGTGACCGGCCAGTTCGCGGCCGTCGACGAGCTGCTGACCGGCCAGGAGAACCTCCAGCTGATGGTGGACCTCAACGGCCTGTCCGCGGCCGACGGCAAGCGGACGGTCGCCGAACTCCTGGAGCGCTTCGACCTCGTCGAGGCGGCCGGGAAGCACACCTCGACCTACTCCGGCGGCATGCGCCGGAAGCTGGACCTGGCCATGACGCTCGTCGGGAACCCGAAGATCATCTTCCTCGACGAGCCGACGACGGGCCTCGACCCGCGCAGCCGGCGCACGATGTGGTCGATCATCCGCGACCTCGTCGCCGACGGCGTGACCATCTTCCTCACCACCCAGTACCTGGAGGAGGCCGACCAGCTCGCCGACCGCATCGCGGTCCTCGACAACGGCCGCCTGGTCGCCCAGGGCACCGCCGACGAACTCAAGCGCCAGATCCCCGGCACGCACGTCCGCCTCCGGTTCGGCACCGCCGCGCAGCTCGACGCGGCGGCGGGCGTCTTCCCCGACGCCGCCCGCGACGACGAGGGCCTGGCCCTGCGCGTCCCGAGCGACGCCGGCACCACGTCCCTCCGCGCGCTCCTCGACCGCCTCGACGAGCACTCCCTCAGCGCCGAGGAGTTCTCCGTGCACACCCCCGACCTCGACGACGTCTTCCTCGCCCTGACGGGCCACACCACGGAGGCCTCCAAATGACCAAGTCGCACTCGATGGTGATGTTGCGCCGCAACTTCAAACACCTCGCCCGCAACCCCACGTCGGTCTTCAACGCGGTGCTGATGCCCGTCGTGATGATGCTGATGTTCGTCTACATGCTCGGCGACGCCTTCTCCGTCGGCGTCGACTACGTCGACTACGCCACGCCCGGCATGCTGCTACTGGCCGTCTGCTACGGCCTCGGATCCACCGCGACCGCGGTGAACTCCGACATGACCAAGGGCATCATCAACCGCTTCAAGGTCATGGACGTGTCCCGGGGCGCGGTCCTCACCGGGCACGTCATCGCCAGCGTCCTGACGAACGTCATCGCCGTCGGGGCCGTCATCGGGGTCGCGTTCGCGCTCGGGTTCAGCCCGTCGGCGAGCCTCCTGAACTGGCTCGGCGTGGCCGGCATGATCCTGCTCCTCGGCCTCGCGGCCGGCTGGATCACGATCGCCCTGGGCATGTTCGCCAAGTCCCCGGAGACCGCGGGCCTGGCCTCGGTGCCGCTGATCATGCTGCCGTTCTTCAGCAGCGCGATCGTCCCGGCCGAGAAGATGGGACCCGGCGTCCGCCAGTTCGCCGAGTACCAGCCCTTCACGCCGATCATCGAGACCATGCGCGGGCTCCTCGCGGGCACGCCGGACACCACCGACGCGGTCATCGCCGTCGCCTGGTGCGTGGCCATCGCCCTCGCGGGCTACCTGTGGGCGCGGTCGCTGTTCAAGAAGCGAGCGTGACGGCGGCCAGCTCACTCCAGTCCGCACCCGCTCCATCCCGGACCGCCTCGGCGAACTCCTCCTCGCCGAGGCGGTCTCGCGTCTCCTCCTCCACCCGCCGGCGGTCCGGGGAGGACAGGTCCGGCAGCCCGCGCACGGAGGCGCCCGCCCCGAGCAGCCGCGCGGCCTGCTCAGGCCGGTCCAGGCGCAACGCCAGGTCCGCCGTCCCGACGAGCGCATGCGCGAGCGTGGGCGCGTGCCCCGCCTCGCTCGCCGCCGCGAAGGCCGCCGCGCGGTGCGCGCGGGCCTCGCCGAGGTCGACGGCCAGGTAGCCGCGGACGTTCTCGGTCATCGCGCGGATGTTCGCCGCCTCGGCGTCCTCGCCCAGCACGGCCTGGACGACGTCGAGCTGCCGACCGGCCTCCGCGGGATCGCCGCCCCAGCGCGCCAGCTCGGCCTTCGCCAACGCCATGACGGCCAGCGTGCCCGGCCAGGTGACGCCCACCGCGAGCCGCTCTGCCTCGGCGAGCGTCGCGATGGCGGCTTCCCGGTCGTCCAGCGCCCAGTACATCTGGCACAGCCGGGCCCGCTGGCGGATGACGTCGTCGACGGCGCCGAGCTCTCCGACGACCGCGATCCCCTCCTCGTAGAGGTCGCAGGCTTCGGCGAGCTCCCCGCGGGCGGCGAGGAGGTCGGCGCGTTCGGTGAGGGCGAAGGCGATCCCGAAGCGTTCGCCGATGGCGCGGAACTCGGCGAGGGAGGTCGCGAGGTACTCGTCGGCCCGGTCGAGTTCGCGGCCGAGCATGACCCGCATCTTGCCCATCTGGAGGCGGGCGAGCGCGCGCACCCACGGGTCGCCGTCGGACAGGGCGGACTCGAACGCGGTCAGGACCGCGTCCGGTCCGCTCAGGAGCCGTTCCATGGCGACGACGAGTCCGAGGCCCGGGTGGCCGCCTTCGGCGTGCCGGGCGAACTTGGCGGCCTTGTGGACCCACTCGGCGGCCTGGTGCTCGTCGCCCGGCCCGGAGGTCACGAACATCACGACGATCGCGTACACGACGGCCCGCAGCTGGTCGTCGACCTCGCCGGGCGTCTCCAGGGCGGCGGTGATCAGTTCGAGGCCCTCGGCCTTGTTGCCGACGAGCCACCAGTACCACCCGGCGCCCGCCGCGAGCCGCATCGCGGCCTCGGCGTCGCCGTCGGCGAGCGCGTTGCGCATGGCCGCGTGGATGTTGTCGTGCTCGGGCCGCAGCTCGGCGAGCCGGTCGAGCTGCTCGGCGCGGCGGAGGTGCGGCTCGGCGGTCTCGCTGAGCTCGGTGAAGTAGGCGAGGTGGGCCCGGCGCGCGAGCTCGGTCTCCTCGGCCTCGGCGAGGCGCAGTTCGGCGTACTCCTTGATGGTGCCGAGCATGCGGTAGCGCGGGTTGTCGCCGCCGTCGGCGACGAGGAGCGACTTCTCGGTCAGCGAGGTGAGCAGTTCGAGGACCTCGTACTGCTCGACGGCGTCGCCGACGCAGACGCGCTCGGCGGCCTCAAGGCTCGCGCCGCCCATGAAGACCGAGAGCCTGCGCAGCACGGTCCGTTCGGCGTCGGTGAGCAGTTCCCAGCTCCAGTCGACCATCGCGCGCAGCGTCCGGTGCCGGGGCAGGGCGGTGCGGCTGCCGCCGGTGAGGAGGCGGAAGCGGTCGTCGAGGCGCTTGGCGAGCTGGTCGATGGTCATCGTGCGCAGCCTCGCCGCGGCCAGTTCGATCGCCAGCGGCATGCCGTCGAGGGCCCGGCAGATGCGGACCATCGTCGACAGGGTGCCGGCGTCGACGGTGAAGTCCTTGCGGACGGCGCTCGCGCGGTCGCGGAGGAGCCGGACGGCCGGCGCGGCCTCGATCGCGGCCGGGTCGGCGTCCTCGGCGGGCAGGGCCAGCGGCAGGACCGGCCACAGCGCCTCGCCGATGATGCCGAGCGGTTCGCGGCTGGTCGCCAGGATCCGCAGGTTGCGGCACTCGCCGAGGACACGGTGGGCGAACGTCGCGGCCGTGTCGATGACGTGCTCGCAGTTGTCCAGGATGAGCAGGGCCTCGCGCTCGCGCATGGCCGCGATGAGGCGGTCGGTGGGCTCCTGGCTCGAACCGTCGCCGAGCAGGGCGTCGCGCAGGCCGAGGGCGGAGTAGGCGGCCTGCGCCACGTCGCCTTCCGGGCCGATGGCGGCGAGCTCGACGAGCCAGGCGCCGTCGGGGAAGTCGCCGAGGAGCCGGCGGCCGGTCTCGGTGGCGAGGCGGGTCTTGCCCGAGCCGCCCGGGCCGATCAGGGTGGTGAGCCGGTGCTCGGCGACGAGCGCGCCGACCGCGGCGACGTCGTCGTCCTTGCCGATGTAGCTGGTGAGCTCCTCGCGGAGGTTGGTGTTGCGGCTCTCCTCCTCTCGGCGCTGCGACTCGCCGCGCAGGAGCGCGACGTGCAGGGCCGACAGCTCCGGGGAGGGGTCGACGCCCAGCTCGTCGACGAGGGCCTCGCGCGTGCGCTGGTAGACCTGCAACGCCTCACTGTCGCGGCCGCTCGCGGCGAGGGCGCGCATGAGCGCGGCGACCAGGCGTTCCCGCAGGGGGTTGGCGGCGACGAGATCGGTCAGTTCGGAGACCAGGTCGGCGCCGCGGCCGAGGCCGATCTCGGCGTCGAAGCGGTCCTCCATGGCCGTCAGGCGCAGGCGTTCGAGCCGGGTGACGGCCGCGTCGAGCGCCGAGCTGTCGGCCAGGCCGACGTCCTGCATGGCCGTGCCCCGCCACAGCGCGAGGGCCTCGCGGAGCCACTCGACGCGCTGCGGATCGTCGTCGTCGCGGACCTGGCCGATGAGGCGCTCGAAGCGCACGGCGTCCACGGCGTCCGACTCGACGAGCAGGCGGTAGCCGTCCGGCTGCCCCTCGACCGACCCTTCGGGAAGGACCTTGCGCAGGCGGGAGGCCAGGCGCTGCAAGGCGTTGGCCGCGTCGGCGGGCGGGTGCTCGCCCCAGATCCAGTCGACGAGCGTCGCCTTCGGGACCACGTGCCCCGGGTTGAGCGCGAGGGCGACCAACAACCCGCGGAGGCGGCCGCCCGGCACATCGGCGTGGGCGCCGTCGTCCAGGCGGATCTCCAGCGGTCCTAGCATCCCGATATGCACCCGGCGATTTTGCCACGCGGGGACGGTGGATCACGCCCGCGAGGTGCGGCGAAGGGGAATGATGCCCCGGCGGGGAATGATCCCCCTACGGCGTCCGCGTCAGCGCCCTCACGTCCCACACCCACACGCCTTCGACCTGCGTGCCTTCGCCCAGCAGGTCCGTCAGCGTGCTGAGCAGCGCCGCCTGCGAGGGCGTGTCGGCCAGCACGACCACGTCGGCCTTCCACTCCTGGAGGTCGATGCGCGCCTGGATGATGTGCGCGGGCGTGATCTCGGGGACCTGCCCGGTGCGGTCGACCCAGAACAGCAGGCTCGCCGTCGGGTTGCGCGGGCCGCTCCACATGCCGTCGCCGGTCTCGGGATGCGGCCCGATGAACGCGCCCAGCGGGACGGCGAAGCCGAGGTCGGCGGCGACCTGCCAGCGCATGCCGGTCCAGTTCACCTCGCCGGGCAGCGGGACGGGGATGAGGGTGCGGCCGTCGTCGACGTAGTCGTCCCACCGGCCGCTGGTGAAGAACTCCGGGATCGCCGAACGCTCCGAGGTCACGACCGGCAGCGGCAGCAGCGGGATGACCGCGACCGCGATCGCGGCGAACCAGCCGATGCGCAGGTTCCGGTAGACCGTCTCCTCCGACCGCCGCGGCTTGATCCGCCCGTGCCCGAGCGTTCGCACCTGGTCGATGCCGTAGGCGACCAGCAGCGCCACGATCGGCAGCAGCGGCAGGCTCAGCCGGGTCGGGAGCGTCGAGTCGATGAGCGGGACGTGCTCCACAAGCGCGTAGGGGCCGGGGATCCCGGTCCACCAGCCGTTGATCTTCACCTCGGGCCCGAAGGAGAAGAGCATGAACACCAGCGACGTCAAGACCGCCGCCCGCAAAGGTTTGCGGCGCCACAGCCACACCGCGAAGACGATGACCAGCAGCGCCAGTCCCCAGCCGTAGAAGGTGTTCTCCTCGGTCGGGTTGTGCCGCAGCGAGAACCCGGGCGGCTGAAGGGTTCCCGCGATCGAACCGGTCGGCAGCGCGACGTAGGAGGCGAGGTCGGCCTCGAAGGAGCGCGCCGCCCAGGGAATGCCCACATAGGACTGCGGGCCGAAGAACTGGTACCACAGCGGGTAGGCCAGCAGCACCACGCCGACGACCGCGGAGACGCCCAGTCCCCTGACGTAGCGCGGGATCCACTCGCGGACCTGGTCCCAGCGGAAGAAGGCGTAGAAGACCGTGAAGACCATCATGAACAGCGCGATGAGAAAGACGATCTCCTCGCCGATGAACATCTGCACGACGATCAGCAGGCCCAGCGTGATCCCGCCGCGCCAGGTCCGCCCCGGCTCGCGCAGCCGCAGGATCTGGCCGATGATCAGCGGCACCAGGACCATGGCGGTGAAGTTGAGGTGCGCGTTGGCGTGCGACATCGTCGCCGGCCCGAAGGTGCAGATCGCGGCTCCGGCGAAGGCCGCGATGCGCGACAGCCGCAGCTGCCGGACCATCACGTAGTACCAGGCCGTCGCGGTCCCGAACAGCCCCAGCGTCATCGCGAGGGTGTACGAGAACGGCGCCCCGAAGGCGATCGTGACCGGTGCGAAGAGCGTCCCGATCGCGATGACCGACGTGTTCGCCATCAGGTTCACGCCGATCGGCGCGTTGAGCAGCTTCGTGCCGAGCGGGTTCTGCCAGTGCGTGATCGAGTAGGCGGCGTGTTCGAGCATCCACTCGAACAGCTCCTGGTCCCCGCCGGGGTTGTTGCTCATGATCCGGCCCGCGGGGTCGAGCCACAGGTTCGAGATCACCCACACCGAGGCCAGGAAGAACACGGCGAGCGGTAGCCGGTGTGGACGCAGCCGGGCTCCGAGGGCACGCCAGCGACTGCGCACAGATCGACCTCCATCATTGCGTTGGCCACGGCTTCGGGCGCGTGGCCGCAGTGAGTATACGAAGTAGGGTGAATAGCCCTGCCTGAGTGCTTCCTGGGAGCAGCGTCCGGGCGCCGGGCGCGGAACCACCCCGTACCCTCCCTGGCATGACGACAGCCACCGCCGAGCCCTCGCGACGGCAGCGCGGCACCGAGGTCCTGCTGGTCCTCGCGATCTCGCTGGGCCAGTCGGCGGTGTACTCGCTGGTCAGCATCATCGCCAAGCTCACCGCCCCGGGCGGGCTCAGCCAGGCGACCTCGACGCTCAACGGCTCCGCCGCACCCGGACGGCCGTGGCTCGACCTGACCTACCAGCTGCTCGGCGTGGTCTTCGCGCTCGTCCCGGCCGCCTTCGCCGTGCACCTCCTCGCCCGCGACGGCGGCAACCCGTTCCGCGCGATCGGCCTCGACCTGCGCCGGCCGCTGTTCGACCTCGGCAGCGGCGCCGGACTCACCGCGCTCATCGGGATCCCGGGCCTGGCGCTGTACTTCGTGGCGCGCGAGCTCGGGCTCAACACGACCGTCGTCGCCGCGGACCTGCCGGGCGTGTGGTGGGCGGTGCCGGTCCTGATCCTCGCGGCGGTCCAGAACTCGCTGCTGGAGGAGGTCGTGGTCGTCGGCTACCTCATGACCCGGCTGCGGCAGATGCGGTTCGGGACGTGGGCGGTGATCCTGTCGAGCGCGACACTTCGCGGGTCGTACCACCTGTACCAGGGTTTCGGCGGATTCGTCGGCAACTTCGTCATGGGACTCGTTTTCGCCTACTGGTACAAACGCACCGGAAGGATCGGCGGACTCGTCGTCGCGCACGCCCTCCTCGACATTGTGGCGTTCGTCGGTTTCGCCCTTTTCAAAGAACAGCTCACGTGGCTGACGGGCTGAATCAGTTATTTACAGATCTCGGTTTGATAACGCCCAGGACACTAATACCGATCAAGTCCTTGTGAGATATTTCCCAAGCTCTTCATATTCCCTAGGCTCCGCCTAGCGCGGTCGTGTGGCCGCGCCTCGGAGGAGGCAACAACTAGTGTCGTCACAGCGAGTGGCCGGGTTTAAACGCCCGGCGGCGCTGGCTTTCACCACCGCGGCGGTCACCGCCTTCGCGCTGGTGGGCACAGGTAGCGCCCAAGCTGACCCGGGTGTCCCGGGCAGCGAAGCATATGAAGCCGGTACGTACCTCGTGCAGGTGGTCGGAACCCCCGTCGCGGCATACGACGGCGGTGTGTCCGGATACGCGGCCACCAAGCCCGCCGAGGGTCAGGAACTGAAGTCCACCGACCCCGACGTTAAGGCGTACGAGGGTTACCTGGCGCAAAACCAGGAATCGGTCCTGAGTAACGTTCCAGGCGCCGACAAAATCTACAGTTATGACACCACTTTCAACGGTTTCGCGGTAAAGCTCACCGCGTCCGAGGCCACCAAGATGGCCAAGACCAACGGTGTCACCAACATGTGGAAGAACGAACTCCACGCCCCCGACACGTCGAGCACGCCCGACTTCCTCGGGCTCACCGGCGCCGACGGCGTGTGGCAGCAGCAGTACGGCGGCGACGAGAACGCCGGCTCCGGCGTCGTCGTCGGCATCGTCGACTCCGGCTACTGGCCGGAGAACGCCTCGTTCGCCCCGCTCGCCGAGCCCCGGCCCGAAGGCGAGCAGGAGGCCGTCTTCGGCACCGACGAGGAGCCCGGCTTCACCGGCACCTGCGACCAGGGTGACGACGCCGACCCGACGGCCAACGTCGAGTGCAACAACAAGGTCATCGGCGCCCGGTACTTCGGTGAGGGCATCAAGGCCAGCTCCACCCCGCCCGTCGAGGGCGAGTTCGACTCGCCGCGCGACTTCGGCGGACACGGCAGCCACACCGCTTCGACCGCCGCCGGCAACCACGGCGTCGAGGCGAGCATCGACGGCACCCCCGTCGGCAAGATCTCGGGCATGGCTCCGGCCGCGCGCCTGTCGATCTACAAGGCGTGCTGGGAGACGATCGACCCGGACGCCTGCGCGACCACCGTCGACCTCGTCGCCGCGATCGAGCAGGCCACGACCGACGGCGTCGACGTGATCAACTACTCCATCTCGGGCTCCTCGACCTACGTCGTCGACCCGGTGGAGATCGCGTTCTTCGGCGCGGCCGCCGCGGGTGTCTTCGTCGCGGCCTCGGCGGGCAACTCCGGCCCGTCGGCCAGCACCGTGGCGCACAACAGCCCGTGGCTGACCACCGTCGCCGCCAGCACCCACGACCGTGACTTCCAGGCCGCCGCGCTCCTCGGCGACGGACAGAAGCTCACCGGTGCCGGTCGCGGCGCCGCGCTGCCCAGCGCGGACGTCGTCCTCGCCAAGGACATCCCGGCCGCGGGCGCGAGCGCGACCGACGCCAACCTGTGCGTGATCGGCGCCCTCGACCCGGCCAAGGCGGCCGGGAAGATCGTCGCCTGCCAGCGCGGTGTCAACGCCCGTACCGACAAGTCGATCGCCGTCAAGCAGGCCGGCGGCGTCGGCATGATCCAGTTCAACGTGCCCGGTGGCGCGGCCGACATCGCGGCCGACTTCCAGGTCGTCCCGTCGGTGCACCTCAGCGCCGCCAACGGCACGAAGCTGCTGGCGTACCTGAAGTCGACCAAGACGCCGACGGCGTCGCTGGAGGCCGGCAAGCAGGTCAGCAAGCGCGCTCCCGCGATGGCCGACTTCTCTTCGGCCGGACCGGCGAACGCGGGTGGCGGTGACCTCCTCAAGCCCGATATCACCGCGCCCGGCGTGGATGTGATCGCGGCCGTGGCGCCTCCCGGCAACAACGGCAACAACTACTCGTCCTACCAGGGCACCTCGATGTCGAGCCCGCACATCGCGGGCCTGGCCGCGCTGATCATCGGCAAGCACCCGGACTGGTCGCCGATGGCGGTCAAGTCGGCGATGATGACCACCGCGTCGCAGACCGACAACACCGGCAACCCGATCCAGCGCGGTGGGCACGACGCCACGCCGCTCGACTTCGGTGCCGGTCACGTCACGATCTCGAAGGCGTTCGACCCGGGCCTTGTCTACGACTCGACCCCGGTCGAGTGGGTGCAGTACGCCTGCGGTCTGGGCCAGTGGCAGCTCATCGAGGGCGGCCAGGAGATGTGCGACGAGTTCGGTGCGATCGACCCGAGCGACCTGAACTACGCGTCCATCTCGGTCGGCGACCTCGCCGGCAAGCAGACCGTCACCCGGACGGTCACCAACGCCGGCACGAAGACCGAGACGTACTTCGCGACGACCCAGGCGCCCGAGGGCACCAAGGTCAGCGTGAACAAGCAGAGCATCACGCTGCGTCCCGGCCAGTCGGCGACCTTCAAGGTCACGATCACCCGCACGTCGGCCGAGCTCGACTCGTACGCGTTCGGTTCGCTGACGTGGCGTTCGCTCAAGGGCAAGACGGTCCGCAGCCCCATCGCGGTCCGCCCGGTCGCGCTCTCGGCTCCGGCCGAGGTCGCGGGCTCCGGCGTCGACGGCTCGGTGAAGCTGTCGGTGAAGCCCGGATTCAGCGGCACGCTCAAGTCCGTCGCGACGGCGCTGGCGCCCGACCAGGTCGCCACCCTGCCGCTGAAGACCGGTCCCGAGGGCTTCGACCCCGCGAACCCGGCCACCAGTGACCGGGTCGGCAAGGTCGAGCTGTCGGTGCCCGACGACGCGGTCTTCGCCCGCTTCTCGACGTCCAACGCGGACTTCGCGCAGTACGGCGACGGCACCGACGTGGACCTGTTCGTGTTCGAGAAGGTCGGCGACGAGCTGTTCTACCTGGGCAACTCCGCGGCGGGCGGCTCCGACGAGTCGGTGACCCTGTCGGCCGGCGCGGACTACGTCCTGTTCGTCGACCTCTACGCGGCACCCGTGGCGTCCCTCGACGTCCCCGTGCACACGTGGGTCGTCGGCGGTGAAGGCGCCGAACTCGGCGTCGACCCCGCCACCGCCAAGGTGACCACCGGCACGCCGGTGGACGTCACGGCCAGCTGGACGGGCCTCGCGCCCGGCGGCAACTACCTCGGCGCGGTCTTCTACCTGGACGGCGCCAACGCACAGGTCGGGTACTCGGTCATCAACGTGACCTCCTGACAAAGTTCGCAGAACCGCCCCCCACCGCGAGGTGGGGGGCGGTTTTTCGTGGGGTTCGCTACCGTCCGGTGCGCCCGGTCGCACTGCGCGAGCACGCGTGCCAACCACTTTGCAGGCCGCCGAAGGGGCCCGGTATGCTCGACCGGCGCGTATCCGATCGCGGATGCGTGTGGAGGCTTCGCCTAGTCTGGTCTATGGCGCCCGCCTGCTAAGCGGGTTTGGGGTTCATCCCCCATCCCGGGTTCAAATCCCGGAGCCTCCGCAGTAGCTTGTGGAACGGCCCCTCAGCTGCGGTAGCGCAGGAGAGGGGCCGTTCCTATGTGGTGT
>Ga0307515_10015878_pt1 | contig 13839 bp, 13 predicted proteins | sample 17_EM_MG_FD_194513 | JGI IMG/M metagenome (GOLD analysis project Ga0307515, IMG submission 194513) | Populus trichocarpa ectomycorrhiza microbial communities from riparian zone in the Pacific Northwest, United States - 17_EM | ecosystem: Host-associated > Plants > Roots > Unclassified | place... | reverse complement strand
TAGACCAGCTGCATTTCGCAAGCTAATCATCTATTCTTCCTATATATCTGGCTGGTGTAACACCAAAGTAACAATATAACAATAAAATAAATAATGTTATCCCCCCACCCCCCCTTTTTTTTTTTTCTATTTCTCAAAATTTATGTCTGTAAACCAATGTTTTTATTGAAATATTTTCTAGAATATTTAAAAAGATATTGGAGAAATTTTTTTCCGATGCATTGAATTTTATTTCGTTTTATAATTCTGGAAAGCTTAGATTATTTTCAGAAGTCAATGAAAGATCAAATCCTCCTAAATTCTTTCCATAGAAACTAGCGACCATTTTCAATTTGGATGCCAAAATCTAGCGGTAGGCAAGGCAAAGCAAAAATTAAAAACCCATGGATAGGAAATTTTACTAAAACGCGCAGTCGTGCTCATTACGCACACCTTGCCATTTGCCTAGATTTCCCTCCCCGGAGAATATGTGCGCAGTACGCACCCCGCTCAGTTACCCTAAAACAAAAACCTCACCCCGAAACAAAACAAAACCATATGAAGGAAAAAAAAAAAAAACAAATGAATCAGGAAAAGAACAAAGAAAACACATAACTAGCCCCGTAAACCATTAATTCCATCTAAAAGTATTTTTAGAGAAGGATATGATTGAGGAATGATATGCATAGATGGAGGACAGGATAGGAAAAATGGGAAGTTTGAGGGCTGAAGACGCAAATGTCATATAGTTAGAGTACTGATACGAGGTTTACCCATAGTTTACTGTCCTATCATACACTGATGAGTAGAGTCTGTCTTATAACAGCAAAGCGTCCCACTCCCTCTCTGTTTCTCAAGAAAGCACAAAACAGAGCACACACTTTATCACTGTTTAATAACAACAAACACATCTACTCATCGAGATTTAAATCACAGCCCCATCACTCTCTAGAGAGAGAAACAAATACAAGAAAATATAAATATAAATATAAATAAAATAACTCTCTCTCTTCTTTCCCTTCCCCCTTTCTCTCTCTACATATCTCTACAGTCTTAGTAATTACCAGATGTGAGCCTGGAGAGAGAAACACAAAAACACTTCACTTTCCTTACTCTCTCTAGAAAATATCTGTAGCTGCTATAGATTTGGAACAAGAATCTCTTTTTACTAGTACATTTGGATCTTGCTACTGCATATGGAAGTGAGTAGCGGGAGGTAAGCACGAGTATTAGATCGGAGGATATGGCGGGGGTTTACGGCGAGGGGACGGCGGTTCTTGAGGTTAATGGTGGAGGTACGGCCACGACGCCGACGCCGCTTACTGTGTCTGGATCTTTTAAGGAAGGGCCGAAGAGCTCGTCGAGGAGGCGGGCATCGGTCAGGCCTAGCTTTGATGCAGACAACGAGTTCATGACGTTGCTTCATGGGTCGGATCCGGTTAAGGTGGAGCTTAATCGGCTTGAGAATGAAGTTAGAGGTGTGAATGTGGTTCGATCTACTGCTTTTTGAGCTGGATTATATTAATAATGATATTCATTTATTTATTTATTGGTGGTTCTGTTCTTCGCTGTTTTGGTGTAGATAAGGATAGAGAGCTGGGTGAAGCACAAGCCGAGATCAAGGCGTTGAGGTTCTCTGAGAGACTTAGAGAGAAGGCTGTCGAGGAGGTCATTTCTCCGCTCTCTATCTCCGTGATTTGTAGTGTTGTTTAAGGTTGTCTGGGTTCAGTTTGAAACTGTTTTTTGAAGGACTAATTTTGCTAATTGGGCTAATCTGTTTGTTACTGGTTGTTGATTTTTACTGTCATTGGAAGTTGTTCCTTTATTTGAAGTTACTTTGATTGCAATATTTTAGATATAGATTAATGTTTGATTATGCTAGTACTTTCTTGATGCAACTGTTAACTTTGAAGTTAATGGAAGATGGCATTTTTTTACCCGTATGATCTTATTTACGATTTTGCTTAGCTTGTGAGAAATGTAGATCCTGATAGCTATTTGTCAAATATTATTTTCTTTATTCAGGTTCTTTATGTTCCTTCAAGTCGGGTTAGTCAGTCATTTCCCTTGAATGATATGCCATGCATACTAACCTTTTCTAATTCATTTTGGTGATATTATATCATAATTGCTTGGTAATTTTATAATACTGTTAAGCTATATTAATTAAATGGGGAAATTGCATTGGTACCGATTGTTATCAGAGGCCATTCTGTTGTGTGTTCTTACCTGTTCCATCTCCTCTCCTTCTATCGGAGGCCATTCTGTTGTCTGTGTTTACCCTCTCCCTCTCCTCTCCCTTTTCTTTTCCTTTTCATAAATTAATTTCCATTCATTATTCAACTTCTATTGCTAAGCTGACCTAGAAACTGGTTTGACTGTTAAAGTTCATTTTTTGTTTGTTGTTTTTCTTTAACTCACATCTGTTTCTTCAACTCACATTGTTTTTCATAAGTTTCATCATTTTTCTAGCATTGATGTCTATTGTTTTTCACTGCTAGATTTCTGCATTCATCTCTTAGAACTGTTTTCTGAACTGTGCTTGGAATGGACTTGAATACACTCATGCACGTGAGAAATGATGTCTGAGGTTTTTAGTTCTCAAAAATGTCCCTTAGTGTTCTGTCTATTGTATATATTTATCTGACATGCAATTATTTTTCATATGGGATTTTCTTTTAACTGGACATGGACATGCCAATTTCTTATATATTTTTTTTTGTTTAGGATTTTTTTTTCCTTTCAATGATTCAGTAGCGGTCTATGTGTTCCAAATTGATCCTGATTTTATCTTATTGGGTTCTTTTGTGTCTTAGCTCACTGATGAACTCTCGAAGGTGGACGAGAAGCTCAAGTTAATGGAATCACTTCTAGAAAGCAAAGTATTACTTGGGATCTCTTTCAATTCCTCAATTATTTTTTTACTGTTTTCTTGATACTAATTATAAATTTAATTAATATTGTTTTGCAGAATCTTGAAATAAAAAAAATCAACGATGAGAAGAAGGCCTCTATGGCAGCTCAGTTTGCTGCTGAAGCCACTCTTCGTAGAGTTCATGCTGCTCAGAAGGATGATGACATGCCTCCAATTGAAGCCATTCTTGCACCTCTGGAAGCTGAGCTTAAGCTGGCTCGCCAAGAGGTATTTTTTCCTTGAGCATAATGGTGATTCTTTGTCAACATGGACACATGTTGGTTGATTTATGATTTTTTTTTCATTGCTTTGTTCTGTTGGTTCCTTTGAAGATTGCAAAACTTCAAGATGATAACAAAGCATTGGATCGTCTAACAAAATCTAAAGAAGCAGCTTTAATCGAGGCTGAAAGAACAGTTCAAGTTGCCTTGGCTAAGGCCTCCATGGTGGATGATCTCCAAAATAAGAACCAGGAGTTAATGAAGCAGATAGAAATTTGTCAGGTATTGCAAGCTTGCATGATACTCTTCATTCTTCTTTTATGAATTTGTTGGAAGGGATATTTGTTTTCCTTAGTGTATAAAATGAGAAAGGATATTTGATATCCCTAGTGTATAAAATGTGTACGCACTATTTACTGTTTGTGCATGCAGGAAGAAAACAAAATCTTGGACAAAATGCATAGACAAAAGGTTGCAGAGGTTGAAAAACTGACTCAAACTGTAAGGGAACTGGAAGAGGCTGTTCTTGCTGGTGGTGCAGCAGCAAATGCTGTGAGGGACTACCAGCGGAAAGTTCAGGAGATGAATGTAATGCTCAATACAATTTTGCTGGAACTCTTGGTTGGCATGCTTTGTAAGCTGCCCTAAATATGGTCTGCTTGTTATTGTGTTTTGCAGGAGGAAAGAAAAACTCTTGACCGGGAATTGGCCCGTGCAAAGGTAACAGCAAACAGAGTAGCCACAGTGGTAGCAAATGAGTGGAAAGATGCTAATGACAAAGTGATGCCTGTAAAACAATGGCTTGAAGAGCGAAGATTTTTGCAGGTTTTTGTTGAACTTGGTTTTGTTTCTTTCTATTGTTTAAGCTCTGTTTGGAAGTTTCTTCGTTCCAAAAATGCCTTGCACTTTTCAATCCTAACCAATGTTAGATGACACTGTTATGACAGGGAGAAATGCAGCAACTTCGTGACAAGCTTGCTATAACGGAGAGGACTGCAAAGTCAGAAGCACAGTTGAAAGTGAGGATTTGATATTTTTCAGCTGAGGATTTTTTGCTGTTTGTTTTGTTTTATCTCCTGGTTCTGAAAGTAAGCTATGCTCTTGGCCTTTTTCAGGAGAAATATCAGCTGCGTCTTAAAGTGCTTGAAGAGAGCCTAAGAGGGTCTTCAAGTAATAATCGTAGCACGCCAGAGGGAAGGGGTATAAGCAATGGGCCTTCTCGTCGACAGTCCTTAGGTGGTGCTGATAACATCTCAAAATTGACCTCCAATGGCTTTTTGTCCAAGAGAACTCAGTCAAGATCTTTGTCCTCTAGCACTAGTTCAGTGCTGAAGCATGCTAAAGGAACATCAAAGTCGTTTGATGGGGGCACAAGATCATTGGACAGGAGTAGGAAATTGCTCTTAAATGGGGCTGGCCAAAATCATTCATTCAACCAACCTTGTGATGGAACCAAGGACACTGAGACACCTAGTCCGTGGAAAGGAAACTCGGATGAAAAACCCAATGAATTCCCACTGGCAGATACAGAGGATAGTGTCCCTGGAATATTGTATGAATTGCTGCAAAAACAGGTTGTAGCTTTGAGGAAAGCTGGTCATGAAAAAGATCAAAGCCTCAAAGATAAGGATGATGCAATTGAGGTTGATATTTTTGTCTTGTCTGTGTTATTCTCTTGTTGTTTATGCTTCTGGTTAATATTTTGTCATGATTGTTGATTTTACAGATGTTAGCGAAGAAGGTGGAGACATTAACTAAGGCAATGGAAGTTGAGGCAAAGAAGATGAGAAGAGAAGTAGCTGTAATGGAGAAGGAGGTTGCTGCCATGCGTGTAGAGAAAGAACATGAGAATAGGGCAAAGCGGTTTAGTAATTCGAAAGGGCCTGTAAGTGCTACTCAGATGCTTCCTGGGAGGTACTTGCTTTAGACTCTGAGCTCTATTCCTTTTTTTAAAAAAGGATCCATGCATTGGACTAAACTAGTGTATCATAATGTGATTTGTGTTGGTGTTTACTTTTTTTCCTTAACCAGGAGCTAGCAGCTGCATTATAAGTTGCGAACTTTTTCCCTTTTGAAAATTAATTTTCAAATTTCTGGTTCATTCAATATCTTGTTTTAGTGCCTTAACATGCCTATTTTTTTTTAATATAGTAGATAGTCATATTTTATAAGTCAATCCATCCTTTCAGTAATGCATGCTGGGAAAATTCATGTCAAAAGTGATAAGAACATGCAAATAGGGATTGAATGGCAAGCAGCAGGCCCTGTAGTTTCTATGGGCTTGACTCATGCTTTATTTTTTACAGTAACAAATATTTAAGCTTGAGATCTAGTTGAGGAATTACAGTTAAGTTTTGTTTTCTGACACAATGGCATGCCTAGAAAATTGAGAAACCAGGCTAAATTTTAACCAAACCAAGATCTGTGCCTATTTTTTAATAGCTTTCTCCCCTCCCTCTCGTTTTCTTTGTCCCATTTGTTACTGCTTGCAATTTTATGCATGTGTATGTGTGTGCACTTATGTGAATGTGTTGCAAAAATTAAATAAACATTGCCCTTTACCAGTCAACAATATCCTGGCCTGTTGTCTATATAGTTTGAAGCAACTAAAATGGAGGACAATGAACTATGAATTTGGCTATGTTCTTTACTGTTGTTTAGAAATTAAATCTAGAGCATTGAGTGCATAAGTAGAGGAAAATAGCTGGTGTATGTTTCTTGGTTCGAATTTCCAGTAAACCATGGACTGTCAGAGTAGAATTTTGAGGTAGACACAAGAACTGGTTCTAGCCTTTTGATTTCCGAACTGGTTACTAGCCTTTTGATATCCTCCCTTAGTTGATGGGGTATTTCAATTTGATTCTTGAAAAGGTTGTCTAGGACCATGTGGAAAGGAATCTGGCATCTTGTGGTTTATGATTAAATTTCTGATGGTGTCAGTACAGGGAAATTTTTTTACCTGGACGATAATTAACTTTATGATTTCAATTATCCCATCTGGCAAACAGTGCCATAAAAATTAGTATTTAAGAGAAGTGGGGTGGTTAAGTATTTATTTGTCTTAGAGAGATCCTCATATTTTGTGCAGAAATGTATCACGTAGCGGGTTAACACGCAGCACTCAATGACAATAATCCGCACCCCAGGATGCAAGCTGCATAGGTCTTGGTCTTCAGTTCCTTTTTATATTCTATATTTTTCCCTTCTCCCGTGATTGATTATATGATTGTAACTGGCATGCCGATGACCCTGTGTTCCACTGAAATTGTCAAGGAAAGTACATTCAGGAAGAGAAAATTACTGGAGGATGAAATCGGTATGCATCTGACATAGACTGTTATTCCTCTGTTTTAAGAGATCAGCGTAATGATGGAAAAGAAGATAGTGACTTTGGGCTAACCTTTTCAGGTTTTTCTTTTGAGTGAACAGTGGTTGTGTGGTTGTATAGGTAGCTTATTGGGTTTCATGTGGTCTACCATTTTGCAGTTTATTATTTGTATTCGGCTGCTAGTGTGATTGTTATCGGTTCAGGTTTGTTAATATTGTTTTAATCAGATCAAATTCAGATCTTGTGGCTGTTTTATTCATCTATAGTTTATTGTTGTTTATAAATCTATATCTGAGCTCTTTCTTTTATTTTCTGTTCGAATCATCTCTCAAAATAGCCCGCCCGTCTTGGTCAAAAAGTATGCTTTGGTAAAATCATAACCGGTGCTCAAGGCACAAGCGAGCGGCTTGGACTTGAAACTTTTTATTACACTTGCTTATATATATATATATATATTACGGAACAACTCATCAGATTAACTGGCCAAAGCTTTTTTGTTTAAGAAATTTGAAATTCATCGGATTATTCAAATGAGCCAATAGCGTGAAGAGCAAGCCGAGTCATTAATATATAGCCCAACAAGAGTTAATTTATTTGAAGATAACGTTGATTGAAGAGATAGAGTTGTGTGAGACGCTTGCTATTGTAGATGAATGAATATCTAGGTATGAAGAATTCGGTAAAGGTTTTACATTATGGTGCTTAGATCTTAAAAAACTCTATACTGTTGAGGGGTATGATCTAAAAAAAAATTAAATTTTATTGGTATTAGACGGACCTGGGTTTCGTCCCAATCAGGTTAGTGAGTTTTTTTCTAAATAAAACTGTCTTTTTTTTTTTTAAGACTCAACGCTGGTTTTTTCTTTTTCAAGAAAATAAAATAAATAAGGATTTGATTAATTCAGGTTAACTCAGAACTAATTCTTCTCATAATCAGAGTTTTGAGCTTGATCAACTCGAGTAAAGTCTTATAATGTGTTGTTTGGAGTTGCGTTTGAAATAGTATTTCATGAATTTTTATTTTATTTTATTTTAACATGTCAATATAAAAAATAATTTTTTTTTAAAATAAACCTGTAAGAAAGTGTAAAACAACATAAGCATCCTTGATACCAATACATAAACATCTCATAGCTTCCGGGGTAGATTCTGATGACTTTGCGTGAATTTAACTCGTGAACACATGATTGGTTTCTTTTAAACTTACTTGTGTCTGTTTGGTATAGCGTGGTGATGTGTGTATTAAAATTGCATTTTGCTCAATTATAATTTAAAAGTAGCTGGTTAAATTTTACATAGCCCCACTAAATTTCTTTTCTTTAAATCTTGATATGAAAAAAGTGCAATCTATAACTTCTTTTAATCATGTTTTTTCAAATTATAACAATAAAAATTATCATAATATCAAACACATACCATCAACCTATAACATGGTGATGTGTGTATTAAAATTATTTTGATGTGCTGATATTAAAATGAATTTAAAAAAATAAAAAAATTACTTCGACATGTTTTCAAGAAAAAATATATTTTTAAAAAAATCATTACCGCAATGACAAACATTACTTTATATCCGAACACTCTTTAATATATAAAATCTTAGAATTAATTTTGATGGACAAAAAATATTATCTCAATAATAAACTCATGTCAGGAGTCGCATATTAAAAATATAATAGGAAAGCCAAATATACAGATCAAAGTAATATTATTAAAAAAAAAAATCTAATTTAAAGATTTTGTTTAGCAAAGTGTTTTTTCATCGCAAGGAACCTATTCAGGGTATTAGAGCACGTTGAGATGTGAAAATGTATAGATTTGATTTTAGAATTCAAGGATCAATTGGAAATATCATCCAATAGACAGTCAAAATTGACCGTTAGTTTTTTTTTCCGTTGGCTGTTTAACCTGACAACATATATCTTTTATCCTCACAGTGAAGTAGCAGTAGTGTTTTTCAGTATCAGCCCTCAAGTTTTGTTATTTCGCATGATTCACCCTCAAGCTTTGTTCAGGATATAAGCACATCATTAAAATTTAATTTTACCACGGGGAAATATTTTGATAGAAAAAGAAGTATAATATTCAAATGGAAACGCGCAAGCTAAGTTGGCGTGGTAATGGCGGTGCAACCTAAACCTTCTCCGTCTCCAACCGTTTTGTTTGTTTACTAAGCATTTTCTCTCACATTCCACGTCCCCATCTACTGTTCTCAGGGGGCATTTTGCTATATTATAATGCATATTATATTTTTTACTTGAATCAGGACACAGAAGTGCTTTTGTACATGGAGGAAAAGGAATGGTGAAAAATAATCTTCCCAGTCAACCAACAGCATTCTCATGCAGTAGAAAAAAGGAAAAGCAAAGGTCAAACGCACATAATGCAAAACCAGCTAACAACCCGTTACAACCAGCATTCAATTTCTAGCACAAGTCATTATACGTGAGTACTATATGATTGCAACCACAAGAAGCAAAACGTGAATTTGTGCAGGACGTTAATACAAAACAGACAGTTGTTGTGGTCTTCATACTTACAGTACAAATACGAGCAAAAAGCATGGGGCAGGTATTCGGTGATGCAGAAAGATGTGATGGAGCGGAAGAACCTTATAAATGGCATGGGTCATAAAACAGAGTTTTCTGGAGTGGCTGGTGCAAAACTTGTGTCAATCGTAATATGGACAGCTCATTGTTAAATCATGGTTCTGAGTCTTGCCTGCTTGCTAAGCACAACTCATGCAATTCGTTTAGTATCCATTCCTCCCCAGTGTGGCCCCCCAATACTAGGACCCTGGTCCCTCCAACCACACAGGTGCTATGACCCCAGGCAAACTTTGGTGGTTGACCAGGAACATTGAGAATCCTCCATGATGGTTTCTCCTCAGCAGGATCCAACAGGAAAAGCTGAGAAGGAGAGTGCAGCCCAGCAATAGAACCACCAAAGATTAAAATCCTTCCACAGGGCATGCTAACAGCAACATGATCTAGTCTGGGAGGGGGGACATCAGAACTCTGGCTCCCAATGCCTGTTAATGCACTGCACTCCAGTTGCCTCCATTGTGGTTCTTCATCCTCCAAGTCAATGGTGTAGGCCTCGCCTGATCTCAGTCGTAAGTGTCCACTGTTGGCAAGTCCACCAAACATAAGAATTTTTGTCCGATCATAAACTGAGAGTGAATGCCCTAATCGAGATGGAGGTGCCCAAGAAGTTCGGATCTCTCTCCACATCGGCTTGTCTGTAGTGAGATCCAACATGTAGGTGTCACTGAGAAGTACCCCGGCATCTGTACATCCGCCTGAGACAACCAGCTTAGAACCTTCTATGGTGCAAGAGCTATGCCATGATCTAGGTAGAGGGGGAGTTCCGCCAGAAACTTCCTTCCAAGTAGGCTGTTTGGCATCCAAGTCCAGGACAAAAACATCATTGAGCAACCCTTGCCTACCACATCCTCCAAAAACCACCAAACAGGAACCATTGAGGCAAGAAAGAGTGTGGCCCCAGCGCCCTGGTGGGGATGATTTCACACTAATACGCTGCCACTCTGGATTTGCAGCATCCAGATTGAGAACAAACGTGTCATCCATTGGCTGCATGTTTACCCCTTCCCCTCCAAACAATACAAGTCTATTTCCTACTGCACATGCACTGAAATTGCAGCGTGAAGGCTCAACAGCTCCTCCAACTGTCAGTTTCCTCCAGCGCACAGCCTCAAGCGTAGTTAGTTCCCTTGCCAGACGCCCCCAGCCCAACTTTTTAGTCATCAGCTCCAATGCACCAGTGACTTCTCTTCCCCATGCATTTTGACAAACCATCTTCCTTACATGCTCATTTTTTGTTAATTGCCGGATTCTTCTGCATACAGATGCAATGGATGCAACATCCCTTGGCGTCAAGCGTGATAAAATGTTATGAGCCAATACTTCATCAGACAACTGAAGTATTCCACATATTTCTGGATGCCCAGTGAATGTTGATTGTCCACGCGGAAGAGAATAATTAGCTGATTGATCAGACAGCTGATTGCAAGTCTCTTTGAAGACTGGATATGATACATGGTTCAGATCTATTTTGGCTTCTGAAAATACCTGAATAGCTATTATGTGTGTGATAGCTCCATCATCGTCATGTATAGGTACAAGTCTGAGCCTGTTCACCAATGGAGTACCATCCTTCCTAAAGTTTAGAAGTTCACCTTGGAACTCCACCCCTTCCTCAAGACATCTTCTGATTTCAGAAACAACATCAGGATCTACTAAAGGATGCCTTCTTTGAGCATGAGGATCCCTGTATTGTAAGAACCGACTGAAAAGAAATAATTTCCAAAGCAGTCAATATCGATCCCTTACCTCGTAGAAAAATCTCAGTAAGAAAAATCACGGAAGCAAAAATATTGAACATAGAAACTGCACCTTAAAAAGCGTTCATGGAAAACTAATCAAGTACAAAAAATTTAAGCAAAAACACAAACAAAACCTGAATAGCTGCACTTAAAAGGTGGGCTAACTGGTAAATATCCATTGCAAAATGAACATCGGAATTGGTAAACATAGTCAGGATATCAGCCATACGTGGTGCAAATCACAAAAGAAAGCCAAGAGGGATCACAGTGGCCAACCAAAACTCAGCATACTACTCCTTCCAAGTGATCAACAAGTTAAATTAAACCAGGGAAAAACAAAATCAGCAAGATGAGAATTCGTCAAATAAGGTGCCAAGAGGACCACCTCCGAAAACCAACAACTTAATTCTGAATACGAGGAACCAAACTTTAAAGCCTATCCTTTTCTATTTAAACAGCATCCCACTGCCCCTAGCTCTCTAAGACCACCAAACAATCTCCAGAAGCACAAAAATTATAAGCAAGAGCTATGAAGTCGCACCTGAACAATAAGTAAATCATTAAAACTTAAAACTGTCTCTTGCTCACAACATAACTATCAGGCAACATAACCTTTTCAAGAATCCTAAGTAAAAAAAAAAACGAACATCTCACGAGTAACCTCGTTCTTCTAAATTTTCTTCCTTCCATTGACCTATGACAAAAAGAATTTAAGATGATCCCATCTCCTCGTCCCAGTAAAAAAAAAAAAAACAATGTCTCGGATCATTATTCCATTCTTCCTCTTAATCGGAATCAAAATCACTTATAGAAAAATAGATTGTCTTATTACCTATCCTTAATTTTTTTTCCTCACCAACCAAACAAGATAGAAATCAACAGCAACAATGGTTATAAGCCCTGCGTCATCAATTTCAAAACGAAATCACATAATTTCCCCATTTTTCTACCAACCAAACAAGAGTACCAACATTGAAATAAAACGAACAAAGTAATTGGAATTTAAAATATTCTTCTTTCTTTGTTTCAAGTAAAAAAAAAAACAGATAAGAGTAGGAGGTATTGAAAAACGTAAAACGTAAAATGAAAAATGAAAGAATAATAAAAAAAAGTACCAGTTATGACCGAGGACCTCGTGAGCTTGGTAGCCAGTGAAGTTCTGGAAGACCTTGTTGACATAAATGATAGGAAAATCAAGCTCTAAAGCATCCGAAACTACAAAAGATGTGGGATTCGTTGGGTAGAAAAACAACCCTCCTCTTGTGTCCTCCATTAATGAAACCTCTCTTTCCAATTCTTCCTCCTCCTCCTCTTCTTCTTCCTCCTTCCCTTTTTCTTTGAAGGATTTGGCGCATTTCAGCCTTTTACCAGAGCTTTGCAACTCTTCTTCTTCCTCATACTTTTCTTCTTGAGGTTTTGACATGGTCTCGGGCTCCCCCTCACTCTCCCTCTGTATGCGTGGAAAAACGAAAGAAGAAAAATCAGAGAAAAAGAAAAGACTCTTGCTGTGAGGATTGGAAGCGGAAGTTGAATTGAAGTGAAGCGTGTAAGTGGAGTCACTGTGCTTCTGTTCTGCTACTCGAGATATTTGTGTTCTTGCTACTTCGCTACTCACAATGGCCCTCTTCGTTCCCTTCATTTCCCAAAATGCCATCGATTTCTCTTTCCTTTAATGTTTCTTTCTTTTAAAAAAAAAAACATATTCATTTTAACCTTACATGACAACTTTAATCTTAAAACATTTTTTCTCTAATATTATTATCAAATTTATTCTTCAATTTTTGTTTATTTTGATATATTGAAAGTGAACCTTTTTAACTTTGTCTCATAATCATGCACAAATAACGTCAAATGTATTTTTATATTGTTTATGTGTGAATTTTATTATCATGAATAAATAAAAGTTACTTGTACATTTATAAGAAATTAATTTATATATTATCATTAATTTCCTTTGTGAAAACAATACTTTTTATTTAGATTTTATTGCTTGATAATTAAAATTATTAATATCCAGTTGTATTTAATAAGTTAATTAAATCATATATAAAATAACAAGTTTTTTTAAACTCAACACGTAAAAATAACAATTTATACGATTTAAATTTCTCTTTGATTTTTTATAACTGATTTGCTATTAAGTGCATTTTTTTAATATTGCTATTGTTTCTCTTTATTTTGATTAAGATATTATAATACCATGTTTTTTTTTTTATCTTAATAACTTGATAGTATGGCCACTTTTATTATGCAAGAGAAAATAGTAATTTCTTGCTTATTTATTTGTGGTGGAAGGATTTTTTTAGCTCAACACATGACAATATTATACGGCATCATGTGTCACTAAATATTTATTATATCATAAATATTTTGGAAATAAAAACCCTTCTTTAATAAAAAAACATGAGGGTTCGTTTCAAACAGAACGTTAGTAATAAAATTAAAAACGTTTTTTAAATAAACACTATAAAATAATTATTTCTATCAATAAATGGTGGTTTGACGTTAGAAAAAATGTCAATCACGAGGATGGCAGTTTGGTAGTTTAAGGAATAGGCGAGGGCTTTAACGAAGAATACAAGTCCACGTCGGCTCGGTGATGGAAACGTGTGCTGTATAAATATCTTGGAAACAAAAATATCTAGGACCTAACTGCCACCATTTAGCCTCCACGTCACCCGAAGATATTTATCTGGCGGGAATGGGATCACCTATTCCTCCCATCGTTCCCGTCCTTGCTGACGTGTTTTTTTCTTTTTCTTTCTTTTCTAATCCTGTTTCTTACATTTAATCAATAAAAAAAATGCGTCATTAACTCAGTTTTATTTTTCAAATAATTATCTTATTAATCAATACACGTACTTCTTACACCTCGATGGGACCTCCAATCATCAAAAATAGAATATTAATTGTGAGTCCGATAGAATAATATACAAAGTTTTCTTTTAATAATATATAATATATATAATTAAGAATAAATAATTTATCATAATAATTTCTTTTTTTCTTTTGGACATAACTTGCACCGCAGAGGTTTAAAGTAGTAAATTTT
>Ga0307515_10015877_pt1 | contig 13840 bp, 8 predicted proteins | sample 17_EM_MG_FD_194513 | JGI IMG/M metagenome (GOLD analysis project Ga0307515, IMG submission 194513) | Populus trichocarpa ectomycorrhiza microbial communities from riparian zone in the Pacific Northwest, United States - 17_EM | ecosystem: Host-associated > Plants > Roots > Unclassified | place... | reverse complement strand
GTTTTACCCAACGATCACCCAAACACTTAATGAACAAAGAAAAATATAGCTAGTAAGCAGCAGTCACTGACAATTGGAATCGAAGCCTCAAGTAGAAAGCTGAAGAAAGAATAGCTGAAACACTTAAATGAACAAAAGATGACAAATCAAAAACCATTAAGAACACGGACATGCTCAAGTAAAGTCATTCTCAACCATATATAGGTGGTGATCCAGTTAAGAGTTTGAACCAAGAAATTTGTTTTCTATGTGGTTTCAAGTTCGAGCCCTGAGACTTACATGGTCGTTAACTTTAGGGCTCGTGAGATTAGTTGAGGTGCGTGTAAGCTGGTCTGGACACCCGGTCATTCTCGAGCAGGATTAAAAGAAGCAAGATTCTAAAAATAACCTCTTTAATAGTACCAACGTGCGTAACATTGAAAAACAAGTAGACCAGTAACAAAGAACAATTGTTAAAATGGGAGTCTAATGTATCAAAAAACATAAAAGGATCTCAAAGAACACTAAATCAATTTGTTTTTGCCAATACAACCAGAGCAAGAATAAAAGAAGCAAATGCAATACAAAGTGTAATTATGCAACATTAACCCATGAAGATCTCAAAACCTAGATAGAAAGGAAAGGATCGAAAGAAATGAAGTTGAGAAAATTCTATCTTTGTTACAAATATACAATTCACGGGGAGATAAAAAATAGATGGAATCGATCACTATGTGTGACTTTTACAAAGAAGATTAAAAATATGTAAATATCATATATTAGCATATCACATGTTAATATATATATTTAAATAGAAATAAGTAAAATTCTATTTCTTAATTCAAAATCAATAGCATTTTTTATCCAATCAAAGGAAATAAAATTCTAAAAAAAAAGAATAAAATAAACAAGCCATGAATAAATCAAAGCGATCTTTTCTTAAGCCTAAGCGATCTTTCTTTTCATTGGCATCTGCTCCTAATTGGATCGGGAGATCTTGAATGATGAGGTATGCATAGAAAAAAAAAGTTTTGCTTGTGGAAACAAACAAGTATTGTTTATATAAAACTCAAATACTTAAATTCATTTAATTTATTCTAATATTTTAAAGTAATGTATTCAAATGTTTTAGTATCAGCGGAATGAAGTAAAGATTGCATATCAAAAAATTCAGAATCAATCATTATTATTTCAACATTACAAGGAGAATTTGAAGAGTTAACCTAAATGGATGATTGAAAAGTAAGAGAAGAAGTCAAAATATTAGAAATACAACTCTCATAATTTATTTTTCTCTTAGCTCAAAGTTCAACCAACCTAAAATAAGATTATTGAAACAACAACAGGAAAATGAGAGAATAATATTGATATATACCACAAACATGCTTTGATATTTGGTTGAATATTATAAGATATATCAAATTAAAGTATTATCTAAAGGGCATAATAGTGGTTTTAATTAATATGCATTGTTTAATTTTTCATTATTTTTTTAATTGTATGCATTTTCTTTTTATTATTTTTAATTTCTACTATAGTAAAATAATTAATTTTTAAACATGTTATTAAATAATTCATTAGAATAATTTGAAAGCAATAAACAACATAAAATAACATACACTTGAATATCCATCTTATATATAATCTGAATAATAAAAAAAATAAAAAATATCTATAATTCTGTATTTTAGAGAGCATGTGATTGTATATTTTAAAGAATTAGCTAATAATTATTTTTTAAAGTGTTTTTCATTCTAAAACACATTAAAATAATTTTTTTTAATTTTTAAAAATTATTTTTAACATCAACACATCAAAATAATTTTAAAAAATAAAAAACATATTAATTTAAAGCAAAATAAAAATAAAAAATTTTCAAATTTTTCAGAAGTATTTTTGAAATGTAGTGCCAAACACTTAATTATAAAATAAGAAGCATGAGTGTGAATGATCATAGTAATTAGAAAACTAGCTAAATTGATTTTTTAGTTAGTTTAGCTATAAATTAAGAAACACTAGTTTAATATATTTTCAAATAAAAAATATTTTAAAAAACAATCACTTTTCCAAATAAACTCTTGGTCCTTGAATTCTTAATTCTATACCGAACGCAACAATAAATCATTATCATAATGTCTAACCCATCTCTTTTAGTTGAATTCTTATTTATTATTAACAAAAAAAAAAGATTTTTGAAGCATTGCCTTTGATTTTCTTTTCAAGTGCTACGAGATAACATGCACGCGCGCTGCCGCAGGTTTATAAAACAAATGCACTTGATAGTGTTATAATTGTGAAACAGCTTTAAATAAGTAATAGAAATTAAAAGTATGATGAAGCAAATATTTCATGACGGAAAAAAAGTTGTGTTGGTGATCAAAAACTTAGAAACTGAACAAAATGATTTGTAGCAATCTACAGTGTTTTGTGAGGAAAGATACAGTGCTTTTGCCACATGATTTAGCTTTTCAGTTAATAAAAAACAAAAAAAATTACAAAGCTAAATTCTCTACCAACTTAATATTAAAAAAAAAACAATAAAAATAATTTTAGAAGGAAAAAAACCCATGAGAAAAAACGTTGCAACAATTGACAATGTTTTGTGAGGAAAACTATAGCGTTTTTCCCAACAAAATAAAATAAAAAACCATTTAGAGAAATATTGTAGCAATCCACAGTGTTTTGTGAGAAAAACTACAACGCTTTCCTAATATGATTTAGCTTTATTGTAATTATAATTATTAACCAACTCAATATTAAAAAAAAATAAACAAAGATAATTTTGGAAAAAATCATAAAAAAATCACATGGGAAAACACTGCAACAATTCACAGTGTTTTAAAGAAAAAAAAATTACAAAGCTAAATTATTAATAAGCTCAATATTAAAAAAAATATTATTGACAAAGACAATTTTAGAAAAAAAATAACAAAACAAACACCAAAAAAAGAAAAAAAAATCATGTCGGAAACACTGTAGCAAGTCACAGTGTTTTGTGATGAAAACTACAGTGCTTCCCCACATGACTTAGCCTTATTTGTAATGACTTGTAATTGTAATTCACAAATAACTCAATATTAAAAAAATAAAATTGAAAAAGATAATTTGAAAAAAATTATCACAAAAAAAACCATGCGGAGAGACACTGTAGCAATCCACAATGTTTTATGAGCAAAGCTACAATGCTTTTCCCACACAATTAAGCTTTATTACAAAGTTAAATTCTAACCAACTTAATATTTTAAAAAATAAAATCGACGAGGATAATTTTGAAAAAAAATATTACAAAAAAAAAACACAAAAGAAATTGGAAAAAAACTATGTGAGGAAAAACTGTATCAATCCATAGTGTTTTGGAAGGAAAAACTTGTATTTACTTGTAATTGCAATTCTTAACCAGCTTAATATTTATAAAAAAAAATTGACAAAGATAATTTTAGGAAAAAATATAACAAAAATAGAAAAAACAATGTGGGAAAAAACACTGTAGCAAGCAACAGTAATTTTCAAGGAAAGTTACAGTGCTTTCCTCACATATTGTAACTGTAATTTTTAACCAGCTCAATATTAAAAAATAAAATTAAAAAAGATAATTTTGGAGAAAATAAAAAAAAAACCATGCGGAGAAACACTGTAGCAATCAACAATGTTTTGAAGAAAAAAAAATTACAAAACTAAATTCTCAATCAGCTCCATATTAAAAAAAATCAACAAATATAATTTTGAAAAATAAAGAAATAAAATAGAAAAACTATGTGGAAAAACATCGCAGCAATCCACAGTATTTTAAAGAAAAAAATTACAAAGTAAAAATTTTAACCAGGTCAATATTTAAAAAGTAAAATCAACAAAAATAATTTTGAAAAAAAAAAAAATAAAAAAAAAGAAAAAAAGCAATTTTTTTTAAAAAAAAAGAAAAAAGAAAAAAGTTAGTAAAAAAAATTAGAAAACCACTGTGGATTACAATTATATGTGGGGAACAGTGATTTTTCCACACAATTTAGATATTGTTATAATGTAATGGATGTTGATACTATTGTTATAATGTAATGGATGTTGATACTCTTACTAACTAATTTTCATTGCCTTTCATGCCTTTTCCAAGCCCACGAAGCTATTTTTTTTTTACAAAAAATGGCAGGAGCGGCTCTTTAGTTAAATATGGACAACAAGAAGGGCAGTTGGTTTTAAAACCCTAAGTCCCTAACTGGACAGAACTGAGTCAGCCAGCAGGGTTCTAGTTTCTTAGATTTCTCCATACGAACGCTCACTCAAAATCTCTCTAACCATCAAACCAAGAAAAAAAGAAAACTTGATGGGCTCCATCAAATTCCTTGTCTCAAGAACCTCACGCAAAAATCTCTACCAACTTCTCCAAAACACTTCCCTAAATCCTTCATATTTCCCTAGAAACATTCACTCCCTCTTTTCCAGACAATTCCACTCCTCCCAAACTGCCACCTTCTCATCTTCTGCTCTTGAACCACAACAAACTAGCGCCTCTGCTCCAGGCCCCAATACTCGTGTCCCTGCTACTGTCATCACTGGCTTTCTTGGCTCTGGAAAGGTTTTTTTTTACACACACACACACACACACTTATTTGGTTTCTGCTTCCTCGAACTGCTTTCTGGGCAGTCTTTGATTTTCTTTTCCTTTTTCCTCAATCAAAGCACCGATACCAATTTAAATGCTTCGGGTTTTCAAGATACTGCACCCCTTTTTTTTCACCTGTATGATTCTTTATACTGTATTTAATTTCTCTTAATTTGAACTGAATTGTTGACAATGCAGACAACTTTACTGAATCATATTCTGACATCTCAACATGGCAAGCGGATTGCTGTCATAGAAAATGAGGTATGGATATTACTCCTTACAAATTTACATGCTTTTGGTTATTTTTTTAACTATTTGTTTTCTTATGAAAAATTACTGATAACCTTGGTTCTCGCTTTAAAGGACAAATAGTGCTGTTCGGATTTATTATGGTATTTCTTTGTCCAAAAAATTGGCATGAAGGGCAATAATTTATTGAATTCAGTAGCCAAAAAATACCTGTCCATGGGTTTCTGCTTTATATTTATAAAAAGTTTAATGGTTATTTTGGTTACTGTCCATGCAGTTTGGTGAGGTGGATATTGATGGATCGCTGGTTGCTAGTCATTCCACTGCAAGTGACGACATTATTATGGTTAATAATGGTTGCTTGTGCTGTACAGTAAGAGGAGATCTAGTTAAAATGCTCCTGGAGCTGGTGAAGAAAAATAGAGACAAATTTGATCATATTGTTATAGAAACTACAGGTATTATATGTTCCTAAGACTTTTAAGATTTTAATTGTGCAATGTGAGTCAAGGGCTGGTTATAAGGTTAAAAAGCTTGTGGGCATTTGGGATTGGGCAAGAGTTGGTAAAAAATGGTTTGGTGCCAAAATGCAGATTTGGATATTGGGTTGCCTATTTGACTTCTAATGAAAAATTAAAGTCTTATGATAACATCCACTCTCAGAAAAAGGGAAAGATGGGGAAGAAAATAAATTCGCCCCATTAAAACCTTATATTGTCATGGATTTCTCATTCTTTGTCCTGTAACAGTTTCATGATAGCCTTCTTATTCTTTCTACTAAACACATGTCGACTGCGTGAGGTAAAATTTACCTTTTCACGAGTTGACTGCATTGGTATAGATCCTGAAAGCTTAACTGCTCTATCATATATGAAACCTTTTTGCAGGACTTGCAAAGCCAGGCCCAGTTATAGAAACATTCTGCTCTGATGAGCTGGTTTCTCGTTATGTGAAACTGGATGGAGTTGTTACTATGGTGGACTCCAAGCATGTCTTGCAACATTTGAATGAAGTAAAACCTAGATTTGTTGTAAATGAGGCAGTAGAACAAGTTGCTTATGCTGACCGTATTATATTGAACAAGGTTAATTTTGATGTCGTCTTTGAATGCATTGGCCAATGCTTGTCGGTTATTTTCTTCATCATACCATTTATTTACAGATACCTCTATATATTTGCATCCTTTTGAAGCCCTAGAGGAATTGATGTTTCTTACTATTTATTCTAACCTTTTGGCAGATAGATTTGGTGTCTGAGGAAGAACTGAAGGGATTGACTATGAGAATCAAGGTAAGATTTTCACTTATACAATCACATATTGTAGGATCTTCTAAGTTGAATCCTAATCTGTATATGATTGATTCCTTTCCCAGCATATCAATGGGATGGCTCCAATTAAGCTAGCCAAATATGGCTCTGTAGACATGGACTTTGTCTTGGGAGTGGGAGGATATGATCTCGAAAGGTTAATGCTCCTATCTTTGAGTGAGGAATCCCATCAAATTGTTTTCTTTTACTTTATTTCTTTTAACTATAATTGTTCTACTAAATATATTTTTCCTTGACACACAAATAAATAAGCACACTGCAAAATATTTTTATTTTCTGGATGTTACAATTGTAGAAAACATATCTGTTACTTATAGTGTAGTTTGAGCTCTTGTCCTTGGATATGTTGATTTCTGCAGAATTGATTCAGAAGTTCACGTAGACAATTCCTGCGGTTCGATGCATCAACATGGGACCACACAAGGTTGTCTTTTCTTCTTTATTATCATCCTTTCTGTGACCCTCTATTTGTTAATTTATTAGGAAGCAGAAATTGTGTGATGATTATTTGATGAGAGATTGTGAATTGAATGTTGTGGTTTTGGGCAATCATTTACCAGGGATGTGCACTTATGAAAATTTTGGTTAATTGGCATTTTTGACCAACTTATAGTTGCTTTTAATATTCTGCATATCTCATGGACAGAAATGAATATCCCGTGCTGATGAGGTGTTTTTGTAATCAGAATTTTGGAGGATTTGAGATTATTGTGATTCTTAAATGATAGGTCTCACAGTCAATCAATTTCATGTAATATTTTGATGACTGATGACCAAAAGTAGTACAAAAAGGAACATGCATGGTCTATGCTTCATAGGTAGTTCTGGCCACTCATCAGGTATCCAATGGTGAAACCTTTTGAAGCAATCTAGGCTTGGCAGGCGTGAATATGATGCCTCATGTACCCTCAGGGGGCCAAAAATTTCTAAAAATTATGATGCCAAAGTTTCCCTTTCCACCACTCCTAAAGCAAAAAAATAAAAAATAAAATAAAAGAAGAAAACCAAACCCATTGAAAGAAGCACTCCCTTCCTGCTCTCGTCATTTCTGTTATCTGTTTCTCCATCAGAATACAATATCTACTTTAGCTTCTTTTGATATCCAGGTTTTTCTTACATAATTGTTATGGTTGATTGCAGAACACCATCAAAGGCATCACCACAACCATGTGCATGATTCTGCTGTCTCTAGTGTCAGTATAGTTTTCGAGGGAATGCTTGACCTTGATGAGGTATTGCAGTTTGTTCCTTTTTGTTATGGATTAAATCACAACATATTTTCAATCATGAACATCTAGCATCTACATGCTAAACACTTTGGTGAGATGGATATTCCTACTCCCTTAATGTGTGGATTTACGATATTCGTACTCTATTTCTTAACGTACCCTTGATATCAAATATTCAAAGTCAATATAGTTCATTTAAACAATTTTATCTAGGTTCACAAGGAAGCAATTAAGGGAAGCATTTGCCCCCCTTAATTTTTTTAATTAACACAAAAGATCCATAAAGAAATATTTTTTGCCTCATTTAGTAAAAAGCATCTAACCCCTTCCAACTGTCCTCTTTTGCAATTTGATCAACAAATCAACATAAAAATACAAAAATAGAAGTGCTAGGTAATTTCCAACAAATCAAATCAAATAAGACATATATATGTTTAATCAATTACTTTAATTGATTTGTTATAATAAAATAAGCTTACATATGTAATTCTAAAATTAATATATTGACAACAAATAATTATCAAAATTGTATTTTTTAGTTTTTAAAATAATGTTTACATTTTTAAAATTTTCCATTTTAATGATAAGTTGAATTAGTTAATAACTAATCACTAAATTTTCTTCTCAAGAAAACAAGAGAGAGATGACTTTTATGTATCTTAAAGTTGTAGTCTTTTATTTATATAAATGTTAGATAAGGAAATAAAAAATTATAGTTAATACGAGAAGTTATTTTGAATTTGATACATAATATGTCCTTACATCCACGAGACATGATCTTGTTATGGAATATTAAAAAAAACTACAAGAGGTAGTATTTTTACTGTAGCTATAGACTCATTGACATTACGGATTAGATCAGTGAAATGATTGTTTTGCCCCTGCAAACTTAACACAATCGGCTCTGGGAGCGGGGGTATAATGATCTTTTTGTTGTTATTTGCACATTTAAATTACTAATGTGCCCTTGGAGGCGAAAAATAAAGCATTGATAGGCAAGGGCACTTTTGATCTTTTCATTTTAGTTGCACAACAAAATTTCCACACTGCCCTTGAATCATAATTGTTTTTGTCTTGGGTCAAGGGGTGTTTTGTCTTTTCATTTTGTTTTGTTTTTTTTTTCTTTTGTAGTTATCGAGTTTGGTGGGGGTAGTTTAGTATTTTTTTCATAAATAAAATATTATTTAATCTAAAAAAGGCGGTTGTGCTTGGGGTTGACGCAGACGCGCATGGGTTCTTCCTCATTATTCAGATGATGTGTACTACGCCATCTGACAGCCAAACTTTGGCTTCCACGATAGTGTTTTCATTCTCATGACGTCGCCTCCATTCCCGGGCGGTGTGTGGCAAAATATATCATGTTTTCCGCCAGTGACTGTTTTTTTTTCCTTCTTCCCTCTCTCCTTCCCAGTTCCAGAGCCAACCCCTATATATTTTCAATGCAACCCTTCAATTTTTTTTTCTTTTAGATTTGATTCATGTTTTTTTTATTGCTATTTTTTTATTTTAATTATCCATGGAATTTGAATTTTCTTTCAATTTAATCCTCTTTTGATTTTTTCATCTTTCAGATTTAGTCCCTATTCTTTTGATTTTTTTAGCTTCAATTATTCTTTTAATTAAATTATCTTTTCAATTGCATTTCTTTATATTTTATACGATTTCTCTTAATTAGATAATTTTTTTAATTGCATCCCTCAATATTTTAGTTCATTTTATTTTATGTCAGATTTGATTTTTATTATTTTGATTTTTAGTTTTTTTTTTGTTTTTAATTCTTTTTTATTGGAACTTTCATATTCAACATTTTATTAATAGGGATTTTGTTAATCTTTCGGGTCATGGATTTGAAAAATTTGAGCGGGTTGACTTGGATTTTTTATTCTAGGTTCTTTTTTACAATTGATATTTGTTGGCATAGTTTTTTTATAGTGTTATTTTGATCTAATGTGATAGGTTATGGGTTTCTCGTGTTAACCTTGCATTGCCTGAGACAATATTTTTTTTAATTTATTTGTTGTTATTGTTGTCTATTTTTTTTATAGGGTTATTCTAGGTTTTTTTTTTTAGGTTGAAAAAAAGTGTGGTTCACACATGGGCCACCAATCTAGTTTATACTAAAATATAACATGATAAACAAAGAGTACAAATCAAAATAATCCATCTCAACCTAGTGTACTTAATTATAAATAACTTCAAAAAAATAGTTCACGATGGTTTTGTACTTAATTTAATGAATAATATTGGTTAGAAATTAAAATTTAAAAGAACTTGATAGTATATATATCACTTCAATTGACAATATTTTTTTTAGTTTTCGCCCCCCACCTAGAAATTCCAGCTTCGCTGCTGCAAGAAAGTGGCTCTCATTTCCCTAGCTTTTTGTAGAACTTGTTTCTCTCTCTCTCTGTGCTTCCGAATTATGAGTTTATTAGATGTCAGTAATTATTTGAAAATTTATATTGTGAAATTGTCAAACTCAAAATCAATCCTATGAAATATAAATATATAGATAATTATTTTAATCTTAAATATTTTCATAATATATGATGAATATAATAAAAAAAAAAAATTGTAAGAATTTCTTAAATTTTATAAAATATATCATGAAAAACAATATACTTATAAGTTTTCATTGGCCACCATCACTGCCACTATTTCACTGTGGTTGTAACCTCTTTCATCATTGAATCACTTCACCATGATCATCATTCCACACCACCTTTCCGCCATTACCTTTATCATTATCCATGATCTCAACCACCATAACAGTGTTATCACCATCATTCTGTGAACTTTCCATCTTTCGCATCATTATTCATCGAACATTAAAAAACTTTTTGTAATTAAAAATATCATTAAATTCATGAATAACATAACTAGTAATTTTAGAACTACTGTTAACTTTCTTACATGTTTTGTAGTCTTTTTTTTTCCGAACTTCAATACTTTTTTTCCAAAATATTTACGAATTGATAGCCAACTCATTACTTCTAGGAAAATATCTTATGCAAGTTTAATTAATCATAATTAATCTACTGAATAATTTAGATGACTAATCAATTGTCAAGGCAAGGATTGTTTTTGTTTGGCACAACAAAAGAAGATAAAGAAATTTGACAGCTAAGATAAGCTGAAAAGAGAAAAAAAGAAAAAGAAGGAATCTCCTAGATGCTATATATGTAATTGATTTAACCCCATTATTACAAAAGAATTGTGATTTAGCTAGTGAGTCTGGGATTCTATTCTTCTTCCCTTTTTCAGGTTTAGTTATTTCAAGATTCTATATTTCTTAAAAGTGAAAACAAATTATTATAATAGAAAAAAAACGAATCTCAACTTGACAATAATAATAATAAAACAATCACAAATTGATAATAAAAAATAAAATGAAGGCATTATGGCCTCTTTAAAAGTTTACCCTGACTTTTATTGTATAGTAAAATACAAGATTTATACGTTAATGGATTGACTTATTTACCTTCATCTGTAAGGTTTCTTGTCTTCAATTTTGAGAGACAGAGAGAACCATATATTACAAACATTTTGATGTATAATGGTGAGGAATTTAAAAATTGCTTTTTGGTTGTAAATGGAACAGGTCGATGATTGGTTAGAAAGGCTAATTGAAGAAAAAGGTGATGACTTGTACCGGATGAAAGGTGTCCTGTCCGTCACCGGCTCTGATCAACGATATATCTTCCAGGTTTTCCCACAACTTTTTATGCTTTATTTATTAACCAATTATACGTCTAGGTTTTTTGCAGATCCAAACTGGATATTTTCTTCATGTTTTTTTCCTTCAAATCCTCACCTCCTTCCATGGTGCTTTTCTTTCAGGGGGTGCATTCTTTATTGGATGGTTGCCCAGGCAAAACATGGGGACCTGATGAGAAGAGAATAAACAAACTTGTGTTCATAGGAAGAAATTTAGATGAAACTGCACTCAGAAAAGGTTTTAAAGGTTGTCTAGCATGAAGACGTTAGAAATACTGTGGTATTTCTGGGGAAGATTCCTTGTTAGGATTATTGAAAAAAGTCAAAAGTAACGATCTACTCTAAAATTAGGGATGAATACAATGATTATGATATTCCAAAGCCTCTATGTTAAGCCACGACGTTCAGAAAGAGGCCTTAAACCAAATTCTAAGTCTCATGGATGAGGTGAACGTGAGTGATAGTTGCGGGCAGTGATTATTGGCTATAGAAAGTTGTTTAGGAGATCATTATGAATACAAGAAATAGTTCGTCCAAATTGTTCATTCTCACCCTAAGAGAATATTATCCCTTGGAATTTTAGATCACCAGTGAATTGGTTCATCGAACCCAATAAAGAAGGCATCGAGCATCTGCAAACAGGGCTTGGTTTAGTGTAGGATGAGTTGGGAACCAATAAAGAACGCATTGAGCATCTGGAAACAGTGCCTGGTTTAGTGCAGGATGAGATGCAAAAAATGGAGACTGCCATGACTGACAAGCTTTTCAATTCAGAGGAGACCCTCAATCGCATCTCCAATGTCTTGCTTTTAGATCAGGAATCTTCAAACCATGACAACTACAACCTTGATATTAATGAGGGAAGGAGGCATGTTGTATAATCTAAAACAACAAAGTTAAAGGTTCCCACGGTTCTCAGGAGATGATCTGACATAATGGTTTAATTGCGTGAATTAGCATTTCAAGTATCAAGACACTTTGGATTTTCAAAGGGTTTCCGTAGTGGCCTATCATCTAGAAGGGGAGGTAAACCACTGTTGGCAGTGGATCCGCAAGACATTCCAGGAAGAAGGGCAAATGATTTCTTGGGAGAAGTTTGAAAAAAAGGCTTGCTATAGCATGATATCTTTGTGAAGACTTTGATGAAGCTCTTGCACGGTTCAAACGGGTAGGGACTTTAAGAGACTACCAGAAAGAAATTGAGAAGCTTGGCAACAGATTCCGAGGGTGAACTCAAAAAGCTTTGATAGGAACATTTATGGGAGGCTTGAAGGCTGAGATTTCTGATGGGATTCAGATGTTCAAACCAAAAACACTGAAGGATGCTACTAGTTTCGGGAGGATGAGAGATTATCAGCTCTCACGACAACGGAAGTTCTCATGACCATCACTGCCTGCACAAGTTCCTATAGCTTTTCCTCCAACAACTCGTGAAGGCACCATAACGCCTGCTACTCCAATCAGGCGATTATCATGGGAGGAAATGAAAAGGAGGAGAGCACAAGGCCTATGTTTCCATTGCAATGAACGTTTCACAGTTAGGCATAGAAGCAGAAAACCTCAGTTGGAGATGTGATGGATACCAGGATCAACAAGTATCAGAGGATAACCAAGATGGAGATGTAGTGGTGGCAAAAGAACCTAGGATTGAACCTGAAATCACATTGCACGCATTCACAGGATGGTCCGCCCCAAGAACTATGCGAATGGCATAAAAAACGGGACATCATGAAGCAGCAATGTTAATTGACAGTGGTACCTATAGAAAGATTTATTCTATGGGTGGCTAAGGCAGAAAGGCTGAAATGTCAAGGGTGTTTTGACAAGGTATTGGTAGACTTACAAGGCACCGAATTATAAAGGACGAATCATTCTGAGGAGTGATTATAAAGGCCTTTTATTTGAAAGCAATAAAGTTGATTAGAGAAGGCTTGCTATAGTATGATATCAAGAATTAATAAAAAAAATAAAATCTGTTTGGGGGCTAAATTGAAACAATATAATATTTGGGGTGTTCTTACCTTCGAACAAGCCAACATCTTAATTACTTTTATTTTATTTAAAAAAACAAAAAACAAAAAACAAAATGAAGAAGTTATAATTTACAAACAGGAAAAAACAAAAGTGTGAAAAAGAGAATATGAAGAAAGGAAGGGCGGAGCCGGAGATAGATTCATCACTAGACAGCTTTTCATGCACACGAAAGGAATGCTTCTCTTTCCACGAAACAAAGTACCTAATCCACGACCATTCACCTTCACTGTCGGAGTCGGACACGTTTTATAATTATATTTTAACCCGAAAACATGGGTGAGAGCAAAACTGTTTCGTACGGATGCAGTGACAGGAAGAATTATATAAATTATATGTTGATATTTAATTAATAGTTTAAATTATTGATTAAAATAATCTTTTAATATAATATTAGAGTATTGATATTTAATTAATAGTTTAAATTATTAATTAAAATAATCTTTTAATATAATATTAGAGTTTCGTTGATCAAATGATCATGAGTTTAAATTTTCTTTTTATTTTTTTATTTAATAAAAAATAAATACAAATTAGTGTAAGTGCATACAAGTTTTAAGTCTAAAAAAATTTTACTTGAAAGAGAAAAATAAATTATATTAATCATGTATTAATGATTTACCAAACAGTTTAATCTATTAAATAAAATGATTATTTAACATGTTGGAAAACTAGTTAATTAACTCATATATGCTTATTAGGAGAAATT
>Ga0307515_10015876_pt1 | contig 13840 bp, 5 predicted proteins | sample 17_EM_MG_FD_194513 | JGI IMG/M metagenome (GOLD analysis project Ga0307515, IMG submission 194513) | Populus trichocarpa ectomycorrhiza microbial communities from riparian zone in the Pacific Northwest, United States - 17_EM | ecosystem: Host-associated > Plants > Roots > Unclassified | place... | reverse complement strand
AAATAATGAGGATCAGATTTGACATAAAAATAAAATGAAGTAAAATGATGTAAAAGGCCCGAGACAATTCAAGTTAACATGGAAACTCATGACACGATTCATGAGGCTAACTATCCACATAGAAAGAAAATTTGAAAAAAAAAACAAGAAGTTGAATCTTCAATAAACTCGGTGTTAAATTATGAAATTGAAAAAAAAATCAATGTAAAAAAAGATTAAAAAAAGATCAATGTCAATCCGAGTTAACATTTCATACTTGTGACCCAGGTCATGAGACCGGGATCACTGAAAAAAAATACAAAACTCAATTTTTAATCAATTCAATGTTGAAGGACAAAATTAAAAAAAAATTAATTTTTAAAAAAATATAAAGATCAAATTTAATATAAGAATAAAATAATGAAGGGTAAAAATTTAATTTATCCTCCATCAATTTAATAATGATTAATAAAAAATAAAAAAATATTGTATTACTCCCTAATCAAGCTAACAATCAACAACAATAATAAACTGTATTTATAATGAATTTAGTTTAATCCCCAAGAAAATCATAAAAAGTTTTCCGCATCTGCATAGGTAGGTTGTTGATGCAGGCGCATGAAAAGCTTCAACTAGGTGTGTTTTTTTTTTTCTTTTGGCAGCAAGGATCTGCTTACATTTTCTAGAAAGCCATAAATAATACATTAAATAGAGATCAATTCTAATATTATTCGGTGCATCTTTGATTATATACTTGGAATTGATTTTTGTTTGATAATATAAAAAATCATTAATTTAATGTTTTTTATTTTTGAATTAGGATTTGGCTGGAGAAGCGGTGGCTGTAGCTGAGATTACGATTTTTCAAAAATTATAAATTATAACTTTTAAAAATAACACCTGTAATAATAATTTTTAAAGTATTACTAGATAGTAAAAACTAAAAAACCACAACTAAATTGATGATTCAGTAACCAACACTTAAACTGCAATACCACGTGGCTGCACAGTGCTTATCTCAACCAGAAACCGTTGATGGTAAGAAACAGGTCACTGGTTTGAGCATGGAAGATTCTGTCGCCTAGTACAAACAAGGGGAAAGGTCCGGCATGTCCCGAGTCCTGACAATAAACAAGCATGTGACGTCAGGTGCTGTTTACATTTTAAATGGACACCTTGGCCAGTCATAACTATGATTTTTTTTTAATGTATATTTTCTTTCAAAATAGTTTTTTTTATTTTAAAATATATTAAAATAACTTTTTTAAATTTTTTTATTTTTAATATTATCTCATTAAAATCATAATAAAATACTAAAAAAAATATTTAATATTTTTCAAGATAAAAATACTTTAAAAAAAAACAATCCTAAACACACATCAAATATTATTAAAATGCAGAGACAAAGGGTGTGCACATTTTTTTTTATCAAAACTATTTTTTTTTGTTTTAAATTGATTTGTTGATATTAAAAATAAATGTTAAAAAATAAAAAATATTATTTTAATTCTTTTTTAAATAAAAACACTTTAAAAAACAAATTCAAATAAAAATAAACAAAAGCACCATCATGTGTTCTTCACACTTCACAGGGTAGATCACTCCATTGATTTGCTTGTATTCAACTTTTCTAAATGCTTTGGGCGTCACCACAGCCAACAAAACACCAGGAGGACTCTAAACCCACATCTAAGACGCCACTGTTTACCATCAATCTATCCTAGAAATTGATATCTCCACATAGGGAACTTTCTTCGCCCCTGTTTAAATCCCTTTATATTCGAGTTGGAATTTCAGCTCTAATCTGAGCGTTTCCAGAATTCTTTACCATATCAGATAGCAATATTCTATTCTCAGTAATGGCAATAATTTCGCCTATTTGATTAAGTGACAAAGGAAAGGATCAATAAATACAAAGGCTCATTCCTTAAAGTTCATTCACATTCGCAGTTAAATTCTAAACGAGAATAGCCTTCGGCTTTGCAAACAATTATATTCACATAGTTACATACATAAGCACAGTGCAGGTGAGTTTCAAGGGCAACATAAGATGCGGGATGCTATCATAGGAACCATGAATATTGCTACCATGATACATACTGATGCTGGTGAGGGATTTGTTTTAACCATGAAAAAGGAGCAGGACTGCCCGCAGTATCAATGCACAACCCGTGTTTCATTCTCTCTAGAATACAAATCAAATGTACTAGCAGTCTTGGGAATAGAAGCTGACCGCAACAGCTACCAAATCTTTCTATCCATGGTCATTAAGATACGAGCAGCAGTTCCTGCAGCATTATGGCTGGCTGCTATGATAGCAGCCTCCTTCATCTATGCACCGTTCATTGAAGTAGCATCAGCATGGACTAAATTGGCGTCGTCCAGAATCTTGCCATTGACTTGGGTTCTCTGCCTCTGGAAAGGATAACAAGCATCACTATTAAGTACCAATTTATATCACATTTCAATACCGCGCAGTTTCATGAAAAGAAGACGAAGAAGAATTAATAGATTATTGACTATACCCAATCTGCAGGGTCTACTGAGTTCCCATTCAAGAGCTTGTGGTTCTCTTCTCTGGTCTTGCTATCCTTGTCTTTGTTACTTAATGGCAATAAGAGAGAAGCACCGCCAGTCCGATCAGGTAGCTCTGCATTCAACAACTCAAAAGTTAGTATCATCGCTCAATGATGCCCCAAGGAAAAGGTGTAAAGAAAAATTAGAACAAAAAATTGAAGGACAGCCTTGCCTGGTAATTTCTTGTCTAGAAAGAATACCACCAAATTAACAGTGTACCTGGAAAGCATCAATTTCAGAGCCAAAATAAAAATCAGAGTGACATAACATTTGTTTTTTCTAATAGAAATAACAACTGCAGAATCAAAAAGATCATACATACCATGCTACAACGACATCAACAGTGTAATGCTTGCGTGATGCTATAATCAAAAAGCTCAGAACTACAGCAATAAGCCAACCTAACTGCTTTATACACCTACAAAAATGCTCCAAGACAATCTGAAATTAGGTGGGCTAGTAAGGGCATTTGATTGGCTAGAATTGTGTACAATGTGAAACAAAAGGGAAGGGATGGTGCAGACTTGAGAAAACCAGACCACTTCTTGCACTATTCTCTAACCAGATTGCTATCACATAACCGAAAATCATAAATTGATTCCCTATTATCGACCAAATTTAAAAAAAATAGGGGGGGGGCGCAAGCCAACTAGAAAAGTCTCTTTTTCCATCTGTGAGAAAAAGCAGCATTTTTACAAGCCATATTATACCTTTTTGTGCCGCACTTCTGATATGTGAGAACAAAGACTAGAGTAAATATCATGTGTGATGAGAAAATCAAATCACCGCAACCATGTGTGATGCCCCGAGGAACTGCATGGTCAACAAACCAAATTAGCTCAAAAAATCATGGAAAATAACATCCAAAAGATCAAATTAAAACAATGGTTACTGACAATTCATTAAGAGTACTTCGAATAGACTTTGTGGATGTGGCAACCTGGCAAGTTTTGATCCCTGCAATGCAGAAGAACTACCCAGTTATATATCTTGATTTGAAGCTCCAATTTTTAATTCATATAAATGAAAAGGAAATGTTCAAACTAAAAGAGCAAGTAGATTGATGTGTTCCATTCATTTAGTCCTTTTCATTTCTTTAAAATAGGAGGAGGAGGAAATAGACATATTAGACATTCTACCTCACGACAATGATAATTTGGACCTGGAAGCTGGGTGGAATAGAATGTGATGATCCGGAGAAATTGAGAAGCCTAGAGAAGAAAAATAAGTCAGAGAAACTGTCAGAAGGCATAGGAGAAATGCATATTCTCCTAAAACAATCTGCAAACCAAAGTGTTTTTAGTGCTAGCTTACAAGTTTCAAATAGCTATCTCGGTAATTTTCCCGGCATGGCATTGTTTGTATATCATTTCAGGGCATACAAGTTTCTCGACAAAAGAAAAAGAACTTAGAAATAGATTGGCACTTACAACTAGAAATGCAAGAACCCTGCACCAAACTAGAACTGTGTAGATCTTTTTGCTCTTGAGGATGAAAGGATGGAAAGTCCACTGCAACAGAACATGTTCCCAATTAAGGATAAAAGAATAAAAAATTTAGCTTTGAAGTCAGTCAAGCAAAGCTGGAAATTAAAGAATAAACACCACAAAAATGGGAAAAAATATAAATATGAATACATAGATAAACAAAACAATGGGTAACTTCACAACTATTTTTTATCAAGCATCGCTTCACCTATAATGTAAATAACCAAAAATGTTTATCATGGTTCCTAGCAAGCACAACCATTTAATAAAAGCTGCATGGGCATGACATTGAATAAGATATGGCTTCAACAAACTTGTTGAACTTAAATTCAACTTAGATAGGAAACAGCCCCACATTGAGTGAAAGATAGATTATCAGAACCAGAGGAGATTTTAAAATCATTTTCCTATCCATAAAATCATCAGATATGTAAGGTGGCAGAGACTCTGAAGTATAACCAGACTCTAAGCAAAGGGATTTCTTCACCATGAGCATGTGATTTGAATATACTTTATTGATAAGAACTACTTCCCCACCAATCAACGCAAAAGCTTTTTCAATAGTACAACAATGACAACACTATTACAGAATTCTAGGCATATGCGCGAGTTAAGTGTAGTTCGACTGCCAATAATAAACAATAAAGATCCCATGATTAAACTATTTAAGGCTTCACCTCTAATAAACAGTGTTACTATCCTGATGACTCTATGATTCAAGAAATGGCAAAGCACATTTGAACTCCATGTGCATTTGATTTTAATATAGGGATATATTAAATCCAGAAATCCTGATCACAAAGGAGGCAGGAATATAACCTATTGAAAAGAAGTTGTCAATTAGGAAAAGTGGACAGGGAAAACGAGGTCAGAAAATTAAACAAGAAGTGGCAGTGGGATCAAAAGTGTAAGGGAAACTATACTGTAACCTTACCACAACAAAGGATAGAAAGACAGTGGTGAACAGCGTCTCACTAATGTAGGCTTTATCTTGCCCAAGCTCCTGAATTATCAAACATGGTTAGACAATGGGAAACCGGGCAAACCAGAAAAGGGAGAGAAATGAAATGCTAGCACCAACCGGAAGAAGAAAGAACCCAACATCCTGCAATATTGGCCCTGGGCGATGTAGATAATGAACTCCTCGGGCAGCCAAACCATGAATGTACTGTGGACAAAAACCATGCATTACAGATGTTAGGAGATAAACATCAAACTAGAATCAGAAGGGCAAAAAAATAAGATGGGGAAGTGCAAAAACACAAAAACTCAACCTAAAAATCTGATGGGACAGTGCATAAAATTTAAGATATCCTATTAAGTAAAATCACATCACAAGTTGATCAAGATGACCATCGAACGCACTAGTAACACATGCCCAGAATATGCAATTCAGCAACTCAAAACAGCACGCACTGTATTAGTGAAATCTCACAAAAATTGTTAACATGGGAAAACAGATGGGGAATTTAACTTATGCTTGTGGTGTTTATTATTCTTTATTGAACTTAACACACGCTTATGCTAAAAGTATAAGTTTTCTCTCAAGGTGGGGCAAACGACGACAATAAACCTTTACCAGATCCTTCACCCTTTTTCACAGTCCTAAAAATCGAACTAACAAATTGACCAAAGAATTCAAACATTAAAGTCATTGAAGAAGAAAAACAAGAGAGTAAGGTAAAGGGATAGCAAACAACAACAACAACAATAATAATAATAAGAGAGGAATTGAATTGAATGGAGACCTGAAAAATTAAACCTCCAAGAATGTATTTCCAATTATCTGCAAGTAAATTGATCTCTGTTGTCGTCTCTGCACATATTCTCTTCCATAACTTCACACACCAAAACAAAACCATTTAATCGAAAATCAAATTCACAAATCATAGGAAGATTAAAAACATAAATAATTCAGAAAATAAAAACCTTAGAAGCCTCGCGACCAATGTAAAGACTCATCTTGCTGTTATTGGGTTTGTGTATGTTGGGTTTTAAGCACCAGTTCCATAATACCTCAGAACCCAGCTGTTAAGGTCATCATCATCATCATCATCATTCTCCTCAAAATCCAAACATAATCAAAAACCTCTACACTTTTCAACTTGAAATTCGAAACCTCTTCGGTTCTTCACCGATCGAGATCTCCACTGAAAGAGTGAAAAAATCAAATGACGAGTTTATAAGAGGAGGAAAACAAAAGTAAAAAGCCCTGTGCCTTTGGATGGATGTTTTATTTTCTTTTCTTTTCTTTTCCTTTTAATGGTTGCAAGTAGAGAGAGAGAGAGAGAACGCGAGTTGTACACGGAGAGACAGATTGACGAGAAAGAAAGTGGAGAAAAGGGAGGGATTTATACTCTACTATTTTCAACTTTCAAGGTTAATAAAAATTGGAAGCTAGTGCTTTTCTCCCTCCTTTCGTTAACAAGAGGGGGAGAGAGGGACCCTTCTTATGTACGATGCGATCTTACTAGGAAAACGAGAGAGATTTTCGACAGACATGTAGATGTTAGAGAGAAAGGAGAAGATTCATTAAAACTCACTCCTATCATTGCTTACCACGTGTATTTATTCAAACCTTAATAATTTCCTCTAATTACATGCTCAAGACACAATTAATTAATTAAAAACATTATTTTTTTTGTTATCAAAAATCAAATCATTGAATTGATTTTAATACTATATTTATTTCATGGAATCTGGTATTATTGCTTGGGGAAATACATAGATAGTAGCTGTTTGAAATGTTTTCTCCAACTTGTTAGATATTTGTTTTTAATAAATAAATAGGCTTTTTTAGTGTTTTATTGCATAAAAAAAGTTTTTAATATTGAATGAAAAGTTTTATATCTTAATAAATAAATTGAGACTCATCTGTGTAAATAAATAAATAAATAAGTCATTGATGATAATTAAAAATAAAACTGAAAAAATCAAGAAATATATATAAATCAAGATATTTGATCTCATAACACAAATCATTTACCTAATTATATTTAATGAATTTATTTATTAAGATCAATTTTTTATTTAGTTAAAAAATAATGCAAACAAATGCACACAAGAAATAGACTGGATCAAATAAAAAGAAAATGCTATTATACAAGTATGCACATATTATAAATATTATATAAAAAATTATTTTTAAAAAAATAATCTATATAAAACTTAAAAAAATCATAAATAAATCAAAATAATATCTTCAAATATTAAATACAAACAATATAATTTATAATAAAAACTTTTATAAAAAAAAGCTAAATAAGAAAAAATAAAAACTAAAGAGAAGGGATATTATTTGAAACATAAATAAAAAAAATATTTTTAAAAATATGTATTCAAGGAATGTATCAATAAAAATAAAAATTAGAATTAGAATGAAAAAATAATAAAATGATAATCTAGGTGTTGGAAGCACTTTTTAAGAAATAAAAATTAAAACAAGCGATTTAGGTTAAAGCTCGGTTGAGGTTAGTAAGATGAAAATGCACCTGCAAGGAAGTTTTATAATTATTTGATATCGGGGGCATTTAAGTTTTTTTATTGATCGTTTAAAAAAAATGATAGTAGAGCCCGGAAAAAAGTTCTATTTTTTTGTCTGAAATGTTATTTTGCTAATTTTATTGTTAAATAAAATACAAAAAACCCCTTTTACCCTCTATGAATATTTAAAAGATAGATGTATCTGTATGAAAAGACTATGGTATCATTCATATTGGTCATGAGATCACCATGATCCCATTAGAGGAAAACCTGAAAAACAAATAAGTAAAATTCTTAATCAAACAAATATCAAGGGATGAAATTAAATAAAAAAAACAATGCAAAACAAAATAAATAACAATTAAAAGAATTATAACTAAATTCAACATAAAGACCAATTGAAGTTAAATGTTAGGGGAAAATTTAAATGTTCAGAGATGAAATTAAATAAAACAAATCAATTAAGAAAGTGATTTAAAAAATAACAATTAAAACAATTGGCACCAAACTTGATATAAAAATTTAATGAAAAGAAATGTTCAATGATGGAATTGAAGAAAAACAAATAAATTAAGAAAATGATTGAAAATGAAAAAATAACAATTAAAGGAACGATTACCAAAAATGATATAAAAAAACTAACAAAATCAAACAACTAGGGACGAAATAGAAAATAAAATCTAATTAGAAATAAACAACAATGTAAATAAAACAATTACAATTAAGAGAAGAAGAATTGAATAAAAAGAAAAGGAAATTGAAAGGTTTGGATAATTTTTGAATGGTCAGTACACAATCCGAGTAAGAAAGCGATGGGAAAAAAGAAAAAAAAATATAAATTGGCGTCAAACCATATCTCATTACTATACACACACCACTAGGAAGGAAGATCATGCCAAGATGCATCCAATGACGTGGTGAAAGCTTGATTTCAACCACCGTCGTCAATCATATACGTCGTTCGAAAGCGGTAAAACTGTCGTCGCGTACTAGACACGCGTTGACAACCTATGACTAAACAACAATAACAAAAAAACCTTTATGAAATTACAATCAAGCCCTTGAAGCCAGTGCTGAAAAATTTGAATAGAAAGTGTAATGGAGTAATTTAATTGTTCATAAAAAAATAAAAAAAAATACAAGAACTAAATAACAACAATAAAAAACTATTGGAAAATGACAATCAAACTCCTAAAACCAGAGCTAACAAATTTGCACAATAAAGGTGCATGTGTAATTCAGTTGTTTATGATAAAATTGAAATTATCATACGATTCGGATCAAAAGTTCTAATTGTTTATTTTTAAGGACAATATGGCAACTGCACTATTATTAAAAAAATAAAAACACGGTGTTACCCTCAAACAAATAAAAAAAGACAAATTAGATGCGTGCCAAGACTATTATACCCTTCAAATAAATCTTTAAAAATTAAAAGATGACTTGTAAAAGAGTAATTTTATTGTAACCTTATACACGTATTTTATTGTAGATGGGCTACAATTAAATAAAAAAAAAAGAGCACGGGTTTAGTATTTTACTTAATAATGTGACTAGTTTGTTAGTTTATCTAAAACCAGGCAAATAAAATAATTCTCAACCCGTTTTTTATCCTCATCTTCGAGCCAACTGACAGGTATTTTAAATAGATTATTCACAGTAAAAAAGAGACACTGTAATTTCCTTTCAAACTTTAAATAATAAAAACATGGGCCCACTCAACTACCAAAGAGGCTGCAAAAATAAAACTGTGAAAACAAAAACAACAGATATTCTCTCCCTCGAAAGACTACATGTTTTTGTTTTACCTGCTGCGAGGGGGGAGGGGTTAAAAATCCAGGTCCATTCCGGCCATGGCCTGCCTGCAACATCTTGTTACTCTTATTAATTCCGGTTGGAATTTAATGAGATGGAGTGATGGATCAACGAGACTGTTTAATAAAAAAAAAGGTAGATGAGGCTCAAGTCACGGGTATCATGGCTCGGCCGACGAGGGAGAAAGAGACGTCCCAGTTTTCAAAATTTGAAAGAGCATGCTTCTGATCTTAATTCTTAAACCGGTACAATCATGTTCATGCACGCCACGTCATTTCTTTTCTCTCTCTGTCTCGTAATCAACGAGGATACACGTACGCGCCCACCACTTGTCATCACCTGATCACTGCCTGCTCCCATCTGTTCAGACGGTTATTTCCCAAATTACTCCCTCCTTCTTTTGCATATTTTAAGATGGGTAACTCCAGCTCATGTAATGATTCAGCGTGCTTAACATTGCCGTGCAATGTACTTTTTTAAAGTTTTTTTTTTATATATATTAATACATTAAATTTATGAAAATAAAACACTAAAAAATATGTAAAAATATTTTTTTTATATATATATATATTTTAAAATAAATACAGTTTTTAAAAAACACATAAAAGAAAAGTCCACAACACTCTCGAATAGATTCTAACTAGTGTATTTGTATATCAATCAATTGGTTTTCAAAAGTAAAACCCTATTTTGAAAAATTAAAAAAGAATATTTGTTGATACATTTAATAATTTTTGAACATTACTAGTTTGATTCTATGCACTACACTGTGAGAAGAAATATTTTTTTCTCAACGCAAAAAAAAGTGCTGACATTGTTAAATGTTTTACTATCAATAAAAAATTATTGCAAGCTTAAAATGTTTTATATGCATTTAATAAAATAAATTAAAAATTATATGTATTAATAAATGATAATAAATATGTTGATTACAACAAAAAAAAATGAGTCTAGAAGTTAAAATAAAGATGTTATTTTTTTTTATAAAAAAAGGGTTGAATATTTGTTCCAATTATAATTTAGATCTCAATAGTTTTAATTAATTTAAATCAATAAATTTTATTTTTATTTTTTCAAATGAACAACATCAAAACTTATTATTAATATTGCGAAAGCTATATATAAAACCAACCAAAACAAAACATCAAACTTAATTTTAAATCAACTTAATAATTAAATTGAAAATAAAAATAATCAAATAACAAGAAAAAGTTAGAGAAAAGAAACATTATGTGTAATTATTGTAGCTCACGTTTGATTGTGTCTTTCTTTTATTTTGTATTTTCATAATTTTTTTCTTATATTTTCTTAAATATTTATAATTTCAAATATAATTTCATAATTTACTGAGTATTATATAATTATAAATATCATAATCTTATATTTCATGTAACGTATTAAATAATTAAACTCAATTAACTCAAGTTATCACTATCCAAACAAAATTTTCTTACATTAAAAAAATTAACCTAAATTGCGGCTGCGTAAAGCAGACAAAAAAACAAAAAAAAAATCTAGTTACACATTAGAACGGAAAGGAACCACACATCAAGTAGACGGTTTATACACAGTAGAACATATCATACACATTAGAGTAAAAAAAACCTCCACCTAGCTACTTTAGTGTTCTAAATTCTACCTCCAGGGTCAGGTTATGGTGCAAATTCTGTATACTGGCAACCGCTTCTTGATGATAATAATAATAAAAAAAATTGTATAAATGATGAGAATTCCCTGCTGGAAAGTGTAAAATAACCCACATACCTTCTATTTTTACCACCGTAAAAAACCATGCAAATGTGGAAATTTAACATCATCTTCTATTATCAAACATCATTCCCAAATTAATTAAGACGCATGCAAATATATAGTTCATCCAATGCATATGCGTGAGAATAGATCATGCATGGTTCCAAGACCATGCATGATCTGGTAAAATTGCAGAGTGCATATATGCTTGGGTCATCAAGTGCGTTAGATTGCAAGGTTCGAAGACGACAAAAATAGGAGGACGTCGGGGTAAAATAGGTTAGATATAAAAACAAAACGGCTCTTAAAAAAGGATCAAATTACCTCTAAGTGTTTTTTCAATTAATAAACAGTCAAAATGGTATAATTTTGAGACGGAAGATAGTTGAATCAGTAACAACTTACTCGACACTTTTATTAACAGTCAAAATAGTTGCTTTTACAAGGGTTAATTTAGAACTATATATTTGTAGTCAAGTTCATGTTGGTTGAGATCTTCTTAGAGCCACCAATCCCAATCGTTCAACAAACATGAAATGGTCTTATATAGTGGAAAAATTACACATCCGGCCACTGTTATCATTAACTCACTGCTTCCAACACAGAGAGACTGATCACACACGCTGGCATCACAACCGAGCCTTTTAGAATCTGTTTTTTTTTTTGTGTGTTTTATGAATATATTTTTAAAAAATAAATTTTTTTGTTGTTTTAAATTAATTTTAAATACTTTAAAAAATAATGCTACTATAATACTAAACAGATGTGTATATATTATATATTAACTCACTACTTAATAATTATATATTTATTAAGAGGGGATGGAAGACTTTGTCCAAGCTTATATCACATCACACATTATTTTGGCGGTTGATTAACCCTCTTGATGACATGGAATATTTAATTGTCAACCATAGCCATAGTGATATTCATCTAGAATTTTGACTAAATTGCAACTTAACAGAAAAACAACTTGTCTTTTGTTATTATTATTATCCTCTTGACTTTTGGGTAGGCATAAAATGCACCGGGTTTATTTGAAAAGGCCAACGGAACTTTAATTTTTATAGCCCCTCCCGCTCATGGAGTGAGCAATTACAGTGCTAGAAGAATTTACGGGTCTGTCCATGAATTAAAATAATGTTTGGAAACGTATTAGTAATCTTGTTTTAAGGTTTTTTTTTTTAGAAATACATTAAAATGATAAAAATTAAAAAAATTAATTTAAAATAAAAAATTATATTTTAAACAAATAACGTTTTGATCACATTACTAAACATCCCGAAATTAGTTGAGCGACATGACTTAGTAGATAATCTCAGAGAGTGTCAAATATGACTCTGTATAGGCATTAGTCAATCACGTTATTTTAATCAATCAATTATAATATAACATTTACCGCAACGATTAATTAAAATATTCACATAAGATTGAATCTATATAACAATTATTGTGAAAAGGATTCACATGATTAAAAATACTTCTCTTCAATTTTATTGTTATCGTGCAACTCCATAAATACAAGCAACCTTTTGGAATATATCATTAATTAGTTTTTGCTTCTTGGAAGTCTACAGAACAATAAACTACACAACAATGGAAACAAAATGAAAGTTTGACGAGTCCAATTGCGCTGTAATTGGTACTTTTTTATTCTTGTTTTGAACTCTTTTTTTTCAAGCAATCAGATATTTGAACTCAATGAAAAAGAAAAAGGAAATATGAATATGCAATGCCAATTGCATTGATCATCAAATGATGGAGATGTTTGAGTGCATGTAACTAGCAATTATTTTTTAAAATATTTTTTATTTAAAAAAACATTAAATTTTTTTTTAAAAAAAATTAATTTTGATATTAACACATCAAAACAATTCAAATATATATATAAAAATAATTTTTAAATAATTTTTTTCAAGCAATGAGATATTTGAACTCAATGAAACAAAAAAGACTATATGAATATGCAATGTCAATTGAATTCATCTAGAGTGTTTGAGTGCATGGTAGCAATTATTTTTTAAAATATTTTTTATTTGAAAATGTATTAAAATAATATATTTTTTATCTTTTAATTTTTTTTTGATATTAATAGAAAGCAATCAAAAAATAATTTTTAAATAATTTTTTTAAAAATTTAGCCAATCCCATTTAAAATGCAATCCTAAATAGAATCGATATTAGCCCACCATAGAGTTTAAAATAAAAGTATTTGCGTCGGTTGAGTTTAGATTGATAAACAATTCCAAATAGGCGAAAGAAAAAAGGGAGAAGAAATTGTATTGCGTGATTATAAATAAAATTCCAAAGAAGCAAGCACTGCAATTTGGACTTTTAGCGGTCAATGGTCAGCAGGGGCGGAGGCTTGGAGCCATCGAGCCAAGTCTGAGTCATGAGATGGAAAAGGTTTAATTAATGGTTGCATCAGTGGTGTTGGAGCATGAAAACGGGAAGGGCGGCTCGGTAAACGTGATCAAGACGTGTCAAGCAGCTTTACAGTCAATTATTCACGTGTTTGTTTTACACTTTTACAAACCTAACCCCAAGTATACGTGTGCTCATGCAGTGCATCCCCATGTATTTGTCGCCACGCTCTCTCTTATCTGAGTCTCCTATATACCCCATTGCCGTAGATGGATACCGCGAAATTGGAATAAATAAGCAGAAGAATTCAATTTCTTTTTTTATATATATTATTAAATCATATTACAAGTATTTTTTTTTCCTTTTTAATCAGAGAGGAAATTATT
>Ga0307515_10015875_pt1 | contig 13840 bp, 8 predicted proteins | sample 17_EM_MG_FD_194513 | JGI IMG/M metagenome (GOLD analysis project Ga0307515, IMG submission 194513) | Populus trichocarpa ectomycorrhiza microbial communities from riparian zone in the Pacific Northwest, United States - 17_EM | ecosystem: Host-associated > Plants > Roots > Unclassified | place... | reverse complement strand
CTTCTTGTATAAATTTTGAATAACTTTCTTTTTCTTCACCTGATTTTTTTTTCTTGGTTTTTTTTTTCAATTTTATTATTTAACATTTAGTATATTTTAAATTGGTTATCATAATTTGTTTGATTTTTTTATAAGTTTTTTATGAAATTATTACAGTCTTAAATAAATGTTTCAATATCTAATTAATTGGTATTCAATTTCACTCGTTTAGTTTTGTTATCATATAATTAAACAAAAAAAAAATTAAAAACAATTTATTAAATTTAGTTGAGTTCATAACCCAGATCACAAGTTTGGCTGATTAACTTGAATTAATTGAGAATTGACCTTCATAGCTACTTTTTATTTACTTTCAATAAGGTTATTGTTATCTCAAACAAACACACCGGTATGAGTTTGGTGGTTAATTTTGTAAAAGTTTAGTTTTTCTCATATAATTAAGTAAAAAGTAGTTTTAAAAAAACAAAGTTATATATTAAACAAAGTGAAATCCATGACCCAGATTAAGGGTTTGGCTGAATAAGCCAGGAAGTTGGGTTAATCTAATATGTTGTCGTCTTAATATTTTTTTGAGATTACAAAGTATCATCTTGATTTCTTTTTTTAAGTTAAGTTATATTTTTACTAGTCATCCAGGTTATTTTTTGACCTATCAAGTCGACTGAGTTACTCCGGAACAACTCCCACACGATTCACTTTTAGAACTTGAGCTAAAAAAGAATCAGATCGAAATCTTTCAAAATTACCTGCTGGTCAGGTTTAGTTGATAATGCCAAAGAATATTTTGTGGCCTAGAATTTTTTTATATATTTTAAAATACTTTTAGGCAACTCACAATGAAGGAGCTCATCATTTGCCCATGTTTTAAGGCTTAATTTGCAAGTTCTATTTAAAGGAAATTCATCCACCTTACAATTGTGTCTATATGATTAATTTTCTAGCATACAAATGCTTTGTTCTGCTTTCATGAGCAATGCATCCATCGTATCAAAACTAATTCCTAACCTTTAATTAGGTTTACCTGTTGATTTAGTTGTTGTACGTACGTAGTCTTTCACTTGTTCAGATATTTTTTAACAAAGATTTTAGAGAAAAGTATATTACAAATTCTTATTAGTCAATACAACAAGAGCTTACGCAAAGGGGACTGCATGACTTACAAAAAGTTTAAGAAAATGACAAAGTTTGAATGCTAAAACTTTGGTCGTTTTCTAAAAGTTTAAGGTTTGGCAAAGTGACAGCATTGAATGGTTCTTACAATACCTAATACTCATTTGATTTGGTACGTATAATATAAAACTGAATACATATATTAATTATTACTCTCTTTTTTTTTTAATTTCGAAACACAATGAACTTTAAATCCTATTGAAATGTAAGGTATAAAACCTAAATTAATATACTATTATTTCTTCTTTGAATCTATCACTATGAACAATTATACTATTATTCATCGACAAACATTGCCCAAAAAAATACTAGTTTAACCTAAATTAGATGTTCTTGATCAAATGAATGAGGAAGAAATTAAGTTTGTTGTTAATTACTTGGCGTGGGGTGGTGTCACCATTTGTAAATCCAGGTGTGAGGGGTCGGTCTCAACAGCAAGCAATTGTGGGCATCTACACCCACTATGAGATCCAAAATCAATGTCATTTAGCCAGATAATTATTAACTGCAGGCTGCCAATCAGATATCAATAAGCTGATATAATTAAACATACACATATTCTTTTATATATATATATATATATATATAGTGTTCGTGAATGTAATAACGATTGTTTTTTATAGTATTTTTACTTGAAAACACAATAAAATAATATAATTTTTTTATTTTTTAAAATTAGTTTTAATATCAAAATATCAAAACAATTTGAAAATATTTAACAAATAATAATTTTTTATAAAATGCATATTCAAACTTCATTTACAGGGGAAAAGCCAAGATAATGAGTTTTCTCAGCTTGCAAGTTTCTTTATGCAGAGAAAATCATCTTACTAGCTATTTGCATTATTAATTAAGCTACCAGCCAGCATAAAGTACAGAAGTTTTACAAAGTGGGGGTGCTCTTGAGAAGTTGAGACGTGGAGCCAGCCTGGACATCACAGGAGATACCAACACAACTGAAACTGACATCGGTCCGTTAATCATGATTGAAATCATAATCATTTGATGATTGATTCAACTTTAGCCCCAGAAGGACCTTTGTGCTCAAAAGCTGTCTCGCTAAACATTATGTTATTCTCCTACTATCATGTTTATTTTGAAGTCCAATACCCATCGAGTCTCTTATTAAATAAAACAAAAACTATAATATTAACCAAAAAAAAACCGGTACCAATCCTAACATAAAACTTTTCATCTAAATAATGTTTTCATCTGTTTTTTTTTTAATTTCAATTATATTTTTTTAATATTATATTTATTGAAAATTAAACTTCTAATTTTTCAATTTATTTTTTATGAGGTTATTTCTAACTCATGATTTGGACCTCAAGTTTAATGAGTTAACTCAATTGATCCGAGTTTTTTCCCTCATTTCTTGATTAATTTTATCCTCATTTCTATAATGTTATCTCCATTTTATTACTCGGGTCATAAATTTAGCAGATTAATTATAGTTGACTTGATTTGGTTTATTTTTAATGCTTTTTTTATTTGATTTTTTTTAATTTCAATACTGAATTGGTTAAAAACTGAACTTCATAAATTATTTTAATTTGTTTTCTATTAGGTTATTCCGGTTTCATGACCTGAGTCGTGAGTTTGACAGATTAACCCGAGATGACTCAAGTTATTTTTTTAGATCTTTTTCTACAATTTATTTTTTTTCAACTTTATCCTTCAACATTGAATTTATTGAAAATTAAGTTTTCTAATTTATCTTGAGTTGCTTTCTATGATGTTATCATGACTTGATATGTAGAAGGTTGACCCGAATCGATCCAATATAATATCTTCTTAATATTATTAAAAATAATAATTTTAAATATTTATTTTAAATCAAACTATAATTTTATTAATTACATTAATTATTTTTAAACATAATCAAGTTATTTCAGTTCAGCTCCAATGCCTTTTTATTTACAGAAGAAATTTAAGTAATGCCAAAACATTTTTTGTATTAAAAAACAGATAATTCGACCCACATGTAAGAGAGAGAGAGAGTTGTGGTGGGAGGGACTCACATTTCGAGACCACATCTTCGGAAGATTCTCTGAGCACTGGATATAATTTCGTCACCAAACAACATTAAAAATAACATGTTCCATACACTTCACTTAGTACTAGCACGATGCTACAAGACCATCTCACAAATCTATTTTTATTTAATTTTTTAATGAATAAAATATATATTTATAAGAATTCTAACTACTTAAATTCTAGCAAAAAAATGTATTTCTTAATTACAATTTTTATTCATAATTATCTTTGAAAAAAACATGTCTTTTTCTTAGCAACCTGATTTTTTTAATAAAAACTTAAAGCAATTAAAATAAATTTCATAGGAATTCCAATTATATGAATTAAGAAGGAAAAAATATTATTTTATAATCAAAACTCCCTTTTTAATTTTTGTATTTGTTTGTTTTTGAAGCATGATTTTTTAGATTAAGATTTGTCATGATCTAGAAGCAAGCATCAACTAAAAAAAAGGGTCTTAATTTACATGTAGCTATATGAAAAAACAAATTGAGAGAAGTGTATAAGAAATTTACAATAAATTATTCTCATTAAATATTTATAAGCAATTTTTTTTAAATTATACATCTTAGGTTAATATATAAAATTCATAAGGCAAATGGTAATATTACCATTTAAGGCTCTAATCTTATTTAAAAAATATGGCTTAATCTTATCTTAGGTTAATATATAAAAGTCTTTGCAATAGTCTCTTTTTTCAGTGTATGGATCCTCTGCAAAATAGGAAAAACTAAACTGAAAAAAAAATTATGTTAGACAATTGTATTACTTCCTTTTTGACAATGGATTTCTAATCAATTAAATTTTCTATTCTTAATTTCTAGAATCTCTTTCAATAATTTTAAAATTTTGATTGACTCTTCCCCTATTATTATTTTCCCTGTTTTATACTCTTCCCCTATTATTATTTTAGTCCCTACTTTTCTTAATTCCTTATTCTCTTCTTCTTATTTCTCTTCCTAAAATAAATTTACAATATTTATGGCATAAAATCATTGAAAAATCTATTTTCTTTTAACTTTTTATAGTAAGTTTGTAAAGAAAAACAATAATATTAGAAATGTTTTTCAAAATGAAATTGTCTTGTTAAGAGGCAAAAAATTTCGAAACAATTAAAAAAAACCAAAATATGTCTTATTGAGAGGTGATTACCCTCAAAACAATTAAAAAAAATCAAAACAAGTGTCATCAAGGGGCGACTACCCTTAAAATGATTAAAAATAAAAAAAAATCTTATCACATAGCCTCATCGAGAGGCGACTACCCTCATAATCAAATCATCAAATAAATAGTCTCATTAAAAGATAACTACCCTAATAATTAAATAATCTCATTGGAAGGTGACCATTATCAAAGCAAATAAAACAAAACATATTATCATCGAGAGACGATTACCCTCATATCAAATAAACAACCATAATCTCATTGAGAAGTGACTACTCTTATGATCCAATAATAAAATAAATAGTCTCGTTGGGAGGTGACTACAATCAATTTAAATTATTAAATAAATAGTCTTATTGCAAAGCGATTATCATCATAGTAAATATAGTTGTCCATGAAATATGCAAACTTTCTCGCATCATCTAGCTTCTGACGTCATGATACTAGGCTCTCTAATTCACTCAATTTTAGCTTTTGATGAGGTCATATAATTCTAAACTCTATTCTGCTTTAGGTTCTCATATTTCTTATTCCTAATTCTATCATTTTATTTAGAAATATATGTTGTAGAACCCTATCTGCCTAGTATCACCCCAAAGTTTACTTTTTATAATTCATTTTCCTTTATTCCATGTGATCTTTTGATGCTTCAATCGTAATTGTCTTCTTTTTAGCCGAGAAATGAAATTCATTCCTTTTTTTCAAATTGTTTTTAACAAGTTTATACAACTAATGTCAACATTGGTTATGTAGTGGACCAAGAAACATGAGCATTTTAGAAATAAAGTGAAAAGTCAAAGTAATAGTTGTATTAAAAAAATGAAAGAGCATGATAAAAATAAACATTTTACATAACATTTGGCCAAATTTTAACTTTTGTATTTGCATTGGATGAGAAAAGTATAATCTCAAGCATAATACTTCTTCATAACATCTAAATTTACGGGTTTTGACAATTATTTCCCATCTATCACTGATAAGATAAGAGCTCCTCTTGCAAATACTTTCTTGACTAAATATAAGCCACCATAGTTAAGTTCCCATTTACTTCAATTTTCATTAAGGATAGGCAATATCTTTTTTTATAAAACTCTAATGGACATATGTTCTTGTTGTAGGCTATAATTATTCCCTTTTAATATAGATATCCATGATAAATTACGGTAACTTGTTCTCATCAATCAAGTTCAACTATTTATACTAAATAATAGGCAATTCTCATTCTTCTAACTCTATTTCTTTTAGTATCCTTAGAGAAGGTATCTTTACTTTAAATGGCACCACCTTCATTCCGTATACTAGAGAAAAGATTTGGTCTTATAGATGTTTTCACTACAGTTCAATAACCATGCAATGCATAAGAAAGCATTTCATGCCAACTTTTATAGGTGATGACCATCTTATGCATAATTTTCTTTATATTATTGTTCGTCATTTATACCGCTCCATTCATTTTAGAATGATAAGGCGATGAATTGAGATGTTTGATCTTCCACAATTGTCATAAATCTTGAATCATCTTCCTATTAAAATTCTAAGTGTTTCAATCACTATCACTTATGACAAATAATATCAGCAAATAATGTCTCTCTCGATAAATCTTTAGACTAGTTTATAAATAACATAGGCGTAGTAAGTTGTTTCAACCTATTTTATGAAATAATCGGTTGCCACAAAGATGATTCTATGTCCATTGCTTGCCTTTGGGTTTATTAGGCCAATCACATCTAATTCCCATATTGCAATCTTTCTCCATTATTGTCTAGAAGTATCCACTCATTTGCATTTATCATATCATCATGTGTACATTGGCATGTGTAGCATAAACACATTTATATTAGCCTTCTTCATTTCTTTCTCATTTAAGCATCTCAATAAAATCTCACTGAATCCTCTTTTGTATAGTATCCCTTCATTTATGAAGTAGTCCATTACTAATATTCATAGAGTCTTTATGTCAATCTTATTTATATTGGACATACATTCTCGACTTATAATAAAATATTTTATTTTGTGATATTAAGGTTTCCCTTTTACTTCCGCATCGACTGAACAATAGTAAGCAGAATCATTTTTTATCTTGATGGATACAAGTTATACCTTTTCATCGTAACTTATATGGATCAATTATGCTAATATAATAAGTGTATCGGTAAACCAATTCTTCGCTCTACTCAGATGAGATATTCCTGGTACACCTTTATTTTATCGTCTTTTATTTATTACTCCCATTTCACCTAGCAAATTATCAATAGAGAATCACCATATACGTTAAGCTTTTCGAACTTCATTTCCAAAACAGCCTTAAGCCTGTGGATAAATGCCTTTATACTTTGCTAGGTTATTAGTGCATTCAAACTATAATCTGATCGCCACTAGGTTCTAATCATCTATTGGTGAAATAAATATAGCACCCACACTATTACCATAAATGTTTATTAACCCGTCAAAGTATCTTCATCTGAATCTTCTCTATTTTAATCATGATGATCCCTTTATTCAAGAATTTACATTATAATAGTCATCAATTGTATTATCTACTAAATGATTCACTATGGCACTCTTATTCACTAATTTCTAGTCATGTAAACTATATCAAATTCTACCAGCAATTTTATTGGATAAATTGTGTTTTCAAAGATATACTTGATTAGATCCATATTGGATATCAACCAAATTGTGTAATAGAGCATGTATTGCCTAAATGTTTTATGCACTCTATCTTCAGCCATAACAAATATTTCCAATGAAAGTGTATTGAGATTCACAATAAGCAAACTTCTTGATCAAGTATCAAATTTCTTGTGCTTTCCTTCTATATTCATCATGTTGACCCAAAAGACATCTTATAACAATTTTTTTCTAGTCAGATACATGATCAACAGTTTTCCTGGTATTGGTGGAAAAAAAAATGGATTTTATAGATATTGTCTTATCTTTTCAAAAGCTCATTGATAGTCTTCATCTTTGAATTATTCTTTCAAAACAATCAGAAGATCAACTTATAAGTCAATGATAATTGTGAGATGAACTGAGTTTTGTAGTTCAAATACCCTAGAAAGCTTCGTACTTCCTTTTCTATCCTAGGATATAACATATCCAATATTGCTTTAACTTTGTTGGGATCAATTTTAATACCTTTATGGCTCACCATAAACCCTAATAATTTTCTTGTCTTCACCCCAAATATGCACTTTGATAGATTCAATTTGAGCCCATACTTCCTTAACCTCTCAAAAAGCTTTTCTCAATATTTGGACATAAGAGCTTTCTTGACTTGCAGACCATGTCATCTACATGTACTTCGATCTCTTTGTTAATCATGTTATGGAATAAAGTCATCATTACTCACTAATATGTTGCCCTCACATTCTTCAACACGAAAGGCATAACTTTGTAATAAAAGGTTCTCCATAATGTGATGAAAGTGGTCTTCTCGTTGTCTTTCTCCACCATCTTAATTTGGTTGTACCCTGGAAATTCATCAATGAATAATTATATGGAATTCTTGGTAGTATTGTCCATAAGTATATCATAATGGGTAGCAAAAAATCATCATTAGGGCTTGCCCTATTCATATATTTGAAATCTACACACATTTTGAACTTCTCATCTTTATTTTAGAATTGTTAAAATATTTGATACCCACTGATGGTATTCAACCACTTCTAATAATCTTGCTTCCCACTGCTTGCATACATCTTCCTTTACTTTGATCATAATATATGGTATTGTTCTTTTTAATTTCTGCTTCATTGGCTTGTAATTTGGAATTAATGGTAATTTGTGTACCGATATTAGCGTCCAACCTTGGTACATCCATATAAAACCATGGACATACATTTGTATATTCTTTTACCAAAGTTATAAAGTTGCTTCTTTCTTCTTTAATGATCAATGTCCTAAACTTTAATTATTTTTCATTATCCTCAATGTCTATATTTACTAACCCCAACTCTTCTTGATTTTGTTTTATAGGCCACTCATTTTATTCAATTAATTTGGAAAATCCATACATGTCTTGCTAACCCCTCTCTTCCTCATCCATTGTAAATTTTCATCAAAATTAGGCTAAACCTTTTCAAAATAGTTACTCTTTATTTTTACATAATGGTCATTTTAGATATTCCTATAAAATATGTCTTATAAATAAAAAGATGGTAAAAAAAGCAAATAATATATGCAAATAAATGAATTGCATGATCTTTTATTAATATTAAATGAATAAATTATTTAAGTCAACAAGTAAAATTTTATTTCCAACATCATAAGACGAATGCAAAAATAAAGCAAATGATAATTATTTAAAAACAATATGGATTTCTTTGGTGAACCAATTGTTGAGTTCGTTAACTTCATGACATTTCTTAATAAGTTGGGCTATATTTATATCTTTGCTTAATGTGTTGATGGTTAGCTGTGGAAGAATTAGAATCTCGGCATTCATTAAGGTAGGTATGAGAAGTTTCACCATATTCTTAGCATCATCCTCTAAAAGAATACCCATTATCATATCTTGAAACAACTTATTCAAACTTGTATGTTTTTCTAATGGATTGATGATGTATGCATTGTGAAGAAAGGTCTTATGGATGTGAGGAATATCCACTTTCTCATCTTTAGCCTTGCTTCCTCCAATCCAAGCCATTCTCTTTTCTCTTTTCAACTCTGTCATCCTCTAGTTGTCCTTTTGATTAGGTTTGAAACCGAAGACAAAACATTGATCTATGTTCTTTAACTTTATATAGATCATCCTTTCTCATAACCCATTCTCAAAGATAAGAGTTAGCAGTATCCTTTCTCATAACCTGCAAAACAACTTGGAATTATTGTGGCTTGATTTCCAAACAATATCAATATCACCAATAACTTGCCTTTGTGTCCCATCATAAGCCTAAGCCATTATCTTATTAGTTTCTATATGCATCCATCAGTAACCTTTCAAAACTACACTTTAAAGGAGATTGAGAAATGAGTCATTATCAATAAAGACTTTGGCAATCATAGTTCTTGCACTTGATTGTGATGTACAATGCCTTGTTATGCCCAGTACCTTTCGGACCCAACTCATCTTCTTTAAAGTACAAGTAATTGGTGGTCTCAATCTTGCTTTCCAAATGCTTTATGGATTTGAAAGTAATGTCTCAAGAAACATGGGTTTCATTTAAGATCTTTTATAATGCTTATGGTGTGGTTTTGAGCTCAAGATTAGTGAAAGCAATGAGATTATGGTTGGGTTCTTCTTAACTAACAAACCATACTATATTTACCATGTTTTATCATCTTGAGGAACTTGGTAGCCTCATTCTCATCCACCAGTTTCTTCATCTTAAGTTCTATTAGTTGAACATTTAACCTTATTCCTTTTCTTTTTGCTTTTCGAGCTCTCTTAGGGTGTATCATCATCCATTTCAAGTTAAGCAGTCCACTTCTTTTATTTTAGTCATAGAAGTTTGTATGATCATAGGGTCTGGTCTATATGGAAATGATATATATAATCACAGGGAAGTGCTTGATAATAATCATAATTATAAGACATTGTCTTCTTTAAAATCAACTTAGGTGGTTTATCTTTACAAGATTGGTATCGATAAGAAGCATACTCAACCTTCTCAGTAACTACCATATTAATTTATTGTACTTCTTTACCATTTTCAAACCTGAATACGTCGATCATTATCAAGGTCTTAACCTCTAGGTGGAACTTTTCACAAGCATCAATATCATGCCTATAAAATGGTGAAATTTGCAAAAATATTTTGTATGCAATGCATGTTGTATTGCTTTTGAGTTGTTAGCATAGTTGATGATGTTCAATATATAAAACAAAGTGGTCATTGGTATGTTCATAATTGTTTTGTCTTGATTGATCATTGTATCTTCAAATATCAATATATATACACTCTTATTATTTTGGTCCATATGATTTGGAAGGGGGTTGGTTTTTATATTAGGTGAATTTGAGTCAGCTTTAAAAGTTATCCACCATTGTTTAATAAGTAGACCAACTCATTTCATGAATGCATTACAAGTCTTAATACTATGGATTATCGCTTCTAAATGGTGATCCCATTTCTCCTTTGGCTTGTACTAGTATAGGTAAGGTGGTTGTATTAGACTATAAGGTATTAGAGAAATTTTTCCTTGCTTGATCATGTGTTGGTATAACTATTTTAAAGGTATAAAAATTGGTGGTAATTGCTCTTGGTATCTATTTATGTTTTGATTACATGATTAATTATTATAGTAAGGTCAAGAATTTTAGTAACAGGGTTGTGGTTACAATCAAAAGGTTAAATGTTTTTGTATTATAGGAATTATAGGTTTTGAGAGAATATGTTAACCATGGTTGTGGTTGGTATTTTTTATGGCATATGACATGATGGATAATGTATGGGACATGTTGGTATAACTACTCCACTTGTTAAGCCACAAATACAATGTCCACAAAACTTGCAGACTTGTTTCCTAATAGGTACTTATAGAACGAGCTCTCAAAAGTGTTGATGAAGAGAGTGACCGACTCTCTTTTAGAAAAGCGGGTTGGATCTGAGATGCAGTATCTTGCCAATGCTGAAAATATTTTTTTATTGATTCCTTGGCCTTCTTCTCCATTAGTTGTAAGCTTGTTTGGTCAAGGGCCACATCATTTTTGAAATTATACTGATGTATGAATGGATCTATTAGATCCTTCTAATGTTTAGTCTTACTTCATCTAGGCTCATATACTAGGAAAGTGTTACACCACTTAAAATTTCATAGAAAAAATGAATGAGTAATTTATTATCCTTAATTAATCTTGTTATTTTACTATAATAGATCCTCATGTGGGTTTTGGAATATCCAACATTGATATACTTGGTGAATTCAAGTACTTTAAACCTTCACGAGATAACTATATCTTGTACTAGATGCATTTCTAAAGCCTTTGTGGAATCAATTATTCCTTCAAATGCTCTTAGGCGTTCTTTGATGGAAGAGAATTTCTTGGCTTTTTTTTCTTCCTTATACTTTTTATTCAAACCATCTTCTCTAATTGGATCTGGAGTAAAAAGTCAATGTTACTTGTTGATTTTATGGTAACATTAATAAAGTATATAAAGCTTTCAGGAATTGAGTATCAAGTGACATTTTTGGAAACTCAGCATTAAATGTGGCTTCTAGCTGTGTACTACCTACTAGGTGAGGGTGAAAACCTGATGGTATATCTAGCATTCTAAAAGCCATGAAAATATGTTGTGTACTTTCTTTGTTCTTCATTCTTGTTCTAAGTCTAGTGTTGAAAGTGATCGAAGGAAGTTTAACCTTTCGAGGATGAGCTATGTTTTACTATTTGTCAATTAATGAATGAGCATATAAATATGCATGCTAAAACTTAGATAATAGGTGACAAGAGTTGTTAAATTTTTTGATATATTCAAGAGATATTCTCAATTTGTGATCTTTTAAAGGAGGATTTTTTATATGATTTTTCCATGATCAGTAGAATTCAATCACAGAGGAGTATTTATAATGCAGATTGATTGATAACATTGACCTATAAAAACATGTTAATCCATCTATTATGAGAATAAAACTTGAATTTTTTTTAGTCATTCGAAGATGTGAGAAATACTTTAATGCATTGTCCATATATTTTGGGAAGGTGATATTCAACCTCTCTTCATCCTTTAATGTGAAAATAGCTTAAATTACTAACCCCTACATTTTAAAAAGAAAATATTCAATATTAGATTCATTCAAAAAATAAGGAAATAGATAAAAATAGTTCACTAATACAATTGACTACTCCTTGTCATATGCTCTATAAACTCTATCACTCTAAGATATCTCCTCTAGAAAATCCTGATAGTTTGTCAGGTAGATCCTAAAATACCTTCAATGACCCTCACCCTTACCTCTAATATTTTTATCTTATCATGCTTGACATCCTCGGAGTATTTTATCTTGTGAGACTCATTAGCAGATGCATCCATAGATATTGGGGCTGACGCAGGTATGGTCAGTTGCAAGAATACCATATTGCAATTGGATTATAGCCTGAGCTTGGGCAAAGGTCACAGGACGATTAGATGGGCCTTTACAAGAGATATTTTTAAGTGTTTGCTCGAGTGGACTGGTAATGCGAGCCATGATGAGTTTCAAGGAATCCAACTACCCTTGAAAATAAGCATTATGACGAGCACATTCCTTATCTTTCATGTTTCTTCGTCGAAGTCTAGTGTTGTAGATTCTATGGGTTTGAATTTTGCAAGGACCTATATTTCAACCTATACATGCATAAATAACATTTAAAACCCCAAAATATGTATACATGTATGCTCATATATGAATGCAAATAAGAGTATATATACACATAAAGAAATAAATTAGCCTGTTTAAAGAGCTAATACATGACCTCTTTTTTTTTTAATACAAGTAAAATCCATAGTCTGATGAATCTAAAGAGATCTTTTCCCAAATCTTCATCTCAGTTAAATCCCATACATGTTAGAGAGTACAATACAAAAGAGTAAGATTCCTATACATCCTTGTTTTTAACATGTGGAGAGATAAGATTCCTATACATCTCTATTCATCATCAAAAGCAATACCTATATTAGCTATATTTTGAACGAAGGCTGAAACATCATTAAAGTATTCCTGGTATCTGCTAACACTATTATTGATTAGAGAGGCCTATACTCGCAGTTTATTTGCCTTTCGAGCTACTCTATCAATTAACATGTTTGTATGTTATATTTTATAATGGAACAAAGTGTTGTCTTGGAGCAGTGCACTATTGCTTATGGCTGGTAACTCATTATTTCTATTCATTATCTGAAAAGTCCTTTCCAAATATTGGATCTGATCTCTAGCCCTTTACAGTTCTTCTTGCTCAATATCATGTTCAGTTATCTTTCTGTTCATCTGGATATCAAATATGTTGATGCATTCTTGCCATTCTTTAAATTTCTGCCTTAGTTAACTCAGCTCTTCCTCGACCTCTAAATATTTCCCTCTCAACCTTTTTAATTCCTCTTCTTGTATTTCTAGCTCATATTAAACCATGATGACTCGTTTTATTAGGGCATTCTTTCGTAGTCCTTCATGTCTGATTCATCTGTTTTTTTTTTAATTTCTCTTTCATCATCAGCTTGATCGATATACCGAGCTCTCAATCTTCTCTTCTTCAATGTTGAGATTAACTAACCTATTATTTTCTTTCTCAACTTTCAACCTCTTTCTAACACTATCTCTTTTCTTTTTTAAAGAAGCAATCATTTCTTTGTCAGCATTTGTTTTGCCCTTGAAAACCCTTTTTAGAGTAACTAGTTCTTTTTCCATCATCACATTTTGTTTACCAAATCATCGTACTTGATCACCTTTTTTTTCAAATGCTCTTAGATCTCTTGTGCAATCTCCTCAGATTTTTTGTCTATATTTTGTCATTCATTGACAAAACTATCTTTACATGCCTTTTTCTTAA
>Ga0307515_10015874_pt1 | contig 13840 bp, 17 predicted proteins | sample 17_EM_MG_FD_194513 | JGI IMG/M metagenome (GOLD analysis project Ga0307515, IMG submission 194513) | Populus trichocarpa ectomycorrhiza microbial communities from riparian zone in the Pacific Northwest, United States - 17_EM | ecosystem: Host-associated > Plants > Roots > Unclassified | place... | reverse complement strand
GGGACAAGACGATTCGAATCTGGGATGCCAAGACAGGTGCTGCAGTTGGCAACCCTCTGGAGGGGCATAGCAACTCTGTGTGGTCCGTCGCCTACTCTCCCGATGGGCGGCATATCACCTCTGGATCTGAAGACAACACGATTCGAATCTGGGATGCCAAGACAGGCGCTGCAGTTGGCAACCCTCTGGAGGGGCATAGCAACTATGTGTTGTCCGTCGCCTACTCTCCCGATGGGCGGCATATCACCTCTGGATCTCATGACAAGACGATTCGAATCTGGGATGCCAACACTCATACCGGCGTTCGTAGGCCTCTGGAGGGAGAAATTCCGACTGCGCTGTCCGTTGCTTCCTCTCCCAATAAGCAGCACATTGTTTCTGGATCTAATACCAATACCATCCGTGTGGAGGAGCCATTTTCCCATCAGCCATCCTCCTCTTGCAATCCACTCCATGCTCATTTCTATTCACGGCCTGACTCGGAGGGTTGGGTCAGAGACTCAGACGGCGGCTTACTCTATTGGGTACCCCTAGATTGTCGTAGAGGCCTCCATACAGCCATTCTCATTACAATTCCCTTTATACCTGATGGTCGACTAGTTTCTCTTGATTTTACAGACTTTGTCTTTGGAACCGCTTGGACCCAAATTTTCAACTGTGCACAGCGCTAACCATGCTTTCCTCGTAACCTTTTGCATACTTTGGTTTATGAAATGATCTGTGGTTATTGAAGCTCAATCCCATCTTCCTTAAGCTCCTCATTGTGTCCCAATGCATCCGACGTGGGGTGTCGCTTTTAATGATCTGTGGATCGACGACTGTATTAGGACTGTAATGATCCGACGTCATTCGTGACAGTACAACAGAATAGTATTTATTTGTATAGACAATTAACCAACGCAACCAGCGGGAAGAGACGGAGAATAATTCAAAGAGGGGAGGTAGGACTTTGAAGACTCATTAGATGCAATGGGGGAGACAAAGACGAGTCATGAAAAAAAGAAAAGAAAAAGAAAAATTGCACTACTGAAAGTTACCACTCACCGAGCACCCCCCACTCACCGAGCACTGTGCTCTAGATTCATTGTACATAGCTAGTTAGGTGTCCCAGATATAGAGATATATGTATTATTCTTCCTGCCTGCATTTGAGACATCCCGCCATTCAACATGAGCCATGGTCAGTGGCTATGCAAATATTGCCCGCCTGAGTTTTGTGACACAAGTGGGGTGGGCAGGAACCTCCAGCAAGGCATCTAAAAAGTTAAAATAATTCCTTCACAACTGTTAGATACTTCTATTGGGCTTCAAATTCTTTCTACCATCCCCGATCGTGGCTGGAACAGCATGGCCTCCAAGCAATCTGCTGCAACACTGCTCAAGGCACTGCTCAAGGCACAATCCTGGTGTAAAGGGAATTGTTGCTACTTCTCAGGTGTATTTGACATCGATTCAGGCAATAGGGAAGGAACAACAGAATGCAGCCACAAGGAAAGGGGGCTCACAAGGGATGCAGGGAATGAACACAGAGGAGAAGGACAGACGAAGCAAGATATGGAAGATTGCAGAAGCTGAGTACAATGAGCGAAAGGCTGAGATGAAGAGAAATGGAATGCTTGTCAAACATGCTGGCAAGAAACTGCTGCTCAGGTGGTTTAATGAGGCCAACTATCCTGAAACACTTTTTCAAGAACATAGGAACTCAAATAAAGCCTCCTCCCCCCCTGCTCCATGTCAAACTCGTCAGTGCCATAAAACATTCATTTATTGGAGAATGGTCGGATGAAGATGGCCAGTGCAATGATTGAGATTGTAGTTGATTGTACTAGTCCATATCTTATAGATTGTCCCCATTTTATGGCCCAAATGTACCGGATTTGCCTCGATTTGCTTGTGCTCAGTGAGTGGTACAGCCCGATCTGCCATCAGCCATATCGTATCAACTAGCTTGCGGGGGGCGCTCAAATTACAAACTTGACTACTTGGTAATGTAAAGAAATGATCTATTGCTAACTCTATGCTACCGGAAATACAGGGAGTCGTGGGGAAACTTCCCGCTCGCTCGGTGAGTGGTAACTTTCTGTAGTATTCAACAGCAGACATGAAGATCGAAATCATGAATATTCTTTGAGTATATACTTAATCAGGAGACGTTCACAACCGATATCAAAAGAGATTGAGATTGAGATATTGGAGCTGACGTGTCACAGAACACGAAGAATGCGCGTCTCTTCTGGAAAGGCAGGGGGGAAATTACACAATATTCATTTGGAAGATGGAGGGACAAACACAAAAGCAGCAGCGGGCGGCGGAGTCTAAAGAAAGCGTGGAAGAACGAAACGGAGCGAACGCAAATACAACAGGTCAGTTGGACCATTTCTTCGAGAAAACACGGAGAGCAAAAGGGGAGAGCCTTATGTGACACACTTGGTTTAGGGCCAGGGAGACGAGAGTCTTGGAGTGGTAAAGAGAGAGGGAGCAAGCAGGTGCGAACGGCGAGGAGCGGGTTGGTTGCTCTTGTTTCAGTATGTCCATGGTATGGTGCCATGGGGAGAGGGGGAGGAGGGTAGACGGTGCTGTGGGTCGTAGTGTTGGGTTGTTGACTCGAGCGCAAGAAGGATACTGTCGAATGTCGAGGTCGCCATAGAGCCGTGCGACTTCCACAGGCGGCCGTGGTTGTGCTGGGATTTGTGGCGGGTGATATGTACGATAAGGAGTCGGAGTCGGAGTCGGAGTCGGATTATATGTGTGTATATGTGTGTGGGTCGGGGGTTGTATGTCGAATCGAAAGAGGTTTGCGTAAACCGGTATTACACAAGCTCAATTTCATCCCCTAATTGCTCACGTATACCTCGACGTATACGCTCCAGCACCACCAGTCGCAGTAGCAGTCGCAGTCGCGCCGGGAGCACCACTCGCACCTCCACCAACGCGGAAGGAGAACAGCCCAAGGAGCCCTCCAACGCCCGAGGAGTCTCCCGCGGCCGAACGGGGACCACCGGGTCCTCTACCTGCACCACTTCCGATCGTACCGTTGGCACGGCCAATGTTGGGGAGGCCATAGAGTATCGGGCGCAGCGGGAACTGTGCTCGCGTCGTCGAAATCGAATCCTCCAACACCGAGCGCACCACCAGGCGCGACACCTCCGTTGCTCATACTCATTCCAAGTCTTCGCCCAGCACGACCAAGCGGTCCATGCCGTCGTAACACGCCAAATCCTCCATATGCAGTACCACCAGGACGACGACCGAGGGGCAAGTCATCATAACGGCGGTTTCCGCTGCAGTATCTACCACCATAGCAGCCATGTCCTTCGCCCCGGCCGAACTCGTCCCCAAGGGGCAGTGGGGGCGAATACATCCCGCAGTGTCTGTACACCCCTCCTCCGTTGTGCATGTATCCACCTCCAATGACGTTGGAATAACGTGTCCCGTAGGCGGTGGGTCGTGGCGGGCAGGACCCACAGGTGGCGGGATAGGCCGCAGTTGACGAGCTGCTCCTCTGTTCGGGCTTAGACACCACCATTGTTGAGAATGATACCCTGAAGGCGTTCAATGATGTGGTTGCCTTGATCGTTGGCCAGCGGTCCTTCAGGGACTGGAGTGGCGATACTCGGTGGGTAGCAGCTCCCGGAAGGCCCGCTATTAGGGTTTTGAGACGAACTGCGGGGTTGCAGACACAGCCGGAGGGGCGGGGTCGGGGCGGCGGAGGAACGACCTAGAAATGGACATGTAACGGTCAGGTAAACAGAGGTACCAGGAGTAGTAAAGATACGCACTGCCGGCCCCAGCTCAGGCGGACCTTACTGCCACAACGGCACGCTCTGCGTCTGCCTTTCGGACGAATTGGACGAGACCGCATGATTTGCTGGGAGGGACCCCGACCTAGGGAGACGTGTGTATTAGAGAGACGCACAAGAGATGAGATGAACCACATACGTAGTGGATTGGACCAAATAGCGCGAAGAAGGTTCTCATGGTGTCCTCAGAGATGAGTGGCGAGCGCCCACCTACAAAGACCTGCTAAACCGTTAGTTAAAGTTGCGGCGGCAGGGGGGTTGATACACACCGTTGGTCCAAAGGAGCACTCGGGTTTGGAGACCCACTGAGCAAGTGCTCAAGCACGGTACGAGTGTGGGGGTTTTAATGGGCCCATTGTTGAATCTGAGCGGGAGAAATCCAGGGGGAGGCAAGATGGCGGGTTTATTCCGATGGGGGCCCTACGGGCGGTGGTCACCATGCTGGACCATGGTGTTGAGCAGCTGCGCGATGCGGGCGACGAGACTCGGGTGCAACTCGTTATGGTAGTTAATTCTTTGAGATCTGAGAATCAGCGACTGTGCTCGTGACGCTACGAGGGGGGCGACAACCCGGATATTGACGGCCTTGCAGACTGTGTCGGGGACTCGTCCTCGTCAGCGGTTGCGGCCTTGTTCTTAGCCGTAGCATGCGACAAGCGCACTGAAATAGGGTACCGGAAAGCCAGAGAGGACACATTTTGCAAAACTGAATACACCACATACTGGAGCGAGAATTGCAGTAGAGGTTTTGCGTTTCTGTGTTTGATCGGGGGTGGGGAAATCGTCACGTAGACTGAGACTGGGATTGCGGAAGACATTCATGGGGTCAGCGTTGGTGACATCGCCAGCAAGGTCGCCGACGATGATGCTGTACCCGATGGCGTTGTTGATGGGGCCGGGCTCCTTTCCGGTGGGGTGATTAGAATTTGGAGAAGAATTGGGCGGGGCGAGGGAGGAGCAATTGGTTTGTAGCAGACTCGGAGGGCGGCTTCTGGACTAGCCGTGATGAAGAGCGTAGCCAAAGTGGTTGGGATGACAGGTGGCGTTGGCTACGGCGGGAGGACGAGGATGGAAGTCGTGGTCCGTAATTTGATGCACGGGAATGGGAAATGAGGCGGTGACGGGGTTGTCGTCGATGTTGGTGTCGGCGAGAGGTTGTGGAACAGCGGGGAGCGGAGGGTGAAATTTGCGGACGTGGATCTAAGCTAAGTACATAGGTCGATAATGAGCCTTATAAACTTGAAAGAGCGACGGGAACAGTTACCGACACGAGTACGAGACGGACAAAGGCGAGTATCGGAGAGAAGACGTGGCTGCAGGGAACAGCGTCGACTAGGAGAGACGGTGCCAAGGACCTTGACCACCGCTCGATTTTGGCCCAAAATTCAGCATCATCCCCGCCGCTCCTTTAAATATATATCCATTTCTTTGTTCATCATACTCGTTGTAAGGTTGGCGCCAACCAAAGTAGGCACCCCTCCCAAAAAGGAAAACAAAGGAAAATCCACCGCCAAATTTGAGATTTTGGAATTCTCAAAAGTTTGGATGGCGGGAATAAATAAATAAAATCTTTATTATACTCACACTATTTTGAACTATGCAGCCATATGAAAGATATCCAGAGGAAGGGTGCGATGGCCATGGTATTTACGATTATTAGCCCAAGCAGCATCTGCTCCAGTCAATCACCATCAATAAACTGAGCAGATCGATTGGCATACCTTGGAATTGTAATATTAGCTATGGTACACCAGTAATATACAAGCAAGAATCACATACGTTGTCTAAGCGTTCAATTACTTGTTTCCAATGGTTTTTGTACAGTGGGCACCCAGATTTTGAATGCGAGCAACATCATGACCTTTCCTGTGGCTCATAGTGAATACTTGGTGAATTTTCGATGCCCACAGACAAGTATTGGTGAAGAGGATAAGGTTATTCAAACTCCGATTGAATAAACTAAAACAAAGGAAGAGACCGCCAAATGTTGAAAGCGCAAAAAGTAAAACTTTGCCAATCAACCAGATTATGACTTTAGCACCTAAATCTGATGATCCAAAATGAGTTGTATATTTGCCACAGCAAAGGACATTTTCCCACTTTGAAGCCCTAGGATAATATCTAAATATTATTTACAAGAGCTGTATGGTCGAGTCTTAAGTTGTGGGGTCGGGCGGAGCAAGTTATTAGGGGGGTGCCTAGTTTGATTGGTGCCTACCTTAATGGCATCACCGCAGCCTCGTCATGGTCAGTTACCGTCACACCGCTACAAACGCACGCGCGGACGCTGACCAAAATTGCGTTGGGCTTCATGCACCCGCTATTCCGTTTCCTATGTACCGAAAGAAAATTTTCAGTCTGCTTTCTCAAGCTGTGCTATGCGTAGCGACGCTATCTGACGACGAAACGTTGCAACTCATCGAGGGCGCCTCAGACGAACCACAGGACACCGCAGACTCGGATTCCGACGAGTATCACCCCTCCTTCACCATTTCTACACCTCTTGTACCCGACAATCCACCTCGATCGACGGTGGCTGTCAGTGCTCCCCCAAAGAGACGTCGAGCACGCCCAAAAAGAGGGGCGTACTGAGTCTTAGAGTGCGTTTATTAGTGCTGGCGTTGTTTCTATCCCCCCAGAATGACTCCGTCCCCATCGCAAGCCCTCTCGATTACCCAATGCCCGTTGCAATGACCCCGAACGTTCAGACTCGCTCAAATGCATCTAAATGGTCAAGGACACCATCTATAACCAATAAGACCTCGAAACGAGTCGAAAACACGACATCATCAGCCGGGTATGCACTCGATCCTTTTTTCCAAGCAGACACGCATTCCCTTCACACTGTACATATCATTATTACTATGTATATAGACACTCTGCTTTCTATCTAGTCTAAAAGATGTATGACATCACCAAATAAGCCAGGCCTTGTTTGGTGTGATGGTGTTACATAGTAGAGATGAACAATTTGATTGATCCTCTCTTCATTTAATAGCTTTCGGTTTCGCCTGTCCCGGATTATGATCCCAGATGTCCTTCCGCCATCACTTCAGAGAAGCCAATGACACACCTAGATATCATGGCATATCTCAAGGCGGTCAAGAAGGAATATTGCGCGTTCCTTCAGCTCCCGGCTAGTTCTTCGGTAGCCCATTGTCCGGTTCAGGGAGAGTGTGCGCAGCCGATATGCTCCATAAAATCTTGTTTTAGTATAGATATCACTATAGAATATTTCATGATGGTTTCAGATTTTTCTGAGCAATCGGTGATTTTACGGCCCATCGCGGCAAACTTTGTTTGGCTCAAGGTGGTATTTTTTTCGTTCGTTCCTGCCGAGCCTTGGCCTCGTTCTCTCCCGTCCTGTCGCTCGCTCGCTCGCTCACCGTCTCTCCTAGTCGACACTGTTCCCTGCAACTTCAAAAGGCTTGAGCAGCCACGTCTTCTCTCCGGTACTCGCCTTCGTCCGTCTCGCCTGTCGATAACTGGTCCCGTCGCTGCCTTTCAAGTTTATAAGGCTCATATCTAGCTATCAACCTACTTAGCTTAGATCCAATCACAAATACCACCACCACCACAACGTCCGCGAATTTCACCCAACATCAACAACAGCCCAGCCACCGTCGGCCTCATCTCCCACTTGCCCGTGCACCACGACTCCCCACAAGATGCCACCCTCTTCCTTGGTGATCTGGAGCCCTGGATAGACGAGCACTACCTCGTCCACATTTGCAGCCTCCTCGCACACCCTCGTCCTCCCGCCGTAGCCGTCCTCCCAACAACTTTGGCTACGCTCTTCTCATCGCGGCTAGTCCAGAAGCCGCCGTTCGAGTCTGCCACAAACCAATTTGTTCCCGATGCTGCTCCCTCGCCCCACCCAATTCTTCTTCCAAGTCTTAACCGCCCCATCAGAAAGGAGCCCAGCCCCGTCGACAACACCATCAGGTACAGCACCGTCGTCGACGACCTTGCTGGCGATGTCACCAGTGACAACGCTGACCTCATGAATGTCTTCCACAATCCCAATCTCAGTCTACGTGACGATTTCCCCACCCCCGATCAAATCCGCGGACTCACCAAGATGCAAGGCCTCTACTGCAAATCTCGTCCGTATGTGATGTTTTCAATTTTGCAAAATGCGTCTTCTCTGACTTTCCGGACCCCATCTCAGTGCGCTTGTCGCATGCTATGGCTAAGAACAAGGCTGCAACTGCTGACGAGGAAGAGTCCCCGACACATTCTGCAAGGCCGGCAATACCCCGGCTGTCGCCCCCCCCGCCTATCCAATGCCTTCATAGCGTCACGAGCACAGTCGCCGATTCTCAGATCTCAAAGGACAACTACCGCAACGAGTTGCACCCAAGTCTCGTCGCCCGCATCGTGCAGCTGTCCAACACCATGATCCAGCATGGTGACCACCGTCCGCAGGGCTCCCATCCGAATAAACCCGCCATCTTGCCTCCCCTTTGGATCTCTCCCGCTCAGATTCAACAGTGGGCCCATTAAAACCCCCACACTCGTACCGTGCTTGAGCACTTGCTCAGTGGGACTCCAGACCCGAGTGCCCCTTCGGACCAACGGTGTGTATCAACCTCCCCTGCCGCCGCAACTTTAATTAACGGCTTGCTAGGTCCTTGTGGGTGGGTGCTCGCCACTCATCTCCGAGGACACCCTGATGGTCCAATTCACTACGTATGTGGTTCATCTCATCTCTTGTGCATCTCTCTGTTATCCCTAATACACACGTCTCCCTAGGTCAAAGTCTCTCCAAGCAAATCATGCGGTCTCGTCCAATCCGTCCGAAAGGCAGACGCGGAGCGCGCTATTGTGGCAGTAAGGTCTGCCTGAACCGGGGCCGGCAGTGTGTATCTTTACTACTCCTGATATCTCTGTTTACCTGACCGTTACATGTCCATTTCTAGATCGTTCCTCCGCTGTCCCAACCCCGCCCCTCCGGCTGTCTCAAAATCCTAATAGCGGACCTTCCGGGAGCCGCTACCCACCGAGAATCGCCACTCCAGTCCCTGAAGGACCCCCGGCCAACGATCAAGTCAACCACGTCATTGAACGCCTTCAGTGTATCTTCCTCAACAATGGTGGTGGTCCAAGTCCGAACAGAGGAGCAGCTCGTCAACTGCGGCCCATCCTGCCAGCTGTGAGTCCTACCGAACGCCTACGGGACACCTTATTCTCACGGCATTGGAGGTGGATACATGCACAACGGAGGAGGGCATTCGGACACTCCAGGATGTATTCGCCCCCACCACCCCTTGGGGGGCGAAGGATATCGCTACTATGGTGGTAGATACAGTGGGTACCCTGCGCAGGGCTACGGAGGCGGTATGAGGATGAGTCATTCAACATATGGAGTTGCTGGGGCGCGGCCAGGGCTGGGCCGTCTTCTGTCCTCGGCGACCAGCCACGGCGGCAGACTCCAACTCTTCTGGCCCCCTGACCCGTACGGAGGTGGATACGGCGGCGGAGGTGGCGGGTATGATGACTTGCCCCTCAATCGTCGTCCTGGTGGTGCTGCCTATGGAGGATTTGGCATGTTACGACAGCATGGACTGCTTTGGTGGTGCTGTGCGTGGACTTGGAATGGGTATGAGCAACGGAAGTGCCGCGCCTGGTGGTGTGCTCGGTGTTGGAGGATTCGATTTCGACGACGCGAGCCTACAGTTCCCCGCTGCACCCGATACCCTTCGTGGAGACTCACTCTATGGCCTCCTCAGCTTTAGCCGTGGCAACGGTACGATCGGAGGTGGTGCAGGTGGAGAACACGGTGGTCCCCATTCGGCTGCGGGAGACTCCTCGGGCGTTGATGGGCCCCCTGGGTCGTTATCATCCTTCGGCGGAGGTGTGGGCGATGCGAGCGATGCTCCCGGCGCGGCTGCGACTCCTACTGTGACTGGTGCTGGAGCGTATGCGTCCAGGTATACCTAGGCGGTTAGGGGATGAAATTGAGCTTGTGAAATTGAGCTTGTGTAATACCGCTTTACGCAAGCCTCTTTCGACTCGACATACGCCAACCGACCCGCATACACATACCCATACACATCCGACTCTTTCTACCACACGCAAATCCGAACCCCAGCACAACAACGGTCGGCTGTAGATGTCACCGGCTGTATACACCACCCTTCTAGCACTCGAGTCAATAGCCCAACCCTACGACCCATAGCGCTGTCTGCCCTGGCCTCCCTCTCCCCATGGCACAATATCATGGACGTACTGAACCAAGAGCAACCAACGCGCTCCTCACCGTTCGCGCCTGCATCCTTCCTTTCTCCTTACCACTCCAAGGCTCTCGTCTCCCTGGCCCTAAACCAAGTCTGTCATATAAGGCTCTTCTCTTTGCTTCCCTGTTTTCTTGATGAAATGGTCTAACCAACTTAGTGTTTTTCGTCCGTACCATTTCGTTCTCCCACGCTTTCTTTGGACTCCGGCCCCCACCGCTGCTTTTGTGTTTGCCCTTCCATCTCCCGGAAGAATTCCCCCCCGGCCCTTCCAGCAGAGACGCACGTCCTTCGTGTTCTGTGGCACCTCAGCTCCAATTTCTCAATCTCGATCACCTTTGATATCAGTTATGAACGTCTCCTGATTATCTATATGTTCAAAGAATATTCACGACTTCCATTTACAATTCTGCTTTCGAATACTATATACATAGTTCAAAATTTCTTTTACCTTACTTTTTTTTTGACTTGTCTTTGTCTTTGTCGCCCCCATTGCATCTACCGGTTTAACTCCCCTCTTGAATTATTCTCCGTCTTCCGTGCCTGCCGTGTACATCTCGCTGGTTGGTTGTCTATGCACGGCTTTCGAAAAGTGGTTTGAACGGCGGCGATCATATGAATATTGTGCTGATGTAGAATACGGATGCGACGTCGGCAATCGTGATTTCGATTGACCGTCTTCGCGCAGTCGGAATATTGGCGTCTTCGTCGCCCGAGGCGGGGGAGATGGGACAGGTGCTAGAGAAGCAAGAAGTCATCTACCAGATTCCCAACTGAAGCCAGCTTCCCACGCTTCCTGGCGCCTGTTGCTCACGGTTGGTGATGCCTTTGAGGATGACGTTTATCCGCTTGAAGTCGATGGGTTTCTGTATCCAGCCACCCATATCAAGCGACTCCATATACTCCCGCTGAACTTCCTCTAAAGAAGCGGAGACTGCGAAGATGGATACGACCATGGATGGTGAGGGCAGGTTTTGAGTGAAATTGCAAGGGATTGAAGGCCTCGGATCCTCCGATGGCTTGTATGGCTTGGAAGCCATCTTTTATAGGCATTCTGAAATGCCCTTTGTCAATACACCTCTAGCATCGTTGCTCACTGAATGTCCATTAAACCGCAGTCGAATTCTCGATCCGCGGAAATAGTGCCAGTAACTTCTTGTCCGTTGGTGGCATGGGCTACTTGGTGGCCGTTAGACTGAAGACGCTTTTGGAGCACCTTGGCATTGATTGGATCGTCCTGAATCAGCCATCAGGATTACAAATGACCAAAAGTGCAGCTGATTGGACAAACACCTGCAACAGGGATACGGGGATGGTGACACTTTTGAATGCGCGATTGAAGAGTGGAAGTTAACTCGGTGAGTCCGTGCTTTTTGCTGCTGCCTCTGAGCCGAGACTATAGGAGGTTCCATACTGGTTTCGTCTGCTTTGAGTGGTATAATAGGGACCACAGGGTCTCCTACTTCGAATTTTCCCTCCGACGGCGGTGTGACCTTTCGTGGCCGTGGCCGACGAGGCACTGGCCTGGAACTGGCCGAGGGAGCATGCGGAGTCATATGACTAATCGAAATTGCCGATAGGAGGTTGTTGATCTCGCTATTTCCCCCACTGGCGCCTCCATAGTCGGGACGAGGGTTGAGACATCTCACGAATGGGACGCATTTGGGTCGGCTAAGGGGAACGGCAGTAAGAAGAAAACCCGAGATCCGTCACCAATACGAGAATCAACCCGGAGTTGCTCGCCGAGGTGTTCGACGATCCTCGGGACTACTGCTAAATCAAGACCTACGACACAATCAATATGAGAGAAGATGGTTATGTCTGCTCACACACCCAACCCTGGTCTTGTTCCTGGTCTATGGTCACCAGAGGAGTCGACCTGCTCGAATTCTCTGAAGACGCTCTCCAGCTTCCGCCCCTCGAGCGGAATCCCACGACCAATATCGCTGACAACAACCTCAATTGCGACTTGTCCTTCAGCGCGGAGTCCACCCGGTTCGTCAAATATGTGTGCTTGTCACTGTGATGGATCCGCACGGGGTGGCACTTCAAAGAAGATGGAGGGGGTAGGGAAGGGGCGTTCAAAATGGGGATAGTATGGAGTTCATAGTCAGGTCATTGTGATCGAGTACTCTAGAATTCGTGAAAGCAGCGTAGTGGGTCTGCCGTACGGCTGTGGCTCTAGACCGGATTAGGTACATTGCTTCTATAATGTAGAGAAGTGAGATAGAGCGTTGTTGAGGGTCATGGATGAGGCCGAGGTCAAACGAAGGTGTCGTGAGTTGGTCGTCATTAGATTGCCGCCTATAGAATCGCTATTGTTGAGAGGGGGCGGTGGCATTAGGTAGAGGTTGATACATCCGGTGTGTGTTGATACTCGGGTTGCTTGTCGGTGCTGGTAAAATCACATTCGGCCGCAGAAAGGTCAAGAAGATCGACGTGGGTTCGGTGTTGAAGTCGAGAGACGGGGTGCATTTCTAATACCAGTATTACTGCGGTGATGCTGGGGCTGTCTTACACATAAGATGTTGACTAGATGTGGAAACGTGAAACCGCAGCGCAAAGCCGACACGAAGGCGGACAGGCGCGCAACGAGAGGATGGCCAGGAAAAGTCTGGCATTTTACTACATGCGAAACTGGGGCATTTAGCGCTTGCTCAATTTGGGAAAACGGTGTGATGCATACCTCAGATCGAAATCATTTCCCGAGTTTCATCACTGTCCAGAAGCAACCCTTCCTCCTCGTCGCTAGAGGACTCGCTAACGTGAGTAGAAGAGTACTCAGACCTGGACTTGACTGATAGCTTCTTTGGCCGCATGGTCGATGCTGGAAGAACGACAAGGGGACGCAAAGTCCTCATCTTCGTCTTCGTCTGGACCTTCGTGGAATGCAAATGATGGGTGGCGAGTGCGCGACGGATGTCATCGTCAATGTTCGACGCGGTCCCCACTGCAAACTTCCGCGGTCTTGGTGTGCGGCGGCGTCAGGGGCGGTAGCTTCAAGCCTGGTGCGTCACCTTGGAGGGTACTGCCATGTGTGGAAGTGGCTGGTGAAAGCGAGTACACAGGGCAATGGGTTGTGGTGGCGGTGGCGCGGAATGTGTGGTGAACAAGGTGGATGCGAGCCAATTTGAGGTCGGGGGTTTGAGAACGGATGAGTGGGATACTGTGAGAGGGGGATGGTAGATCCGTCGTTGTCATCGTCGTCGTCGTCGTCGTGGACATTGCTATCGGCCACCGGTCACCTAGTGTCTGCCGCCGATTATCTTCTGGAATTTTTTGACGAAGGCAAGGGAGCTCCCAATTTAATGTAAGGTAGATATAATACATACCATCTCTATAAAACAGAAAGAGTCCTGTCAGTCGACGGGATCGCGAGTAATGGAGGCTCGAAGGTGACGAAATGACGGTTTACCGTCCACAGCAAATCTCTGGCAAGTAAAGGCGTTTATATTACTCTAATGTATGATTAGATTCTTCGAGACCAGTTTTTGTGCTATACCCGGCCCATTCCAACGATCGCCAGCCTTGCAAATTTTGGAAACTTGAGCCAGCCCGCCGATCTTTGGTTATCCCACATGTTTGTATCCTATGTAATCTTATTTCGCTCTCATCCTTGCGCTACCGGTTCACCGAGACCCTCTATTTGCAAATCGGCAGACACTAGGCCGGTGAAATCACTTGATCCTAATGAGCCAGGGACCCGGTGGGTAGCCTGACAGGTTGACAGGATCAGTCACTGATTGGAAATTACCGGTAAGTCACGCAGTCAAATTCGATGACGACTCTGTGACAGCTAAGAAGC
>Ga0307515_10015873_pt1 | contig 13841 bp, 12 predicted proteins | sample 17_EM_MG_FD_194513 | JGI IMG/M metagenome (GOLD analysis project Ga0307515, IMG submission 194513) | Populus trichocarpa ectomycorrhiza microbial communities from riparian zone in the Pacific Northwest, United States - 17_EM | ecosystem: Host-associated > Plants > Roots > Unclassified | place... | reverse complement strand
GGCAGGACGTCGCCCGCCTCGAGGTCGGCCGGGCGGTTCGCCAGGTAGCGCTCGTAGGCGGCGATGGTCCGCGCTGGATCGCGCGGCGCGTAGTACTCGCCGATCAGCTTCTGGTTGGTGAACGCCGCCGGCCGGGTCGCGACCACGGCCTCGGCGACCTTGATCGCCTCCTCCTTGCGGTCGATCTCCCAGAGGATCAGCGCCTCCTGCTCGAGGACCTCCGGCGCGGCCGGGTAGCGCGCCTTGGCCTTGCCGAGGAAGTCGAGCCCGCCCTTGTAGTCCTTGAGGATGATGTACACCGCGGCGCGCTTGCCGTAGGCCTCGGCGGAGACCTCGCCCGGCGCCTTGGCGATCGCGCGGTCGTAGGCCGTCGCCGCCTTGTGCCAGTCGCCGTCCTCGAAGTACTTGTCGCCGTCGCGCAGGTCGTCCTCGATCGCGGCGGCCGCGCGCGGCAGATGGACGACCGCGAGGCCGGGTACCGCGGCGGCCGCGAGCGCGAGCGTCATCACCCAGTGTCTCGGCCGGCTCAATGGATCCTCCCCACGATCATCGTGATGTCATCCTTGCGTGGCGTGTCGCCGAAGTACGCGCTCGCGTCGCCGACGATCGCGTCGCGCATCTCGCCGGCGTTGAGCGCGGCGGCGCGGCGCACCGAGGCGCGGAACCGCTTCTCGCCGTACTCCTCGCCGGCCGCGTTCTCGCACTCGACGATGCCGTCGGTGTACCAGACCAGCACGTCGCCCGGGACGAGGTCGGTGGTCTTGGCCTCGTAGCGCGAGTTGCGGTCGTCGCCCAGCCGGTTGCCGCGGATCATCAGCGAGCCGAACTCGCCCTTGCCGTCGCCCTGGCGAAATAGATATGGGAAGTTGTGGCCGGCGTTGGCGTAGGTGATCGTCCGGCGCTGCGGGTCGAAGATCGACGCGAAGCAGGTCATCACGAACCGGCGCTGCGCGCTCTCGAAGATCGCGTGGTTCATGATCTCGAGCAGCCCCGACACCGTGACGTCGTCGCGATAGACGTAGCGCGCCACGTCGCACGCCGCCTTGGCCGCGGCGGTGATCATCGCCGACGGCACGCCGTGGCCGGTGACGTCGCCGACCACCAGCAGGACCTTGCCGCCGACCAGCTCGTGCCAGGTCCACCAGTCGCCGCCGGTCTGCGCCGCCGGCTGGTAGAACCCCGCGAACTTGAGCACGCCGTGGTCGACCGGCTCGGCGCCCGGCACCAGCGTGTCCTGGATCGTCTTGGCGACCTCGAGCTCCTGCTCGATCCGCGCCTTCTCGGCGGTCTGCTCGAGCAGGATCGAGATCTGGTCGGCCATGAAGTTGAAGTTCTCGCCGAGCAGGCCGATCTCGTCGGACGACGTGATCTCGACCCGGGCGCCGAGGTCGCCGCGCGCGATCTGGTCGGCGCGCCACGCCAGCTGCTTGATCGGCCGCGAGATCGACAGGCCCTGCAGGATCGCCAGGACCGTGCCGATCAGCGCGAACAGCGCGCCGACCGCGCCGGTGTACAGCGCCGCCCGGGTCGACGCGGTCGCCTTCTGCTCGGCCGCGGCCTGGGCGAACCAGTCGATCGGCGCCAGATCGTAGCCCAGCACCACGTAGCCCTGGCGCTGGTCCGACGGCTCGGCGGCGATCGCCCCGGCCGCGGTGGCGGGCGCGCCGGAGAACACCGGGAACGCGAACACCCGGTAGCGCGAGTCGGCGGCGGTCTTGTCGAACTTGATCAGCGCCTCGCGCCGCGCCGCGGCCGCCGCCTTCCAGCCGGCGAGCGCGTCGTTCCAGGTCTCGACGGTGAGCTGGCCGAGCGCCGGGCCGACCGGCTCGTGGTTGCCCGGGACGCACGCCAGCTTGGCGTCCTCGTGGCAGTGCGCCACGACCTTCTGGTTGAGGTCGAGGACGTAGGCGAGCTTGAGCCCGTAGTCCTTCTTGCCGCTGGGCCCGTCCTTGGTGTCCTGCGCGACGGTCTCGTGGACCAGCGACAGAATGTCTGGATCGCGGCCGCGGTCGATCAACAGCTGCTCGACCGCGCGGGCGAACAGCGGTGTGCCGAACTCGCCGGCGGCCTCGCGGCCCGAGCGGAATACCTCGATCTGCTGCTTGGCCGACTCGTCGAACGCCCGGCGGATGTTGATCACGTTGAGCACGCCGGAGCCCACGACCGTGACGACGATCAGGAGCGTCGTCGTCAGGATCATCTTGACCGAGAGGCTAAGGCCCCCGCGAACTGCCATCCGGGCCGAGAATATGCCAGGCGCGGGCGCTCTGCTACGATTTGTCGCCCATGGACCAGCTCGCCCCGGCGCTCCAGCAGTTCTTGACCGAGTTCAAGCGGGTGGCCAGCGCGATCGTCGACAGCTACTTCATCGTCGACAGCGAGCGCCGGATCGTCGACTTCAACCGCGCGTTCTTTGCCCTGTTGCCGCGCCAGGTCGCCCGCGGCCTCAAGGGCAAGCGGTGCTTCGAGGTGATCGAACTCAACATCTGCAAGACCGAGTGCATCGCCCAGCAGTGCTGGGCCGACAACCGCCACGTCCGGCTCGACGAGATCTCGGGCTCGATCATCGGCGAGGCCGGCAAGCTGCGGTTCATCCTGTCGGCGGTGCCGATCACCGACGAGCGCGGCAACCACGTCGGCGCGCTCGAGATCCAGCGCAACGTCACCGACGAGGCCGTGGTCCAGGTCAAGTACCAGGAGATGCTCGAGACCGAGGCCCGCGAGCGCGAGCGGCTGGCCAACCAGGTCCGGATGCGCACCAAGGAGCTGCTCGAGACCAACCAGCTCCTGCTCAAGACCCAGAAGGAGCTCCTGGCGTACAAGAAGGGCCTGGCGGTCTAGTCGGGCACCGACCATCGGTCCGACCGCCGGCGGGGCGTTTCGTCGGATCCCGACCTTTGACAGGTCCCGCCGAAGACTGCCACCTGACCGCCGCGAGCGACAATCACCCGGAAGCGCACGGAGTTTCCAGCGCCGATGGCCCGGCAGCCTCGATCGGCGCCGGGGCAACCCCTTGCGCTCGTCCGGCGTCTGCTGAATGACAACGGCATGGAACACGGCCGCGCCATCGTCACGCCCACCGAGACCCAGGAGCCGGCGGCCCGTCGGGCCGACCTCCTGGTCACCGATCTCGCGTCGAGCCCGAGCCTGCTCGTGGTGCTCGAGCGTCACTGCCTGACCGCGCGCGGCGCGCGGCTGGCGCTGGACCAGCTCGACGAGGTGATCGTGGCGCGCAGCCCCGAGGGCACGGTCGAGCGCACCGGGCGCACGGCGCTGTTCCACGTCAACGACTTCAAGGCCTCGCGGCGGCACCTCGCGGTCCGGCGCACGCCGTCGAGCTGGTATGTCGAGGACCTCGGCTCCCGCAACGGGACGCTGCACAACGGCCGGCGGGTCGACCGCGCGGTGCTCGCGCACGGCGATCTGCTCGAGGCCGGCGGCGCGATGCTGCGGTTCGTGATCGACGGTGGGCCGATCGCCACGGACTGCACCGGCAGCGTGGGCGACGCCAGCGGGTTCCCGCGGACCCTGAACCGCGCGCTCGAGAGCCGGCTCCGCCAGGTCCAGCGGATCTCGCCGTCGCCGGTCCCCGTGCTGATCCGCGGCGAGACCGGCACCGGCAAGGAGCTGCTGGCGCGGGCGATCCACGCCGCCTCGGGGCGGCAGGGCCCGTTCGTCGCGGTCAACTGCGGCGCGCTGCCGCGCGACCTGATCGAGAGCGAGCTGTTCGGCCACCGCCGCGGCGCGTTCTCGGGCGCCACCGAGGACCGCGACGGCCTGGTCCGGCGCGCCCACCGCGGCACGCTGTTCCTCGACGAGGTCGCCGAGCTGCCGATCGAGTCCCAGGCCGCGCTGCTGCGCGTGCTGCAGGACGGCGAGGTCCGCGCCGTGGGGGCGAGCGACGACGTCAAGGTCGACGTCCGGATCATCGCCGCGACCCACCAGGACCTGCCGAGCCGGATCGCCGACGGCCGGTTCCGCCAGGACCTCTACGGCCGGATCGTGGGCTTCGAGATCACCCTGCCGGCGCTGCGCGGCCGCAGCGAGGACCTCGGGTCGCTGATCGCCGAGATCCTGCCCCGGATCTGCACCCGCCCCGAGCAGTTCGTGATGCACCGCAGCGCGGCGCTGGCGCTGATCCACTACCGCTGGCCGCAGAACATCCGTGAGCTCGAGCAGGCGCTGCGCTCGGCGATCGCGCTGTGCGAGGCGCGCGAGCTGCGGGTCGAGCACCTGCCCGAGGCGATCGCCGGCTGGCAGCCGCCGGCGGCGCCCCTGCTCGATGCCGAGGATCGCGAGCTGCGCGACCGGCTGATCGGCCTCCTGCGTCAGACCGGCGGCAACGTGGCCGCGGTCGCCCGCGAGCTCAACCGCGCGCCGCTCCAGATCCGCCGCTGGTGCCGCCGCCTCCACATCGACGTCGAGCAGTTCCGGTCGTGACCGGCAGCGCGCGCCGGTTGCCGGCCAGGGTGTCTCCGCTGTCTCCGCTGTCTCCGCGATCTGTGGCCTGAGAAGAGACATGTGCAGCGCGGTGGGGCAACGCCCTCGCGCAGCGCAGTGCAGCTTCCTGCGGCGGAACAACCGGTACAAACGCGTTGTTCCGCTGACGGCCGGTGAGCGCGCAACGATACCTGCGATCGCAACACCGATGTTCCGATCGGAACAATCGGCCGGACCTGGTTGTCGTCGCTCGCGCCATCGACGTTGCGTGGTTGGCGCGCGATTGCGCTCGGCCCGAGGCGTGCATTGCCATGAAAGCATGTTGGGGACCTCACGGCGGAGCGACGGGGAGAAGACCAGCCTCCACGGCAGGGGCTGTGTCCGCCGCTCGGACCCGTGGTGGATCGGAGCGGTGGGAGCGGCGGAGGGTCGGTGGCAGCGACGGTGGCGGATCTCGCGGCGGCGGCGGGGCAGGCCGGGCGGCGGCGGCGGCGGTGGCGGATCTCCGGGTGGCGGCGAGGGGGACGGCGTGGGCGGCGGCGTGGGGGGACGGTACGGGGGGGAGGGGATGACGGCACGGGCAAGGAGGGGATGACGGGCCCGGGCGGCGGCGAGGGGGAAGCAGTACGGGCGGTGGCGTCGGGGGGAGCAAGGCGACGTGGGTGGGGACAGCGCGGGCGGCGGCGTCGGTACGGCGGTCCAATCACGACCGCCTGATCGGCGCCGCCGCAGAACGGGGGGCTCGCCGACGCGGGACCCCGGAGGTATGTTGACGCCATGTGGCGGCAAGCCTGGATCCTGGTGACGCTCTGCGCGTGCGGCGAGCCGATCTTGAAGAACGCGCCAAGGCCCGAGCCCGGAGCCGTGGCCGGTGTCGCGGCGGCCGCGGCGGCCGCCGCCACGCTCGCCGCGCCCGATTCCGCCGCCAAGCGGCAAGAGATGAAGAAGGAGGGCGAGCCCGCGCCCCGCGGCGTCGAGGTCAAGGAGACGGTGCCGCCCTCGGTGTTCGATCAACTCGATCGGAAGGCCAGCGGCCAGAACCCCGGCGACGCCGGCGTCGACGGCGCCGCGCCGGTGGCCCCGCCGCCCTGAGCCGACGCGCGACGAGCGCGGCACGAGTCAGCGCAGCGCCGAGACGATCAGGCCGTGGAACTGATCGCCGCCCAGGCGGAAGATCCATCCGACGTGCGCGCGACATCGGCCGCACAGCGCGATCTGCCACTTCCATCCCGGGAACCACGAGAACGTGTCACTCGGTGTTCCGGTACAAGAGCAGCCCGCCGCTGCGACGTAGCAGCCGATGCGGAACGAGAATCCGCCCGGATTGACGAACGTGTGCTCGTGCGCGCCGGCGATGTCACAGCGGTAGGCGCGCTCGGTGATCACGTGGCCGCACACCGCGCAACGCAGCGAATCGTCGACGGGTGCGACGGTCTCCGGCCGATCCTGCGCCTGCTCCTTGGCCACGCCGCGAGCTTAGCCGAGCTCGCCGGTGGCCTGTCACCGATCACGAGCGGTGCGGGCGCGCACCGGCGTCGCCGGCCACGCGGTGAGCGCGTCGATCAGCGCCCGGGTCGCGCCGCTCAGGAACGCGCGGCGGCGGTGGATCAGCACCACCGGCAGGCGGGCCGTCATCGCCGGGATGCGCAGCCGGCGCAGCGTCCCGGCGCGGAGCTCCTCGTCGACGCTGCTCGCCGGCAACAGCGCGAGGCCGAAGCCAGCCTCGACCATGCGCTTCTGCGCGGTCAGGCTGTCGATCGGCACGATCTCGGCGGCGGGCAACCCCAGCGCCGCGAGGCCGTGCGCGAGCGCCGACGCGTACGGCTCGCGGGCGCCGCCCGGGCGGCCGGGGAACGCGATCCAGCGCTCGCCGGCCAGCGCGCGGGGCGCGATCCGCCGCGCGCGCGCGAGCCGGTGGCCGGGCGCGCACACCGGCAGCATCGGCTCATCGTGGATCTTCGCCGACACGACGTCCGGATCCGGATCGGCCTGGTAGCGCAGCCCGAGCGTGGCGTCGCCGCGGCGGACCAGCGCGCTGACCTCGGCGCTGAGCGCGGTCTGGAGCCGCAGGTCGACGGCGGGGTGGGCCGCCCGGAACCGGCGCAGACACGCGGTCAAGGTCGAGCTGGCCAGGGTCCCGACCACGGCCAGCGCGACCGCGCCGCGACTCGTGCCGCGCAGCGCGTCGACCGCGGCGATGCCGTCGCGCAGCGAGGCCAGCAGCGCCTCGGCGTGCGGCAGGAACGCCCGGCCGGCGTCGGTCAGCACCACGCCGCTGCGCACCCGCTCGAACACCGGCGCGCCGAGTTCGCGCTCGAGCAGGTCGATCCGCCGGCTGATCGCCGGCTGCGACAGGTGCAGGGTCGCCGACGCGCGCGTGAACCCGCCGCGCCGGACGATCGCCAGGAAGGCCTCGACGTGATCGAGCTCCACGGCCATGCATATCACGGATGGGATCCAGCCAGACGATGCATTGGACACATGCTACGGCGGCGCCTACCTTGCGCCCATGCCCGCTCCGATCCGAGTCCCGAACCCCGCGCCGCGGACGGCCGACGACGTCCGCTCGATGGAGCCGATCCGCCACGGCGCCTACCTGTGCCTCAGCGCGGCCCACCGCGGCCGGCGGATCGCCGCCGAGGTCTCGGCGCTCGCCGAGCGGCTCGAGCTGCTCAACGAAGCCGAGCCCGGCGACGACCATCCGCCGCTGGCGATCGGCTTGCTGCGCCGGGTCGACGCGACGCCGCCGCCGCGCGCGATCGACACCGCGGACGACGCGCTGCTCGCCACCCTGGCGATCGTCCACGTCGCCGCGCCGTCGCCCGGCCCGGTCCAGGCGCTGTGCGCCGAGCTGACCCGGCTGGTCGCGCCCGCCGCGCCGCCGCGGATCCTCGGCGGCGTCGTCCGGCCGATGACCTACACCGGCGCGGCGATGTTCAACTTCGCGTACGCGCACCGCGTGCTGCAGCAGCCCGCGCGCGTCGCGCCGCACGCGTTCTTTGTGCCGCTGACCAAGACGGCGGCGTGGTGGCAGAAGGACTGGATGGAGCGCCACACCTACTTCCTGCCGCGCTACGCCGACGGCCGCATGGTGAGCCAGGGCCACGCGCTCGCCAGCGCCGCCGGGGTCGCGAGCCTGATGCGGCGCACGTACAAGCATCCCACCGAGCCGGCGCCGCCCGGTACCTACGACTTCCTCACCTACTTCGAGTGCGCCGACGCCGGCGTCCCGGTGTTCCACGAGGTCTGTGCGGCGCTGCGCGACGAGGCCCGGAACCCCGAGTGGGCGTTCGTCCGCGAGGGCCCGACCTGGCACGGCCGGCGGGTCGCGTCCTGGGACGAGCTGTTCGAGTGAGCCGGAGGGGTCAGCGGGCTGTCCGTGACGGTACCGGCGCGACGTTCCAGATCTGCCGGGCGTACTCGCGGATCGAGCGGTCCGACGAGAACCGCCCGGCGCGCGCGGTGTTGAGGATCGACGAGCGCAGCCAGCTCGCCGGCTTGCGCCAGCGGTCCTCGACCCGGCGCTGGCAGTCGGCGTAGGCGCGGAAGTCGGCGAGCACCAGGAACGGATCGCGGTGCAACAGGTCGTCGACCAGTGGCGCGTACAGCGTGCGGTCGCCCGGCGAGAACTCGCCGCCGGCGATCCGGTCGATCACGCGCGCCAGCTCGGCGTCCGCCGTGACCTCGTCCCACGGCCGGTAGCCCGCGCGTCGGGCCTGGACCTCGTCGGCGGTCAGCCCGAACAGGAAGAAGTGATCGGCGCCCACCGCGTCGCGGATCTCGACGTTGGCGCCATCGAGCGTGCCGATCGTCAGCGCGCCGTTCATCATGAACTTCATGTTGCCGGTGCCCGACGCCTCCATCCCCGCCGTCGAGATCTGCTCCGACAGGTCGGCGGCCGGATAGATCCGCTGCGCAGTCTTGACGCTGAAGTCGGGCACGAACACGACGCGCAGCCGGTCGCGCGCGCGCGGGTCGGCGGCGATCGCGTCGGCCACGCCGTGGGCGAGCCGGATCACCAGCTTCGCCGCGCGGTACGCCGGGGCGGCCTTGCCCGCGAACACGATCGTGCGCGGTACGCCGAGGTCCTCGCCGGTCCGGATCCGCTCGAGCAGCGCGATCGCGTGTAGCAGATTCAGGTGCTGGCGCTTGTACTCGTGGATCCGCTTGCACTGCGCGTCGAGCATCGCCGCCGGATCGCACACCAGGCTGTAGGTCTTGCGCACCCAGTCGGCGAGCTCGCGCTTGTTGGCCTGCTTGACCGCGCGCCAGCGGTCCTGGTACCCGGTGTCGTCGGCGAACGCCTCGAGCCCCGACAGCCGGTCCAGGTCGCGCAGCCAGCCGGGGCCGATCGCCTCGGTGATCAGATCGGCCAGCCGCGGGTTGGCCAGCCCGACGAACCGCCGCGGCGTCACGCCGTTGGTCACGTTGGTGAACCGCTCCGGCCACAGCTCGGCGAAGTCGCGCAGCACGGTCTCGCGCAACAGCCGCGAGTGCAGCGCCGCCACGCCGTTGACGTGGTGGCTCGCCACCGTCGCCAGGTGCGCCATGCGGACCTGCCGCTCGCCATCCTCGCCGATCACCGACATCCGCCGGACCCTGGCCTCGTCGCCCGGAAACCGGTTGCGGACCTCGTCGAGGAACCGCCGGTTGATCTCGTAGATGATCTCGAGGTGGCGCGGCAGGAGCCGCGCGACCAGCGGCAGCGGCCAGGCCTCGAGCGCCTCGGGCAGGAGCGTGTGATTGGTGTACGCGATCGAGCGCCGCACCAGCTCCCAGGCCTCGTCCCAGCCCAGGTCGTGGACATCGATCAACAGGCGCATCAGCTCGGGCACCGCCAGCGCCGGGTGCGTGTCGTTGAGCTGGACGGCGAACTTGTCGGCGAACTCGCGGATCGTGGCGCGCTGGAGCAACAGGCGGATGCAGTCCTGCAGCGCGCACGACACGAAGAAGTATTCCTGCTCGAGCCGCAGCTGCTTGCCCGCCGGGCTCGAGTCATTGGGGTAGATCACCTTGGTCAGGGTCTCGCTGCGGATCTTCTGGTCGACCGCGCGCCAGTACTCGCCGACCTGGAACGCGTCGAGGTCGAACTCCTCGTCGGCGACCGCGCTCCACAGCCGCAGGAAGCACGTCGAGTTCGTGCCGTAGCCCGGCACCGGCACGTCGTACGGGATGCCCTTGACCCGCCGCTCCGGGACCCAGCGGACGATCAGCCGGCCGTGGCCGTCGGTCGTGTGCTCGGTGAACCCGCCGAACCCCACCGGGTGCTCGATCTCGTACCGCCTCACCTCCCAGGGGTTGCCGTTGCGCAGCCAGCGGTCGGTACGCTCGATTTGCCAGCCGTCGCGGATCCCCTGATCGAAGGTGCCGAACTCGTAGCGCAGGCTGTGGCCGATCGCCGGGATGTCGAGCGTCGCGAGCGACTCCAGATAGCACGCGGCCAGCCGGCCCAGGCCGCCGTTGCCGAGGCCCGGCTCCTCCTCGTGCTCGACCAGCTCGTCGAGCGAGATCCCGAGCTCGCCGAGCGCTGTGCGGGTCACCGTGTGCAGCCCCAGCGCCAGCAGATTGGCGTCGAGCTGCGGGCCGATCAGGAACTCGGCCGACAGGTAGATCACGCTGCGGTGCTTGCCCTCCAGGTACGTTCGCGATGACTCGACCCAGCGGTGCAGCACCCGGTCGCGCACCGCGAGCGCCAGCGCGAGGAACTGGTCGTTGCGGGTCGCGACCGCGGGGAACTTGGCGAGCGCGAAGTACAGCTTGCCCAGCAGATCGCGGCGCAGCGACGCGGCGTCGTCACCCGGGCGCGTATCATCGTCGTTGACCTCGATCATGCCGCGACGGTAGCGCATCGCGCGCTGTGCCGGTGGCGCCGGCAGGGCGGTGTACCGCTCCGGACCGATCGGCGCGCCTGCCGGCACCGGGTACGCTGCCGCCATGTCGGAACATCGAGCCACGATCGAATGGACCGGCGCCGCCGCGCCGGCCGATTTCCTCAAGCAGCGCTACACGCGCGAGCACCGCTGGACCTTCGACGGTGGCGTCACCGTCGCGGCATCGGCCTCCCCGTCGGTCGTCCCGGCCCCGTGGTCGAACGCCGCTGGCGTCGATCCCGAGGAGGCCTACGTCGCCTCGATCTCCAGCTGTCACATGCTGACGTTCCTGTTCGTCGCGGCCAAGGCAGGCTTTGCCATCGCCAGCTACCGCGACGACGCCGTCGGCGTCATGACCAAGAACCCGGCCGGCGTCGCCTGGATCAGCAAGGTGACGCTGTCTCCGAAGATCAGCTATGCCGGCGACAAGCAGCCCACCGCCGACGAGCTCGACAAGCTGCACCACGCCGCTCACGCCGGCTGCTTCATCGCCAACTCCGTGAAGACCGAGATCGTCATCGTGTAGCTGCGACCGGTCGCGTGGACCGACGCGAGCTTGCCACTCGAGGTTTCCGGTGCTGCTGTAACGCTGTGTGATCGCGTCAGTCTGGATTCCTGGACAGCCGTCTCACGCAGCCTGGTGCATCGCGCGGAGCAAATCACGCCGCATCTGGAGTACGGTGGTTTCCTCCATCAAAGGGGAGGGGACATGAGAGGAACAGGGGAGGATGCGCATCACACGGTGGCCGGCGGTCCGGGCACCGAGCCGAGGCGCGACGCGGTGGCGCTCCACGTCGACGAGATCGTGGATCCGGTCGATCCGAGGTTCGAGGAGCTGTACGCGCTGTACGAGCGCCTGTTTCCGCTGCCCGCGGAGCGCGAGCCGCCCGAGGCGTTCTTCGAGGTGCTCGAGCTGAACCGGAACCCGAAGGTCCAGCGCGAGCTCGGGCCGTGGCATGAAGCGATCCTGGTGGTCCAGGCGGGGCAGGGTGGCCCGGTCGTCGGCGGACACGTCTATGGCGTCACGACCAGCAGCGCGCACGCGGAGCTCGGCTGCGCGGCCAGCGTGCAGGCGATCTACACGTTCTTCGATCGCTCGGTGCGTGGCCGCACGCCGATGTCCCAGATCGAGCGCGAGCTCCAGGACCGCGCGTCGCGAACCTTCGAGCCCCGCGAAGCGCCGACCGTCTCGCCGCTGATCTTCGTCGAGGTCAACAACCCGCTGCGGATGTCGCCGGAGCAGATCGCCGACGATACCGCTCACGCCGGCATCGATCCGTACCGCAGGTACCGGCACTGGCTGAACTCGGGGCTGCGGCCGCTGGACCTGTCGTATGTGCAGCCGCCGCTGCGCGCGGGCGAGGACGCCGTTCGATATCTCGACCTGTTCTGCAACAGCAAGCTGACCTCGGTGCCGGCTGCCGTGATCCTCCATCACCTGCGCGCGTTCATCTCGATCTCGGTGCTGAAGGGCAGGCCGGCCGACGATGATCCGGACTTCGCGGCGATGCGCGATCAGCTCGGCGGGCGCGACGCGGTCGGGTTTGTGCCCGAGGACCACGGAGATCTGCGGAGGATTCTCGCGCGTGCGGCGGAGCTGAAGCTGGCTTCGCAGCCGCGTCCGGGGGTGTCGTGAGGAGGATCGTCAGCGCGGCCTATGGCATCGCGTACAAGATCCGTGAGCTGCTGGAGCGCCTGCACATCCTGATCCTGATGCTGGAGATCGGGCTGCTGCTGTTCGTGGTCGTCCACGTGTTGAAGGCGGGGTTGGAGGACGTCCACCAGGTCTTCGATTGCGCGCTGTGCGTCGTGCTCTCCGTGATCCTGGTCGTCGATCTGGCGGTGCGATATCGCCGCCGGACGCGTGGCTACCTGTTCGGCAACATGCCGGTGCTCGCCAAGCTCGGGTTCTGGAGATGGCGTCCCGGCTCGCACGAGCAGGACGCGCTCCTGGGCCGGCTGCGCCCCAGCGCGGCGACGGGCGCTCCGATTCTCGCAGCTGCCAATGACGAGGTGGGGCGCGCGATCGTCAAGGCGATCGCGAAGGAGTCCGCACAGCAGTTTTCGTTCAGGGCAGGGAGGTACAGCCGAGATCCCGAGTGGGAGGAGATCGAGGTGAGCCACTTGCACGCCTGGTTTGCGGAATTTCACGCCGCGCTCTGGCGAGTGCCGCCGCGTGCGGAGACCGTGACGGGCAAGACGGCCTCCGAGATCGCCGCGTCCGGCTATTTCAGCGTCGTCGTGCCGATCGACGAGAGCTCGTACCAGGACATCAGCGCTGGGCTGTTGCCGTCGCTGTGCGCCCGCCTCGATCCCCGGGCCGCGGCGTTCGCGGCGAGACCGGTTCGCGAGCCGCTGCGCCTGCTGGCGTATGCTCACGTCGCGGTGACACCGGACGGCAAGGCGCAGGATCCCGACCTCATGCTGGCATCCAGTCTGGGACATCTCGCGTCATTGCTGTCGCGGTCCTTTCCAGATCGCAGCGCGTGGCACTTCTCGATCATCTGCGAGGTATCGAATGCCAGCCAGGGCGACACGCTGCGCATGTTCGGCTTCACCGAGGTGAAGCGATCGCACGATGGCCGCGCGGCGACGGTCAGATCGCCGGCCGGATTCAAGCTGTTCGAGGCGCGCGTGAACCCGGAGGGGGAGGGCGGCAAGTTGCTGGACATCATCGCGAGTGCGTTGCCCGATCCCGGACCGGTCGCCCAGGGCGCCGGCCACCTGGCCCTGTCACCGCCACCCGCGTCGACCGGCCAAGTCGCGCCGGCGATGGGCTAGTCAGCGCAACAGCGAGCGCGCGGCGCCGTCGAGGACGCGCGGGCGCGTCGCCACGCGGCCGTTCACTTGGGGTGACAGCCGGGGATTGTGCCGTAGACCGAGGCGGTCGACAGGTCGCTGGTGATCACGAGGCTGCACTGGTTGCTCTGGCCGGCGCATGCGCCGTCCCAGCGCAGGAACCGCGCGCAGTCGGGCGTGTTGACCGCGAATGTCGTGACGGTCAGCGCGGTTCCGGAGAGGTACGCGAAGCTGCGGGTCTCGAACCGCGGGCAGGTGTCGTTGCGGCCGGGGCTCGACACGGTGATGACGTTCTCGCCGCTGGTCACGGTGAGCACGAACGCCGAGGTCAGCGCCGCGGTGTCGTCGGCCGGCGCGAGCTCGTCGGGCGCGGGCATCGCGCAGGCTGCGAGGGTCATGTTGGCCAGGACGAGAGCGATGCGGAGGTACGCGCGCATCCCGGTCGTATCGCACGGAGCGGACGCGGCTCGCCACAACGTAAGCGGCGTCTCGCCGAGACGGAGCGTTGCTGATCAGCCCGGACGAAGGTCGGTGAAGTCGGGGTGGTGCAGCGAGCCCTCGCTCGGCGAGCTCCTCGTCGATGGGCTCGAAGCTCGCGTCGCCCAAGTTGGTCGCGCGCGATATCCGGGACGCTTACTTGGTGATCACCAGGTAGGCGAGGACGCCGATCGCGGCGACGAGGATGATGATCAGGACCAGCACCAGCGCGTTGGACTTCGGCGGCGACGCCGA